>Ga0209119_1000999_pt1 | contig 28679 bp, 24 predicted proteins | sample COG_03_FD_184747 | JGI IMG/M metagenome (GOLD analysis project Ga0209119, IMG submission 184747) | Pelagic Microbial community sample from North Sea - COGITO 998_met_03 (SPAdes) (version 2) | ecosystem: Environmental > Aquatic > Marine > Neritic zone/Coastal water | place: Helgoland, sampling...
CTGTATTTCTATCAGACATCCTTTTTCGCTTTTCATTAGAATTTTTCATTTCTCTTCCAAGCTCAACATGAATTTCATTGAAAAAATCTTTTTCTCCATTACCAAAATGTTGCCAAATATCTCTTACCACTCGTAACGTTTCTGTTACCACTTGCTCGACGATTGGATTTCGTAAACTATGTTGTTTAAATTCATCCAAGTAGGCTGTAATATCTGTTGGAGAATTCCAATTTTTAATAATTCCAACTTCGGAATGCCTTCCGTAAACAGCATAACAGGCTTGATAAGTGTTCAATCCTGTTAATGGGTTTCTATTTTTAAACGAAAGAAAACTTTTCACAAATTGCTTTGGAATTTCATCATCTACAATCGTTTTTAATCGGTCATTTCTATCTTTTTCAAAAACCTCTTTATCATAATCAATGCTTTCTAATCGCTCTTGTATATTACTAATTCTATCTTTAGCTAATTCAGGAATTTCATCTTCATTCCAAAACTTTCCCATACGCATTAATGGCAACAATTTTTTAACTGCTTTTTCTGAATAAGCACCATATTCATTTTTAAAAGGTGGATATTTTATAAAACTTTCTATAAATGTTGTTTCGTCAAGGTTGTTTTTTCGAGCAAATGTTTTTAATGCTGTACTGTATTGTTGTTTGTCTTTTACAGAATATATAATATGCCATAAAGAAAATTCTATAGCTTTAGACAAAAACTCATCAACCTGAAGGTTTTCAATTTTCTTTAAACGTGATAAAAATGAAGCTCTAGTTTCGTTGGCAGGATATTTTTTATCCTCGACATAGTTCCATCTATAATTTGTTTTGTTTTGTTTCTCAATTTTATCAATCCCTACGAGGTATTTAATAAGCTGTTCTTGCTCTATATTTTTCTTATCGTTTAAAAACTCAAATAAATGGACCCAATCTATTTCATCTTTAAAAAAGACCGCTGTAACATCTACATCTAGTTTTCCGTTTTCGTTATTTTCTTTTTGATAAATTTTTAAATTTCGTAAAAATTGCCATAATCTAAACTCTTGAAATAAAGGATGTGATTTAGATATACATTTTAATGGCTGTGGGTTTTGTTTTATGCCATCTTTTAAAAAAACTCTTGATTCGTAAGGGCAATTGGCAATAGTTGATTTTTTACTTTTTAAAGGACGCTGATAAAAAATAATATCATCTAGAAATAAGTATTCAAAATCTTTGTTTTTTATATTATTTTGATGCGCTTCGTTTCTAGGATATAACTCATTTACACAGGCTTGGTATAGTTTTCTATCTTCTAGTTCTGGATGAAACGTTATTTGAGTTTTTAAAATTTTCTGTAGCTCTTCTTTATAAAACGTTCGTTCAATAGTTTTAACTAGCTTGCCACGTATTTTCTGTTTTGGCTTTGATAAAAGTGTTTCATAAATATATTCACCTACAGTTTTTGAACTCTCTTTTATATCTTGTTCTGTTTTCTTTTTTATGGCAATCCAATCTTTTTCAGAATCTACAATTTTAAAACTTCTTTTTATTTCTCCATTTTTAAGTATAGATGTTGTAACAATAAACTCTTTTGTTTTATGCAACCAATTTTCTGGTTTTGTAATTTGCTTTTCATATTTCCAGCCATTATCAAAATAAACATCATATAAAACATCTCCCGTTTTTTTGATGATATCTCCAGAATTTTTTATTTCTGATACATATAGAGTTTCAAAAGTTTTGTTTTTTTCTTTATCACTGTCGGTATCTTCCATACCTCTTAATTGATAATATCCTCTTTTTTGGTTAAAATTTAAAAGTACCCATGCCAATTCTTCTTTACTGATTTTTTTGCTAAGTGCTTTTTTCCGTAAATAATAAAGTGTCCAATCTAATGGAATCTTGGTGCTTTGTTGATTTTTTAAAAATTCATTTACCATCTCCTGAAAGGAATCCATAAATAAAAACTCATGTTTACCCTCAATAGTTTTCTTATAGTTCAATTTTATTTCTTGCCCCTTTTTAAATTGTCCAAAATGTTTTTCAAAATCTATGGCATTCGCATAATGCTCTGGCAAAAAATTCAAAATATTCAACACTCGATGCAATCGTTCTCTTCGCAACAAATTTCTTTGAATCAATCTTCGAACACCTCTATACCCTGTTCTTTCTGCTGTTTGCGAATGAGACTGGCCAGAGTCAAATTTTCCTAATATATCTTGTGACATGGGAATTATTCTGCTTCCTAAGCCATTTATTTCTCCTTTCTTTAACTCAAAATCATGAGTTGTCAATGCCCAACCAATAGAGTTGGTTCCTAAGTCTAATCCTAATATTTTTTTCATAAGTAGATTTTTTTTTATATATTTGAATACAATTTGAAATCAATTCACAATAAGGATTATTCCGTTGTGAAAACATTTAAAGCGGTTCTTACGAATCGCTTTTTTTATATATATAAATCCTTGCTACCACATTAATGCTTTCGTGTGGTGGTGTCTTTTTAAATTGAAAAACAAATGAATTCAACTCTACGCAAAAGCGTAGCGATTGCTAGGAGCAGACCCAAAGGTTTTTAAAGTAAAATAATCGCTTACGTAGAGTTCAATTGGTTATGAAGAATCAGATTTGGGATCTAAGACTGATATAAAAGTAAAAAAAAATCAGGCATCTCCAAAGAAATACCTGATTATTAAACGTTTAGTTTTGCAAGTTATGAGGATTTATTCATTCACGATCACCCATTCGCCTTTGGCAATTAATGGTTCTGCTTGCTTGTATTTTACGGTTTTATTTTCGCCGCTCATCACATGCTTAATCGTCACACGATCGTTACGTCCAATTTTTGGCTGATCTCTCACAATGGTTTCCACGGTTTGTGGTTGACGTTGGGTATTGCCTGCCGCTCTGGATTGTGCCGAACGCTCATCTAAATTTGGAATATTTTCCTTAGACGTTTGTGTGTTTTCTCGACGGCGCGATTTTGCTTCTTGAATGGTATTGGCGGTTTCCTGTGGAATTTCGCCTTTAAATAAGAATGAAATCACATCCTTATTCACCTGATCAATCATGGCCTTAAACAATTCAAACGACTCAAACTTATAAATCAATAAAGGATCTTTTTGTTCGTGGACCGCTAATTGTACCGATTGCTTCAGCTCGTCCATTTTTCGTAAATGGGTTTTCCAAGCATCGTCAATAATGGCTAAAGAAATGTTTTTCTCAAAATCCGTTACCAGTTGTTTTCCGTTGGTTTGGTACGCTTTTTCGAGGTCGGTGACCACTTGTAATGACTTGACACCATCAGTAAAAGGCACCACAATGCGCTTAAATTTATCACGCTGTGTTTCATAGACATTTTGAATGACTGGAAATGCTAACTCTGCATTTCGCTCCATTTTAGAGAGGTAATGTTGAAAGGCTGTTTTATACACCGTTCCTGCAATCTCTTGCGTGGTTTTACTCGCAAATTCATCCGCTGAAACAGGGGCGCTCATTGAAAAGTAACGAATCAATTCAAACTCAAAGTTTTTATAATCGTTATTAGCCTTATTGCCTTCCGTAATAATTTCAGACGTGTCATAGATCATATTTGCTAAATCGACGCGTAGACGTTCTCCAAAGAGGGCATTGTAGCGACGTTTGTAAACGACTTCACGCTGCGAGTTCATCACATCATCATATTCTAAAAGACGCTTTCGAACTCCAAATTGATTTTCTTCCACTTTTTTCTGGGCGCGTTCAATCGATTTTGAAATCATTGAATGCTGAATCACTTCGCCTTCTTCAAGGCCCATACGGTCCATCATTTTGGCAATACGTTCACTTCCAAAAAGACGCATTAAATTATCTTCTAAAGAGACATAGAACTGGGAACTTCCTGGATCTCCTTGACGGCCAGCACGACCTCTTAACTGTCGATCCACACGACGTGAATCGTGACGTTCGGTTCCTACAATGGCCAAACCGCCAGCGGCTTTGACTTCTTCTGATAATTTGATATCCGTTCCACGACCCGCCATGTTGGTGGCAATGGTTACTTGTCCGGGCTGTCCTGCTTCAGCCACAATATCGGCTTCTTTTTTGTGCAATTTGGCATTTAAGACGTTGTGAGGGATTTTGCGAATGCTCAACATTTTTCCTAACAATTCACTAATCTCAACATTGGTCGTTCCAATCAATACCGGACGTCCAGCTTTCGATAAATTAGTGACTTCATCAATCACCGCATTGTATTTTTCACGTTTGGTTTTATAGACTAAATCCTCGCGATCATCTCTTGCAATCGGACGATTGGTAGGGATTTCGATCACATCTAATTTATAAATCTCCCAAAACTCACCGGCTTCTGTGATTGCCGTTCCAGTCATCCCAGAAAGCTTGCGGTACATTCGAAAGTAATTTTGTAAGGTCACCGTTGCAAAAGTTTGTGTTGCGGCTTCAATTTTTACATTTTCCTTAGCTTCAATCGCTTGATGCAATCCATCGCTATACCGACGGCCGTCCATAATACGTCCGGTTTGTTCATCGACAATCATCACTTTGTTTTCCATTACCACATATTGAATGTCTTTTTCAAAAAGGGCATAGGCTTTTAAGAGTTGATTGAGCGTGTGGATGCGTTCCGATTTGATTCCAAATTCTCGAAATAATTCTTCTTTGAGTTCGGCTTCTTTTTCGGCGGCAAGGTTTTGAGTTTCAATTTTAGAAATTTCCATGCCGATTTCTGGCATGACAAAAAAGTCGGGATTGTCTTTTCCAGATAAATATTCGACTCCTTTATCCGATAATTCAATCTGATTGTTTTTTTCATCAATCACATAATAGAGTTCTTCATCCACTTTGGGCATTTCTCTATTGTTGTCCTGCATATAAAAATTCTCCGTTTTTTGAAGCAGTTGTTTGATGCCTTCTTCACTTAAAAATTTTATTAAGGCTTTATTTTTTGGAATCCCCCTAAAGACCCGTAGTAGCAGAAAACCTCCTTCTTTGGTGTCGCCAGAAGCAATTAGCTTTTTGGCTTCAACAAGCACGGTGGTTAGGTATTTTCGTTGAATGCTAACAATGTCTTCTACTTTTGGTTTTAGCTCCATAAACTCATGGCGATCGCCTTGAGGAATAGGACCAGAGATGATAAGTGGCGTACGCGCATCATCAATTAAAACCGAATCGATTTCATCAACAATTGCATAATGAGGCGCACGTTGGACGAGATCATCGGGCGTATTTGCCATGTTATCTCTTAAGTAATCAAATCCAAACTCATTATTAGTTCCGTAAGTAATATCGGAATTATAGGCGTTTTTACGTTCTTGAGAATTTGGTTTGTGGTAATCAATACAGTCAATAGTCAACCCATGAAATTGAAAAATGGGCGCCATCCAAGCGCTATCTCGTTTTGCGAGGTAATCATTCACGGTTACTAAGTGAACCCCTTTACCTGTCAATGCATTTAAGTAGACGGGGAGCGTGGCAACCAGCGTTTTTCCTTCTCCAGTATGCATCTCGGCAATTTTCCCTTGATGCATTGCCACCCCTCCAATAAGTTGCACATCATAATGCACCATATCCCAAGTAATTGGTTTTCCGGCGGCATCCCAAGAATTGGCCCAAAATGCTTTTTCATCGTTTAAAGTGACATAGTCTTTGGTGCCCGAAAGTTCGCGGTCGAATGTACTTGCAGTGACTTCAATTTGAGCATTGTTGACAAATCGTTTGGCGGTTTCTTTGATGACCGAAAATGCTTCGGGAAGGATTGCATCTAAAACGTCTTGCGTTTTTGCGTAAACGTCATCTCTTAAACCATCAATCTCTAAATAGATATCTTCTTTTCGATCAATGTCTTCGGTCGAATCCGCTTCAAGATATAATTCTGCAATGCGATCTTCGAGCGATTTACAAGCGTCTGCGAGCGTCGACTTGAATTCTTGAGTTTTGGCGCGTAAGGCATCATTGCTTAAGGCAGCAATGGCGGCTTCAAATGTTTTTATTTTGTTAACGACGGGCATGATCGCCTTGACGTCTTGTTTGGATTTATCTCCAACGAATACTTTTAGTACCGAATTCAGTAAACTCATTATAGGTTTTTATTTTAAGAATCTTTAAATGTAAAGACAGTCAAAGATACAGTTTGTTGTTATTTTCTTTGTGAAATAAAGCAAAAAAAAAGCCTCGAAGGAGACTTTTTTAAATAATTTTTGAGTTTTTAATATTCATCTTCATTCCAAAGATAATCTTCGTCTGATGGATAATCAGGCCAAATTTCTTGAATGGAGTCATAAGAGTCTCCTTCATCTTCGATTGATTGAAGGTTTTCCACAACTTCGAGCGGAGCCCCTGTTCTAATAGAATAATCTATTAATTCATCTTTAGTGGCTGGCCAAGGCGCATCACTTAGGTAAGAGGCAAGTTCTAATGTCCAATACATTTTTTGAAGTATTTAATTTTTGCAAAAATAATTTTTTAGTTGAAAAAATCAAGTAAAAAAGCATTTATTTCATCAATAAAGTTATGAACGTTCTAAAATCCTCTGTAAAATAACAAATTATTAGACAGTGTTTTATTTTTTTTAATCAACTATTAGGTGGTTTTATTGGGAATCCATTTGATTTCCTCCGCCTGTAACTCATTTGACAATTTTCGTGCCAATACAAATAGGAAGTCCGATAAGCGATTTAAATAGACCAGGAGTTCGGGTTGTAAGGGTTGCGTACTATGGAGTTTAGAGACATTTCTCTCAGCCCGACGACAAATACATCGTGCAATATGACAGAATGACACGGTTTGATGGCCTCCTGGTAAAATGAAATGAGTCAGTGCTGGTAGTGCGGCATTCATCGCATCAATTTTTTCTTCCAAAAATGTAATTGATTCTGCTTTTAGGAAGCTGATTCCGAGACGTTTTCTTTTAGAGTCGTCTTTAAGTTTATCAGGGTCCGTCGCTAAAAGGGCACCAATGATAAATAACTGTTCTTGAATTTGTATGAGTGCTGTTTTGCTGTCATTGGAAATCGCTTGATCCCGGACCAAACCAAGATACGAATTGAGTTCATCGACGGTACCATAGCTTTCAATTCTTAAATCATGTTTAGGTATCCGAGTCCCACCAACAAGTCCGGTGCTGCCTTTATCACCTGTTTTTGTATAAATTTTCATCTGTTTATGTTTATTAATCTTTTCGAAATGCATCTCTTTTTAATAGATTTAAATACTCCAATTCATTCTGCCATAAAGTTAAAAGTAATATTTTATTTCCCCAAGAGATTAAAGTCTTATCGTAAAATGTTCTTTGGGTTGTTCGGATCTAAGAAATAAGAGTCCCCAATAAAAAGTATCAATCGATACAGAAATTTCAGTTAAAGCTTTGAGCTGATTCCATTGCTCAAACTGCTGTTTGGTTTCTCGAATTGATTTGATAATGATCACTGAATCTCGATGACAATGTGCAATCAAACGTTTCATGGAATGAGGTTCAAGGGAGTCCGAATTTAAATAAATGCAACTCGGGGCTTTAGAAATTGAAACGTCAGAGTTGATCAAGGCATCGGTTGTATTAAAAGGGATGCAAGTGGTTTCTAAAGCCAACGCACATTTGTGGTTTGAATCGATGGTATCCGGGATGAAACAGTGGTCAAATTTAAAATAAGCGCCGAATCGATATAGAAATTTTGACTTGGAGTCTTGTTTAGATAAATGTTGATGGGCGTTGTGGTTCGTACGCTCATAAAAACACTGGGTCACTAAATCAAACACAAAAGGGGAGTGGACACCATGTTCGTTTTTGGAGTGCCACCAAAATTTTAAATATGATATAAGGACATTCAATTCAGTTTTTCATTTAATTCCATCCACCTCAATTCCTTCTCTTCAATAACTTCATTTAAGGTTTTGAGCGCCTCTGAAAGTGTGTTGATGGTCTCCATATCAATGTCTGGAACCAGAAATTTTGCTTCCAATTCTTTTTTGTCAAATTCAAGCGATTTCAGCTTACTTTCAAGGTTGTTCAATTCTTTTTGCTCGTTAAAACTTAATTTTGTTTCGGATTGATTTGTGGCTGTTGGCTTTGCCGTCAATGTTTTTTTGGGTTCAGCGGCTACGGGTGTACTGTCTTCATACGTTCTGAAATCGGAGTAATTTCCTGGAAAATCTTCCACCATGCCTTCGCCACGAAATACAAATAAATGATCAACAATCTTATCCATAAAATAACGATCATGCGACACCACTAACAAACAACCCGGGAAATCGAGTAAGAAGTTTTCCAAGACATTGAGGGTTACAATATCCAAATCATTGGTGGGCTCATCCAGAATTAAGAAGTTTGGATTTTGAATTAATACGGTACATAAATACAGCCGTTTGCGTTCGCCACCACTAAGTTTTTCGACAAAATCATATTGTTTTTTTCGACTAAATAAAAAGCGTTCGAGCAATTGTTGGGCGCTAATTTGTTTGCCTTTCATCAGGGGAATATAATCGCCGAAATCTCGAACGACGTCAATGACCTTTTGCATGGGCTTTGCTTTGATTCCGTCTTGCGTATAATAGCCAAATTTAATCGTTTCGCCTTCAATTATTTTGCCGCTATCGGGCTGAATTCCACCCGTAATCATATTTAGGAATGTGGATTTTCCGGTACCATTCTTACCAATAATTCCAATGCGTTCCCCGCGTTGGAAGACGTATTCAAATTTGTCTAAAATTAGTTTTTCGTCAAATGCTTTGGATACTTTATGGATCTCTAAAATTTTACTTCCCAAACGTTCCATATTGATTTCCAACTGAATTTCATGATCGTTTCTTCGTTTGCTGGCACGTTCTTTTATTTCATGAAAATCACTGATTCTTGACTTCGATTTTGTGGTTCGTGCTTTGGGTTGACGGCGCATCCATCCCAGTTCTTTTTTAAAGAGTTGCTTAGACTTGTTTGTTTCAATTGCTTCCCGCTCAATCCGTTCTTCTTTTTTCTCGAGGTAATAGGAGTAATTTCCTTTATAATTATAAATACAACCTTCATCTAGCTCGATAATTTCTGAGCAAACACGCTCCAGAAAATACCGGTCGTGTGTCACCATAAATAAGGTGATATTTTCCTTCGCAAAAAACGATTCCAACCATTCGATCATTTCTAAATCCAAGTGGTTGGTGGGCTCATCCAAAATTAGTAAATCAGGTTTACTCAATAACGTATTAGCCAGTGCCAATCGCTTCTGTTGTCCACCAGAAAGTTGCCGAACCTTTTGATCTAAATTTTCTAGTTTTAACTTAAAAAGTATTTGTGTGTATTGGGTTTCAAAATCCCAAGCTTGATAGCGTTCCATGTCATCAAAAGCGGTCTGATAGAGATTACTATCTTCAGGGTTTTCAAGAGCTTCATGGTAGGTTTTTATGACCTTTAAAATCGGGTTGTCGGATTTTAAAATCGTTTCTTCGATCGTCAAATCCTGGTCCAAAACAGGTTCTTGTGATAAGAACGTGGTTCGCAGGCCTTTTCGATACACGATTTGACCTGTGTCAGGAGCGTCTTTTCCAGAAAGAATGTTTAAAATTGTGGTTTTTCCAGTCCCATTTTTGGCAACAAACGCTATTTTTTGATCTTTATGGATACTAAACGATAGGTCTTCAAAAAGACTGAGTTCGCCGTACGACTTTGATATGTTTTCTACGTTGAGGTAATTCAAAATTTTGTTTTTGCAAATAACGGATAATTATACACGAATTGCCTTGTTGAAATGATGAATTAAAAATAAATATCGAATCCCAATAGCGATGAGAAGCGGAACTAATCCAATCGCAAAGGATTGAACGCCTGTGATCCAATGCAATCCCATCAGTGAAAGAAGTAAAATAAGAAATTTTAAATAACTCAATCCGCGATTATTGAGTTTTGATTTTAATAGTGAGGGAATGAAAAACACGTTGAGTGCACAGGCCCATAAAAGATTGTAATTATAAGCTGTTGCGGAGTGGTCGGTTGCAAACCAAAGTAATAATAAACCAACCCCAATAAGACCAGTCGTGGCAAATAGACAAACGTCTAACCAGTGACTTCGCTTATTTTTTTTGTAATCATTATAAGTGATGAGAAGCAGTAGAAGCGCTAAAATTCCTAATATAAAAAGTGGACTGCTAAAGAAGTTGTTGTGTGCAATAGCATCCGAGGGGCTAAGTGTTTTTGAAGCAGAAACGACGCCTGTATTTCCTGTTTTGGTATGCGCGTTTTCGAGTAATATATATAAGTTTTTAGGTAGAAATAGATGTTCTTCTACCGTCGCAATCTGATCAATTTTTGAGCCTAAGGCGATGTCAATTCCTAAACTTCCCCATGAGTTTTGATTCAAATCAGATCGAATTAAATTCCTGAAAGTTTGTGGTTCAAATGAGGTTGGAGGGGTATAAACGAGTGGGTCGTTAAGGATGGTTTCAATACCATCTATGATTTTTGTAGCACAGTTATTATAGAAAAAATCATAGGGATAGGATTGATTTTCTGGTTTAATATTTTCTGTTAAAAAAAGATAAAATGCTGTTTTTTGTTCTGTACTAAGGTTCAATTGTTGTTCCTTAATACTTCGGTTTAGATATTGATAATCTGAAAAAACAGCGTCAAATTCAGCCCTGCCAATTTGATAATCGAGTTTTCCTTGGGCAAATTTCAAATAAAAACCTTCGGTTTCAAAATCATACCGTCCATAATCAAAGACGATGTCAAAATTATAGAGCGGATCTTTGATTCTAATGGCCGTATGTCCAAAAGCATCATTTAACGAGGCGCCAGGTCCGAAGGTAAGGATGCTTACTTCAGACTCGTGTGTGAGTTGAAGCTGTGCGCTCACGGACATCGTGATGAGTAAAAGAAAAAGGATGGTTCGTTTTTTAATGATCATTATTTAAAGATGCTTAAATCAATTTTGAGAGAAAATACATTTGAATATAGGGCGGCGCTTTGATCGCCAATATCGGTGAAGGCATAGTCTAAAAAGATGCCGTTATATTTGAATCCGACGCCAAAATTTGGTTGAAATGTTAAGGATTCAGAGTTGTCAATTTGTAGTTCATTTTGAAAATTCCCTAATCCAGCTCTTAAAAACACAAGATCGGAATAGCCAAATTCCAGCCCTAATGCTGGATTAATACTCACAAATGACGTAGAGATGAGGTCGTTGTTTTGCTCAAATCGAGTGACTAAATCAAGTTCGGCTCTAAGCGTATAATCGTAATGGAAGGTGAATCGTTTTGACATCCCAAATTGTAATTTTGGAAGCGTTAATTCGGTCGTTTCTGGCGGCTCTTGATTTTGCCCGGGAATAGCATCTTGAATATCTTTCAGACGATCGGCGTCAATTGCCCAAGCGTTAAACGTTGTGGTGATATCTCTGGCCATTAATCCAAAGTTCCAAGTATTGTATTTAAATTGAATACCCACATCTAAACCAAATCCCCATGAAGACGCAAAATCGCCTATAATTCGTCTAATTATTTTGGCATTAACGCCATAATTCAAACCTTTTAAGGGGAGTTTTCGCGCATAAGAAAAGGTAAGTCCGTAATCTGCAGCCGAAAATAAATTAATCCGATCATAATTGATCACGCCTTGCTGATCGATGAGTTTGGTCGTGTCCAGAATATCATCAACACCAAAGCGAATTAATGAAACCCCAATGGCGCTTAGATCGTCCAGGGGCATGGCAAAAGCCATGTAGTTGTAGTTGGCAATGTTTGCAAAATAACTGGAATGCATAAAGGCAATTTGGTTATCATCTAAATGCACTAAACCTGCTGGGTTCCAATATCCCGAATTAACGTCTGCTGTGGAGGCGACCACGGCATTGCTCATTCCCAATGCAGAAGCATCAACCCCAATATTCATAAATTCATTCGAATATTTTCGAGAGGTTTGTGACACTAAAAATAAGGGTGTCAAAATCGTTAAGACTAGTTTTAATACTTGCAAGGGCTTTTTTTTAATCAACTAAATAAACACTACTATAAACTCTATTTTTTTTTAGATATTGTTGTTTATTTACCAAAAACAAAAATAGTTTATTATTTTTACTAATTAATTACAATTTCTTGTGAAAGCACATATTCCAAATTTTATAACATTATTAAATTTATTCTCGGGGTCCATTGCCGTCATTTATGCCTTAGAAGGCAATATGAAACTAACGGCTTTGTTTTTATGCTTGGGTATTTTCTTTGATTTTTTTGATGGCCTCTTAGCGCGTAAATTAAAGGTTCAAAGTGAGCTTGGCGTTCAATTGGATTCTTTGGCTGATATGGTGACCAGTGGTTTAGTCCCCGGTTTGGTGCTTTTTTATTTATTAGGATTAGCACCCCAACCCTCTTGGGAAACACACAATTTACTACCGTATTTTGGGTTGTTAGTTACTTTAGCATCGGCCTATCGCTTAGCGAAATTTAATATTTCTGACAACCAGTCTGATGCATTTATTGGATTGCCAACACCCGCCAATGCGCTCTTAATTATTGCGTTGCCATTAATTTTAGACTTTCAAAATAGTGATGCTATAAATGCCATCATTTTAAATCCTTGGTTTTTAATTGGCGTGACCATTTTGAGTTGTTTTTTGTTAAATGCACCCATTAAATTGATCGCATTAAAATTTAAAACATGGAATTTTAAAGACAATGCTTCGCGCTATATTTTGATTCTTTTATCGCTGGTCCTATTAATCGTATTTCAATTTGCTGGGATTCCACTTGTGATTATCAGCTACATCATTTTGTCTTTAATGTCAAAATAATTTATAAACCACTAATTTATGGCTTCAGGCTTTTTTGCACTTCTTGATGATATTTCGGTTCTTATGGACGATGTCCTCACGATGAGTAAAGTATCCGCCAAAAAAACAGCTGGGATTCTCGGCGATGACTTAGCGGTGAGTGCAGAAAAAGCATCTGGCTTTGTATCTTCAAGAGAGTTACCCGTATTATGGGCCATCACAAAAGGCTCTTTTTTAAATAAACTCATCATTTTACCCTTTGCATTTTTACTCAGTGCCTTTTTACCTTCAGCAGTCACAGTAATTTTAATTTTTGGTGGGATTTATTTATCGTATGAAGGTGCAGAAACGATTTATGAATTTGTCTTTCCTCATAAAACGAAAGGCACTAAAATCACTACTGAAGCACTGCCAAAATCTGCTGTTTTACGACTAGAAAAAAAGAAAATAAAATCCGCCATTTTAACGGATTTCATCTTATCTGTTGAGATCATTATCATTGCGCTTGGGACGGTGGTAAACGAGACCATTGGAGTTCAAATAGGAGTAGTTAGCATTATTGCAACGATAGCAACTGCAGGAGTTTATGGGCTTGTGGCACTGATTATTCGCATGGACGATTTAGGTTTTAAATTGATCCGAATGAGTGATGGTCAAAAAAATAGTTTCCATTTTATGGGGGTCGGATTGGTCAATGCCTTGCCAGTGGTTATTAAAACATTATCAGTGGTTGGTACCATAGCACTTTTACTGGTTTCGGGTGGCATATTCGTTCATAATATAGACTTTTTTCATCTCCTTTTAGAAGGTTTTCCGGGGATATTAAGAGAATTGATTTTTGGCTTAAGTATTGGAATTACAGCCCTTTTAGTCGTGCGCCTAATGAAGCTAATTTTTAAGCCATTTTTAAAAAAGTCCTAAGGATTTAAAATTCTAACTTTTTCTTACGCAATTCGAAGTTTTGACCGAGATATACTTTACGAACCATTTCATCACTAGCCAGCACTTCTGGTTCTCCTGCCTTTAGAATGCTTCCTTCAAACATTAAATAGGTACGGTCGGTAATCGCTAATGTTTCTTGAACATTATGATCGGTGATTAGGATGCCTATATTTTTTTTAGTCAATTTGGCAATAATTCGTTGAATATCTTCAACCGCTACAGGGTCAACGCCTGCAAAAGGTTCATCAAGTAATATGAAACTAGGGTCTGTTGCGAGGGCACGCGCAATTTCGGTACGTCTGCGCTCACCTCCAGATAACAAATCGCCTCTGTTGGTTCGGATGTGTCCAAGGCTAAATTCATCAATTAAAGATTCCATTTTATCAACTTGTTCTTTTTTAGAGAGTTTTGTCATTTGTAGGACACTCAAAATATTGTCTTCGATGCTTAATTTCCGAAACACAGAGGCCTCTTGAGCCAGGTAGCCGATTCCACTTTGCGCTCTTTTGTACATCGGGTACGATGTGATTTCTTTGTCATCCAAAAAGATAGATCCACCGTTGGGCTTGATTAAACCAACCGTCATATAAAATGAGGTTGTTTTTCCTGCCCCATTGGGACCAAGCAATCCAACAATCTCGCCTTGATTAACTTCAAGAGAGACATCTTTTACAACTTTTCGTCCATTGTAGGACTTCATTAAATTTTGAACTCTTAATTTCATTGGTTTGTTTAAAGAATTTTAAAAATAGTAAAATGAAATTTACTAAACATCAATGCTCTGTACTTTATATTAAATTTAACTAGGCTTCCAAGATATCTAGGTATTCGTAAGCTCGTCTCAAATGTGGGATGACAATCGTCCCACCGACTAGAGTGGCAATACTAAGGGCCTCCGAAATTTGTATTCTACTTAAGCCTTCTTCATGGCATTTTTCTAGGTGATAGCGTACACAATCATCGCATCGTAATACGGCGGAAGCGACTAAGCCCAATAATTCCTTGGTCTCCGTATTTAAAGCCCCCTCTTGAAATGCATTGGTGTCTAAATTAAAAATACGCTTGATAACGGTATTGTTTTCTGCAAGAATTTTAGTGTTCATTTTCTTGCGATACGCATTAAATTCTTCTACTTCATTCGCCATTTTTTTCTTTTCTTTTTTGATTTCGTAAAACAAGTTTCGATATGAGGATACTGACTTGGTATAATATTAAGACAGGGATGGCGACGATAATTTGACTCGCAATATCAGGAGGGGTGATAATGGCTGCAAAAATCAACACGATTATTAAGGCGTATTTTCTATTTTTCCGTAGAAATTCTGGGGTCACTAATCCTATTTTAGTTAGGAAATAGATGATGATAGGCAATTCAAAAATAAATCCAGAGGCTAGTGTAGAGGCTCGAATCAGTCCTATATATGAGTTTAAATCAAAATCGTTGTGAACTTGATCGGCTACAGAATAGGTTCCTAAAAAGTTGATAGATAACGGACAAACAATATAATACCCAAATAAGACCCCGATAAAAAATAAGATTGAAGAGATGAAAATAAAACCTCTGGAGCTATTTTTTTCTTTGGAATAGAGTCCTGGACTGATAAATTTCCAGAATTCATAGAGAACGTAAGGAAAGGCAATGATCAATCCAAATGTGATGGAAGTCCAAATGTGTGCTGAAAACTGTCCAGCCATAGTTCGACTTTGAACTTCAAAATCAAAATTAGTATCACAAAAACTCTCAAATCCTAATAATTTAGAAGCATTACAAAGAAATTCATAAGTGAAAAAATCGGCTTTGGTGGGGCCGAAAATGAGGACGTCAAACACAAAGCCTTTGGCTATAAACGCTGCAGTCGCTGTAATCATTACGGCTCCTAAAGCTCTTATAATATGCCATCTCAATTCTTCGAGGTGGTCTAAAAATGACATTTCTTTTTGTTGTCCCATAACTAGATGATTCCTTCTTTAATTAGGTCATGAATATGGATAACACCTGCATAACGGCCATGATCTTCTACGATGAGTTGTGAAATTTCATTTTTATCCATGATCTCCATTGCTTCGATAGCCATGGCATTGATTGTAATAGATTTTGGGTTTTTACTCATAATATCTTCAGCGCTTAGTTGCGAAAAATCTTCCGTTTCGGCGAGCATCCGTCTTAAGTCCCCATCGGTAATAATACCAACGATTTTTTCATCTTTTGTGACGGCAGTCACTCCTAAACGTTTTTCTGAAATCTCAATAATAACTTTTTTGATGCTTGCATCTGGACTGACTTCAGGTTTTTCGGTCAGTGCTAAAATGTCACGGACTCTCAAAAATAATTTTTTCCCTAAAGCGCCACCTGGATGGTATTTGGCAAAGTCGTCACTAGAAAACCCTCTCAGTTCTAATAAACAAACGGCTAATGCATCGCCAATAACTAATTGAGCAGTTGTACTAGTCGTCGGAGCTAGGTTATTGGGACAGGCTTCTTTTTCAACATAGGAATTAAAAACAAAATCAGATTGTTCGGCTAACATTGATTTCATGTTTCCTGTAATCGCTATCAGGGAGTTTCCTGAGTTTTTCAACAGCGGTATTAAAACTTTTATTTCAGGTGTATTACCACTTTTGGAAATACAAATCACAATATCGTCCTTAAGTATGAGACCTAAATCGCCATGAATGGCATCTGCGGCATGCATAAAAACAGAAGGGGTGCCTGTAGAATTTAAAGTAGCCACAATTTTATTGGCAATAATAGCGCTCTTTCCAATGCCGGTAATAATCACGCGACCATTGGAATTTAATATTAATTCTACAGCTTCAGCAAATGTGTCATCAACAAACTCCGCAAGTTGAGAAATTGCGAGGCTTTCAATGGCGATCGTTTTTTTGGCTAGGGATACTATAGATTTTTTAGAACTCAATTTTTTTTATCTTTTGGTTGTGTAATTATTTAAATATATCTACCTTTAATTAACATTACAAAAAAACAAAAAAAATAGGAGTGTTCCCGAATTTATTCCGATTTTGATTGAATTAACCACTTTTTTTTTAATTAAGACTAGAAATTAACCATAGAATGAGTATTTCGACCAAAGAATTACATGCTGCACTTAAAACCTTTTTTGGTTTTGATAAATTTAAAGGGCTTCAGGAACAAGTCATTGTGAGTCTCTTAGAGCAAAAAAACACATTTGCTATTATGCCAACAGGCGGAGGGAAATCCCTTTGTTATCAATTGCCTGCTTTAATGCAGGAAGGCACAGCGATTGTGGTGTCTCCTTTAATCGCACTTATGAAAAATCAAGTGGATGCTATTAGAGGTATTTCGAGTCAACAAGGAATCGCTCATGTATTAAATTCTTCTTTAAATAAAACTGAAATAAAACAAGTAAAATCAGATATAGAATCTGGAATTACTAAACTTTTATACGTCGCTCCAGAGTCGCTTTCAAAAGCAGAAAACATTGAGTTTTTAAAAGCTCAGACCATTTCATTTATGGCGGTCGATGAGGCCCACTGTATTAGTGAATGGGGACATGATTTTAGACCAGAATATAGAAATTTAAAGCATATTATCACCCAAATAGGGGATAACATCCCTATTATAGGACTAACCGCTACGGCGACTCCAAAGGTGCAAGAAGATATTTTAAAAAACTTAGGAACCACAGATTCCCAAACATTTAAAGCATCTTTTAATCGTCCGAATTTATTTTATGAGATTCTTCCAAAAACGGATCAGGTTGATAATGATATCATTCGATTTGTGAAGCAAAATGAAGGAAAATCGGGTATTATTTATTGCCTTAGTAGAAAACGCGTGGAAGGATTGTCTCAAATTCTTCAAGTGAACGGCATTAAAGCCGTACCGTACCATGCGGGTTTAGATGCCAAAACACGTTCTAAACATCAAGATATGTTTTTGATGGAAGATACGGATGTTGTCGTCGCTACGATTGCTTTTGGTATGGGTATCGATAAACCAGATGTTCGTTTTGTGATTCATCACGATATTCCAAAAAGTATCGAAAGTTATTACCAGGAAACCGGACGTGCAGGTCGCGACGGTGGCGAAGGTCATTGTTTGGCGTATTACGCTTATAAAGATATTGAAAAACTCGAAAAATTCATGTCTGGTAAGCCGGTTGCGGAACAAGAAATTGGCTTTGCTCTACTACAGGAAGTTGTCGCAATGGCTGAAACCTCCATGTCGCGTCGGAAATTTATTTTACATTATTTTGGGGAAGCATTTGATACAGAAACAGGCGATGGTGGACACATGGACGATAACGTTCGTAACCCTAAGCCTCAGACAGAGGCTAAAGACCAAGTAAAATTATTACTTGATATAGTCTCTCATACTCACGAAAAATATAAAAGTAAAGATTTAGTAAATGTCATTACGGGTCAAGAAAATGCTCTTATAAAATCCCATCGTACAGATGAGAAGCCGTTTTTCGGGAATGGTAGTGGTCATGATTCATTATATTGGATGGCCCTTATTAGACAAGTGTTGGTTGCTGGATTTCTAAGAAAAGATATCGAAACTTATGGTGTTTTAAAGTTAACGACCAATGGGCGTCAATACTTAGAATCTCCGATATCTTTTTTAATGACAGAAGACCATACGTATAATTTACAAGCTTCAAATCGAAACTATAACACATCCACGGAAGTTGTTGATGTCGCTTTGATGGGGATGCTAAAAAGTCTCCGAAAATCCAATGCCAAAAAACTAGGCGTTCCTCCTTTTGTAATTTTTCAAGATCCATCCTTAGAGGATATGGCACTTAAATATCCAATTACAATTGAAGAACTTTATAATATACATGGGGTTGGAGAAGGAAAAGCAAAACGGTATGGGAAAGATTTTGTGGCGCTTATAAAACGTTATGTCGATGAAAATGAGATTGACCGCATGGAAGATTTAATCATAAAATCGACGGGATCTAATTCATCGTTAAAACTATATATCATTCAAAACATAGACAGAAAGCTTCCTTTTGATGATATTTCTTCTGCAAAAGGGATGAATATGGACGAATTTATTCGAGAATTAGAGGCGATTGTGTTTTCGGGTACAAAATTAAACATCAATTATTGGATCGATGAAATCCTTGATGAGGACCAGCAAGAAGAACTTCACGACTATTTCATGGAATCTGAAACCGATGAGATTGAGGCTGCTGTTGAAGAATTTGATGGCGATTATGAAGATCAAGATTTACGACTCTATCGTCTTAAGTTTATCAGTGAAGTTGCTAATTAATAATTTTTTCACAAAACTATTCCGGAAACTTTTTAGTTTATAATTCCTCCGTATCTTTGCAGCTCTTAAAAAAATAAAATCAAACGCATGAAAGACGGTTTATACGCAAAATTCTCGACCACAAAAGGAGAGATCTTAGTAAATTTAGAATACCAAAAAACGCCGGGAACAGTAGGTAATTTTGTTGCTTTGGCAGAGGGAAACTTAGAAAATTCCGTAAAAAATCAAGGTGAGCCTTATTATAATGGCCTAAAATTTCATAGAGTCATCCCTGATTTCATGATTCAAGGTGGCTGTCCTCTTGGTACAGGAACTGGAAATCCAGGGTATAAATTTGCAGATGAATTTCATCCCGATTTAAAACATGATACGCCAGGCGTACTATCAATGGCCAATGCCGGTCCGGGTACCAATGGGAGTCAATTTTTTATTACTCATATTCCAACAGATTGGTTAGATGGAAAACATACTGTATTTGGAAAAGTTATTGAAGGTCAAACCATTGTGGATACTATTGGACAAGGCGATGTTTTAGAAACCTTGGAAATTGTAGCCGTAGGGGCAGATGCAGAAGCATTTCAAGCAGTTGAAGCTTTTAGAACTTTCGAAGGTTCAAGAGAAAAAGCACTTGCGGATGCAAAAGCTGGTATTGAAGCCGAATTAGATAAACTCGCAACTGGTTTTGAAAAAACAGAAAGTGGATTGCGTTACCAAATCCTTCAAAAGGGGAGTGGAGCACAAGCCGAAAAAGGTGCAACCGTTTCTGTACATTATAAAGGACAACTTGCGGATGGTACTGTATTTGATTCTTCTTACAAACGGAAAGAACCGATTGAATTTGCTCTAGGATCAGGTCAGGTAATTGCTGGTTGGGATGAAGGGGTCGCTCTTTTAAGTATTGGGGACAAAGCACGTTTTGTAATTCCAAGCCATTTAGGCTATGGAGCGCAAGGTGCTGGAGGCGTAATTCCTCCAAATGCTAATTTAATATTTGATGTTGAGTTAGTCGATATAAAATAATTTAATTGTTATCTGATTAAAAAGCACCTTTTAGGTGCTTTTTTTATTTTATGAGAAGTGTTTGTAAACAACGTCTAATAATTCTTTAAGTTTCAATACTTATTCGTAAATTTGTTCGCGTTTAACAACGCATAATGACAGACACAACTACTAAATATATCTTTGTAACTGGAGGCGTAAGCTCTTCATTAGGTAAAGGAATTATCGCGGCATCTTTGGCGAAATTACTTCAAGCCCAAGGCTATCGTGCGACCATTCAAAAATTAGATCCTTACATTAATATTGATCCAGGAACGTTGAATCCTTATGAACATGGCGAATGTTATGTCACAGACGATGGTGCCGAAACAGATTTAGATTTAGGACATTACGAACGTTTTTTAAATGTTCCAACCTCTCAAGCCAATAACGTAACTACAGGCCGTATTTATCAAAGTGTGATTGATAAAGAACGTCGTGGTGAGTTTTTAGGAAAAACAGTTCAAGTCATTCCTCATATCACCGATGAGATCAAACATCGAGTTCAGATTTTAGGAAAATCAGGAGACTATGACATTGTCATCACTGAAATTGGTGGTACAGTTGGGGATATTGAGTCTTTACCTTATATAGAAGCGGTACGTCAACTTAAATGGGAAATGGGGAATGAAAACGCCCTTGTGATTCATTTAACATTAATTCCTTATTTATCAGCTGCAGGCGAATTAAAGACAAAACCCACGCAACACAGTGTCAAAACATTGATGGAAAGTGGGGTACAAGCCGATATTTTGGTTTGTAGAACTGAGCATGAGTTGAGCGATGGGATTCGAACCAAATTGGCACGTTTTTGTAACGTCAAAAGAGAAGCCGTCATTCAATCGATTGATGCTTCTACCATTTATGATGTTCCAAATTTGATGTTGGAAGAAGGCTTAGATAAAGTAGTTTTAGAGCAATTAAGGTTAGAAAGTCACACACCCGATTTAACGTTATGGAATTCTTTCGTCACCAAACATAAAAACCCAAAAAGTGAAGTTGTTATAGGACTGATTGGCAAATATGTAGAATTACAAGATTCTTACAAATCAATTTTAGAATCCTTTATACACGCAGGTGCAGCCAACGAAGTAAAGGTCAAAGTAGAGTCTATTCACTCCGAATATTTAACGCCAGAAAACGTTGCATCCAAAATCGCACATTTAGATGCTGTACTCGTCGCTCCAGGATTTGGAGAACGCGGTATCGAAGGAAAAATTGAAGCGATTCGATATGTGAGAGAACATCAAATTCCGTTTTTCGGTATTTGTTTGGGAATGCAAATGGCCATCATTGAATTCTCTAGAAATGTTTTAGGATTAATGCAAGCGAATTCATTTGAAATGGATGAATCTACACCAGATCCTGTAATTGCTATTATGGAAGCTCAGAAAAAAGTGACTAAAAAAGGCGGTACGATGCGATTGGGAGCATGGAAATGTGACCTTTTAGAAAACAGTCAAGTTGCTACAATCTATAATAGTACTTCTATTATGGAACGTCATCGACATCGGTATGAGTTTAATAACGACTACAAAGTTCAAATAGAAAATGCAGGCATGAAAGCTACGGGTTTTAACCCTGAAACTGGACTTGTTGAAATTATTGAGATTCCATCCCACCCATGGTTTGTAGGCGTTCAATACCATCCAGAATATAAAAGTACCGTTGCCAATCCACACCCGCTTTTTTTGGCGTTTATTAAGGCAGCTTTAAAATACAAAACAAATAAATAATACGATTTGATTCGATACAACACTCCCCAGTGTTGTTATCAGTTAAAATAAAAAAGATATGGAAGAAAAAAAATTAGACATCAATTCAATTATTGGGTTTTTGCTCATTGGGGCTATTTTACTATATATGTTATGGCAAAATCAACCAACTCCAGAAGAATTAGCGCTACAAGAAGAAGCGAAACAAGAGCAGTTAGCTTCCGAAGCAGCCAATAAATCAGCGGTTGCATTAACGATCAATCAGCTTCCAAATCAACCTATAAATGATTCATTACAACTGGCAAGTTTTAAAAATAAGATAGGTGACTTTGCATATGCACTGACTTTGCCATCGGCAACTTCAAATATTACAAGTTTTGAAAATGAAGTTTTAGCACTTAAAATCGACACTAAAGGCGGATTTATTTCTGAAGTAAAATTAAAAAGTTATGTAAATCATGACTCTGTTCCTGTGTATCTAATTAAAGACGGCAGCTCTGTATTTAATTTAAATTTTGCAACTTCAGATAACCGAACCCTTAATTCGTCCGAACTCTATTTTCAACCAACCCTTACAACATCGGGAGACAATCAAGTGCTTTCAATGCGACTTAAAGTTTCTGAAACACAATTTTTAGAATACCGCTATGAATTGAAACCTGATAATTATATGTTAGGCTTTTCGGTGCGTTCACAAGGGTTGTCATCGGTTTTAAACACTTCGCAAGAGGTTCAGTTGGATTGGAAATTTAAAGCACATCGTCAAGATCAAAGTGTGTCTTTTGAAAATAGATATACGCGTTTGACCTATCAACATGAAGGCGATAAAGTCAATAAGTTATCTCAGACAGGAGATGATGATGAAATTGAATCTGACTTGGCTTGGATATCCTTTAGACAACATTTCTTTAGTTCTATCTTGGTACCCGATGTACCGTTTAAATCAGCCGATTTAAAATCATTCAATTTAGTCAATGATGAAACAGTAGACACTTTATTTACAAAACGCTATGAAGTCAGCCTACCATTAAGTTTTTCAGGGGGAGAATTAGCGCATAACATGAGTATTTATTATGGCCCAACATATGATGATATTCTAAAACAATACGATCAAAATTTAGAAGCGAGTATTCCTTTTGGATGGGGAATTTTTGGTTGGATTAATAAAGCCGTTTTTAGTCCTTTGTACGCTTGGTTAACAAACTATCTGTCTTATGGAATCGCCATTATTGTGATGACTATTATGGTGAAAATAGTATTATCATTTGTTCAGTATAAGCAGTTTTTATCGCAGGCTAAAATGAAAATTTTAAAACCAGAATTGGACGCCATCCGCGAAAAACACAAGAACAATAAAATGAAGGTTCAGCAAGAAACAATGGCGCTTCAAAACAAAGCAGGGGCTAGTCCTTTGAGTGGGTGTTTGCCTGGAATGCTTCAATTGCCGGTATTCTATGCCTTGTTTATGTTTTTTCCAATAGCATTTGAATTACGTCAAAAACCATTTTTATGGGTAGACGATTTAAGTTCGTATGATTCGATTGCTGAGCTTCCGTTTAATATTCCATTTTATGGCGATCATATTAGTTTATTTCCAATACTGGCTTCGATTGCGATTTTCTTCTATATGAAGATGACTACTGGCCAGCAAATGGCCACTCAACCTACACAAGAAGGCATGCCTGATATGGCTAAGATGATGAAATACATGATCTATTTATCGCCAATCATGATGTTGTTTTTCTTTAACAATTATGCTTCTGGATTGAGTTTATATTACTTTATTTCTAACTTAATTAGTATTGGAATTATGTTGGTCATCAAAAATTACATTATCGATGAAGATAAAGTATTGGCTAAAATTCAAGTGAGTAAAGCAAAGCCAAAAAAGCAAAACCGTTTTCAGAAAAAAATGGCAGACATTATGGCACAAGCTGAAACACAAAAAGCGTTGCAAGAAAAGCGTAAGAAATAAAATATTCGATTTCTATTAGTTGAGGTCGTTCTCGAAGTCAAATAAATCTTTAAGTTCGATCTCTAATGCTGATGCAATATTATAAAGACTCATGGTCGTAGGATTAGTTCTTCCGGACTCTATTCGTCTCAAAGAACCATCGTCAATATCTAATAAATCAGATAGTTCTTTTTGTTTAATTCCTCTCTCTTTTCGTTTCTTAACTATGTTACCTCCTAATAGTTTAAGATAATTTCGCTCTTCATTTGTTAACGGCATTGGCAATCAGCTATTTTAAAAATTAATTTAGAATATATACCAATAATAAAAACCAACAAAGGGCGGTAATGCCCTTTGTTGGTTGTTTTTTTTTATTAAATTTGTTTATGATTTGTTTCTAAATTTATAGATAACTTAACCTCGAATAGCACTTCACACTGATTTTTTTTGAGTTTATCGTTATGATTATAAAGATAAGATACTTACTTGTCCAGATTTTTTGTTCTCAACCAAAAAATATTGATATTTATTAATTGGGGTTCTTTTATCAGATAGGTTTACTTTTATAACCTCTGGACGAGATAAGTTTCATGATTATCCAAAGCAATAGATCATTTAATATTCTGACTTAAACTCCAATTTTCATTCAATATTCGTTCTTAATTCAAATAGGTCTTTAATATTAACTTCTAAAGCATTGGCGATACGTAGTAATGTGATTGTTGTCGGGTTTGTTCTTCCAGATTCAATACGCCTCAATGAGCTATCATCAATATCTAAAATATCAGACAGCCCTTCTTGTTTCAAATTATTTTTTTTCCGAATTTTTATAATATTCTTCCCTAAAAATTTAAGATATTCCCGTTCTTCATCTGTTATTGGCATTTGTTATGATATAAGTTATATAGGTCATATTCTAAATATAGATTAATAATAAAAATTAATACAGGGCATATATGCTCTGTATTAATTTTTATTATTATATTTGTGGGGTGGATTAATAAAGTTTGAAAATAAATACTCCAAATTTTGTAATCTATACGAAGATAAACCATAAAGTTTATAGATGACCCCAAGTCAAAAAAAAACAAATTCAAGTTTACTAGCCAATATTGGTTGTAAACTATTTTACCGATATAATTACTTAAAGTATTATATAGTGTCGTTGACCTTTTGGACTCCACTACTATCATCTTGTCAAGTAGGTATTGGTACAGACGATCCACATCCTTCTGCAAAATTGGAGGTAAAATCTTCGATTCATGGGTTTTTGTTACCTCGGCATACAACTGTTCAACGCCAAAGTATAAGTCATCCTGCAGCAGGACTTCAAGTTTTTGATTTAGACACATCGACACTTTGGTATTTTAATGGTCAGTTTTGGGTTGAATTATCAGGAAACTCAACTTTTCAATCTCCAAAAGAAGAGTCCTATATTAATTCAAATCTTTACAATGTTATTTATCTCGACACTCATGTTCGCCCAATCACGACAGTTGCTGGAATGATTTATTTTGATGGAACTAATTTTGTAGGTTATAATGGAAAATCCTGGGTTCAACTAAACAATAACGATCCTTAAACCTTACAATCACAACTACTTTAACCAATCTAACTTTTAATAAAAATTTGTAAATAAAAACTAAATAGCTCCAAGCTATTTGAAATTTAAAATTTGATGATCCAAAACGTCAAAATAAACCCTACAAAAACTCCTAATCATATTTGGATTGGTGTCGTTTTTATGCTGTTTTACTTTTCATTAAAAGCTCAAGTTTATATACACGAAGACCTAATCGTTTCTTTTGATAATAAATCCGTTATTATGGTTTCTTCGGCAAAAGTAAATCAAATTAATTCCTCTATTCAAGGGAGTGGAGTTTTCATGCTTAATGCATCACACAGTCAAAACCTAAAAAGCTCAAAATCTAAGCTTCACCTTTCAAATTTGAGAATAAAAAACGCTGATTTGGTGACCATAGAAATGGTTTTAGAAATTCAACACACCTTAATTATAGATTCAGGAACCCTGACACTTTCTAAAGATTTATACTTAGAAGATTCCGCTGCACTTCAAACCTTTGGAGAAGCTGCCGTGTTGCCATCCACTTGCGGACAATTGGTTTATAAATCTCAACGTATTTCAAACCACTTCCCTTTGGTAGTGTGTCCTTCCCCCTTATTATTAACTTTTGTTGCTCCTTCCATTCATAGGGTTAAAACGACAGAACAATGGCCTTTAAGGTTTCTTTCAAACTTTGAAAACGTAGCGTCATATTATCACACGCCTTTCCTATCCCTTAGTACACCACCACCAAAACACAGTATTCTCGTATAGCGAGAAAATTGTACTTAATTTGAAGTTTATCTGTTTTGGTTTAATTTAAACCAAAATTCTTGATAAAAACAAGATGTGGGGTCGTTTATCGATAATTTTTTCATGAATTATATCGGAGCAGAGAACTTCATTTATAACTATATTTTCTAACCAAAATCGATTATTACCTATTTATAACTTTAACCGAAACTTTTTAGGTTTCACAACACTCTATTATTATGAAATATATACTTTACGTTGCTGTATTTATAGCTACAACAACAGTTTCCACAGCACAAATTGCTATTGGTACCACGGACCCTGATCCTTCGGCCATACTTCACTTAGAAGCGGATGGTAACCAAGGATTGTTACTACCTCGAATGACGACCGCACAGCGCGATGCAAGCCTTATGAACCCGATGGTAGGGATTGTCATTTATAACACCACCGATAATCAATTTCAAGTGGTGACAACCAATGGTGGTTGGAAATCCTTAGTAAGCGGAGCTTCAAGTGATTTAGCCACAGGGATGACGACGAATGTCGGTCAATTTGGCATCGGGACCTCTACACCTAATCCAAATACTATTTTAGATGTGACCTCTACAGATAAAGGCGTGTTATTACCCCTTTTAACAGTCGATCCAGCACTCGTTGCAGGTTTACTTTACTACAACACAGGGACCAACAAAGTCCGTGGCTGTAATGGTACAACTTGGACCAATCTTAACTAATTTAACATTAAAAATTCAAATATTAAAAACATGAAAAACATATATATAAGTATACTAGCCCTATTTATTGGGATGTGTAGTGTCACTGCCCAAGTTGGGCTTGGAACCTCAAGCCCCAATGAAAATGCGGTTTTAGAAGTGAGCAGTACCACACAAGGAATGGCGTTTCCACGCGTTGCTGCCATGACCGACATTCCAAACCCAGCAACGGGTTTGATGGTCTTTGATATGGTCGGCGATTGTTTGGCCGTTAATGTAGGAACTCCCGCCGCACCAGACTGGAAATGTACAGGAAGCTCGACTTTGGAACGAATTGGAATCGAAGCTGATGAAGCTAATATCATCCCTTCAATAGTAACCGTCGAAGAGCTTAACGGAATTGAGGGTGTTTCAGCGGCCGTTCTAGCGAATCAAGCGGATTATCAAACCTATATTGATGCAAACCCAGATTTATTTTCCTCTCCAGCCACAGTTGTAGAAGTCAATGCGATGATCACAGCGGTCAATAACGAGAAATCATCTACAACAGGTGGTACACTCGCTCAGGTTGGTTTAGAAGGTGACGACCCCGATACTACTAACTCAGTAGTCACAGCTGCTCAATTGGCCGCAGTGACTGGTGTGACAGGTGTTGATGCGGACAATGAAACGGCGTATCAGGACTACATAGATGACAATCCAGATTTATTTTCCTCTCCAGCCACAGTTGAAGAAGTCAATGAGATGATTGCAGCGGTCAATAACGAAGCCGATGCCGAAGCCGGCGAAATATGAAAGTTCTTGGATAAGTGCAGACCCTCCTGGTACAGCTTTTTAAGCTTAAAAATTTATTGCTATTACAATAATAAATAATACAGATAAACAATAAAATTATAAATCAAAAAAAATGAAACAATGAAAAAAATTATTTTTACAGCTGTTATAATTGCAGCAAGTTTTACAACCTTTGCCCAAGTAGGTGTAGGTACAACCAACCCAGAACCTTCAGCAGTATTAGATGTTTCTAGTACAGACAAAGCGCTACTTATTACACGAGTTGCAGATACAAGTGCTATAACTACACCAGTTATGGGTATGATAGTGTATTCTATTGCAGAAAATAGATTTAAAATTTACCAAGAGAATGCTACTGTTGTAGGTTGGTACAACCTATTTAATTAATTTCTCATATTTATTATAAACATTAATTTACAAAAATTTAAAAAATGAAAATATTATCAATTAAACATGTTACTTTATTATTAGTAACACTATTTACCTTTACGCTTGGCTATGCACAAGTAGGTATCGGAACAACGGATATAGATGCTTCTGCAGTACTAGAATTAGACGCTACAGACAAAGCATTATTACTACCTAGAGTAGCAAACACAGCAGCAATATCAACACCTGTTAACGGGATGTTAATTTTCGATATATCTTCGTTGTGTATTAAGGCTTACCAAAACAATGTATGGACAGCATGTTTAGGACAAGTTCCATTAACACCAAGTGAAACTGTTTTAGCACAAATAGGAAACGAAGGTGATAACCCAGATACAGTAAACTCTGTAGTGACTGTAGCGCAACTAAATACAATTTTACCTGCTTTAACAGGTGTAGATGCTGGTAATGAAACAGCTTATCAAGATTATATAGATGCAAACCCAGATTTATTTTCCTCTCCAGCCACAGTTGAAGAAGTCAATGCGATGATTGCAGCGGTGAATAACGAAGCCGATGCCGAAGCCGGCGAAAACGGTGCCGTTAGCACGCTTGTAAAATTAGGAACAGAAGCGGATCCACCAAATGAATCCACACCAACCACGGTAACTGCAGCAGAACTTGCCGCCGTGAGTGGGGTAACAGGTGTTGATGGAGACAATGAAGCCGCTTACCAAGCGTATATTAATGAAAACCCAGACTTGTTTTCATCACCTGCAACGGTTGCTGAAGTCAATGCAATGATTGCAGCGGTCAATAACGAAGCCGATGCCGAAGCCG
>Ga0209119_1001005_pt1 | contig 28554 bp, 33 predicted proteins | sample COG_03_FD_184747 | JGI IMG/M metagenome (GOLD analysis project Ga0209119, IMG submission 184747) | Pelagic Microbial community sample from North Sea - COGITO 998_met_03 (SPAdes) (version 2) | ecosystem: Environmental > Aquatic > Marine > Neritic zone/Coastal water | place: Helgoland, sampling...
TGTTTGGAATACTTATCTTTGATGTTGCAATATTGTCATAGCCTATGACTCTTGCTACCTCTTCTGCTAAATCATTCTGCGTTTTAATATCACTTCTAAACGATGGCACTTTGATAAGACCTTCCTCGACAACAAACCCTAGTTCTGAAAGATGGTTTAAGTACTCTTTTTCACTTATATTAATTCCAATAATTTGATTTATTTTTTTAACATTAACTGGTATCTGATGAATTGGATTATCTTCATATTCGAAAGAAATGATAGACATATCTTTTATATTTGCGTGCTCACTAACAAGCTTTATAAACCTTCTGAGCACTCTATCATGACAATCAGGGTCAACACCTCTTTCAAATTTATGTGATGCCTCTGATTGAATATCATACTTTACAGATTTGCCTATAATAGCTTCTGGTTTAAAGAATGCACATTCAACAAATACTGTCTTTGTATTATTTGAGCAGGAGTTACTCTTTCCACCAACTATACCTGCAAGATTAATAACATTACTATTTAATGAAAAAACTGAATTTTTACCTGTAAGAGTAATTTTTTTATCAAGCAATGTTTCAAATTCTTCTTTTTTTTCTATTTCATGGAATTTCAGCCTACCGCTCATTGTACTTGCATCATAGCAATGAGTTGGCTGGCCAGTCTCGTAGGAAAGATAATTAGATAAATCTGTAAAAAAATTATTTTTATTTAAGCCCAGGTCTGTAAAGTAATTATCTAAATAGTTTTTATATGTTTCTGGAATTTGATCGATTTCTAATTTAAGAAATGATATTTTGGGGCAAATGCTTTCTGATAGATTCTCAAAATCTAAATGAAGTTCATTTATTTTTTCAGTAAATATCTCTTGGTTAAGATCAACTGTATAAAAAACTGCTAAATCTCTAAGTAATCCATTTATAGATAAACAATCTCCTCTATTGGGAGTAAATTCCATATCAAGAATATCACCATCTATTTCGTGTTCATGACCAAGTTGAAATAATTTATTAGAAATATGCTCAATGCTTGGACACTCTTCAATATGTTGAACTAAATGTTTGTAAGCTATTTTCATTTAAACTGACTCAGAAAATCTAAATTAGACTTATAGAATTCTCTTATATCTGTAACTCCATGCTTGAGCATGGCTATTCTTTCAATACCTAGGCCAAATGCTAAGCCACTATACTTATTTGAGTCTATATTGCAATTTTCTAGAACAACTGGATTTACTAATCCACACCCCAGTATTTCAAGCCATTTACCTTCTTTAGATAAGATATCAACCTCTGCAGAAGGCTCTGTAAATGGAAAATATGAAGGTCTAAATCTTAACTCAATATCATCACCAAAAAGTGAGTGAATAATTTTATAAATTAGGTCTTTGAGATGAGCAAAGCTTACATTTTCATCAACATATATACCCTCAACTTGATGGAACATTGGTAGATGAGTGGCATCATCATCTTTTCTGTAAACCTTACCTCCAGAAATAAATGCTAATGGTGGTTTTTTTTCAAGCATACCTCTTATTTGAACAGGCGAAGTATGAGTCCTTAATAGATTTGATTTATTTTCAACATAAAAAGTGTCATGCATTTGCCTTGCAGGATGAGATTTTTTAATATTCAGCATATCGAAATTGAATTCTTCTGTTTCAATTTCAGGCCCATCAACAATTTCAAATCCAAAAGAAATTAAAAGATCCATTATGGAATCTTTCATATGATTTATTGGATGAAGGGAACCCCTATCTTTGATTAGCGCAGGGTGTGAAGTGTTTTTGCGTTCTGGCATCAAACCAGTATATCTAGCTGGTAGCTGTTTTTACAATCTTCTCAAAAGTTGCAGCATCAGAAATAGCTATTTCAGAAAGAATTTTTCTGTCTAGAGCAATTTCTTTCTTAGCTAATGAATTTATAAGAACAGAATAAGAAACTCCTAAGTCTCTCGCGCCAGCATTAATTCTTGCTATCCAAAGAGCTCTAAAAGCTCTCTTTTTATTCTTCCTATCTCTAAATGCATACTGCAAAGATTTAATATTAGACTGTTTAGCAGTTCTAAATAACCTACTTCTAGCGCCATAATGGCCTTTAGTAGCACTAAGTACTTTTTTATGTTTTGCTTTTGCTGTTACTGATTTGGTAGTTCTTGGCATGATTTATCTTCTTATTAATTTTGAAGCCATTCTAAGAACTATGCCTGATAGTTTATTTAGGCCTCTGTTATGTCTTTTTCTTTTTGTAGACTGTTTTGTTAGAATATGATTTCTGTTTGCACTTTTGCTTTTTACAGATGAACCTGTTTTCTTAAAACGCTTTGCAGCTCCAGAATGTGTTTTTAATTTATATCCCATATTATTCTACTTATAAAAAATTTATACTTACTTCTTCTTCAAAGGAGAAAGAACCATTAGCAATTGCCTGCCTTCAAGGGAAGGCTCTTGGTCTACCTGGGCTACATCTTTCAGTTCGTCTCTTAACCTGTTAAGTAAATTAAGACCCATATCGCTGTTTAATATTTCCCTACCTCTAAATCGGACGCTTATTTTAGTCTTATCTCCGTCAAGAATAAAGCTTTTAACCTTTTTTAATTTAATATTATAGTCGCCCACATCTGTTGAGGGTCTAAATTTTATTTCCTTTGTGGTATTTCTTTTTACTTTTACCTTTGATGCAGAAAGGCTTTTCTTCTTATCAAAGATATGTTTTCCATAGTCTAAAAGCTTACAAACCACAGGACTTGCATCAGATGGTGATACTTGAACTAAGTCAAGTGATGCTACTCTAGCTGACTCTAAGGCAACAGAAAAAGCTACCAACCCCTGTTTCTCTCCATTTGATCCAATAAGCATGACTTCATTAGCTCTGATTTTTTCGTTTATAGGAGCGATGTTTTTCTTTTGGGAAGCTATGAGAGTGCCTTTGGAGTATTAGAACAGGTTATATACATTAAGTATTAAATATAATGTTGATTATTTGTGAAGGTTTTATATTTATCATTTAGTGATGCTGATTTTATACTAATTAATCTATTACGCAATAAAATTTTACCTAGGGCTGAAGAATAAAATGCTTCCAGCTATTATCGCTTTTTTCATAGACTTCTCTTTTATTTAATCGTGACTCATGCCCTTCCCAGAATTCAAAATAGAAGGGGGTGAATGAATAGCCTCCCCAAAAATCTGGGCATTTTTTTAAATCATCATGCTTTAGAGATTTCAAATATTTTTCTTTAACATTCTCGTAGGAGTCTATAAACTCCGATTGATTCGATGAAATTGATAAAGCATTTTTTTGTTCAGATCTTTTTGAAAAATAACTTTCATTAAATTCTTTAGGACTTCTTTCAATTGTTGCTTTCATTCTGATTTGGGTATTAGTGCTGTTCCAGTAAACCAATGCGGTTATTTGATTATGCTCTTTAAAATCCTGAGATTTTTGAGAATTATAATTAGAGAAAAAAATGAAATTTTTATCAGCAATAAACTTTAGATTTACGAATCTTGCATTAACTTCCTTTAACTTTTTTGAATAAGAGGAAATGCATATAGCTTCAATATTTTTTTGATTTGCATTTAAAGCATCATCATATTTCTTTTTAAAATTTAAATAAGGTGTTTCTTGATTTAATTTAGTAAATTTAATCATACTAATATCCTGATATATTTATAATTTTTATTGGCTCAGTATGGGAAGTTAAGATCATCTTTTAGATTATCTGGAGGTACTGGTAAATCCTTAAATACCCTCCAAATTAGATCTGACTTAGAGAAGATAACAACCCAGACTGTTAAAAATATCAAGGCAAAATAAACTCCTAGATTCTGCTTGTCTGAATACCAGGCCTCAACCTCTCCCTTGAATGGACCTATTACATTATCATAAAAATCTAAAGTTCCTGCATGGCCATCTAGAATGTTTTCTTCCCCTCGAAATACTATTGGCCCAATACCAGATAGACCTGGCTTCACTTTTATAATAATGTCTTGAAATTCAGGAGGAAAGGCTTCGAAGCATCTAGGTGTTTGTGGTCTTGGACCTATCACACTCATATTGCCTAAAAAAATGTTAAGTAGCTGAGGTAATTCATTAATTTTTGTCTTTCTTAAAAATTTTCCAATAGGCAATACTCTTGGATCATTCTTCATAGTTACCGTACCTGTTCCAATAGAGGGGCTATCCTTCAACATTGTTGCAAATTTAAAAAGCTTAAAACCTTCACGATGCTTCCCAACTCGCTCTTGTAAAAAAAATACCTCACCCTCACCAGAAAGCTTTAAAATTAACATAATTGGTAATAATAGCGGCAACAGAATAACTAATGCCAATGAGGATAATAGTAAATCAAAAAATCTAATCATAATTACATTCTTCCATCAAGGTATTTGCCAGTCTCTTTATGAGCAAACTCTGGCAATAAATCAAAAAATAATTTTATGATGTCTTGCTTATTCCAATTTATATCAGATTGAAGCTCTTCAATATTTAATAGGAATTGATCTAGTTTATTTTCATCATACAAAGGTTCATTTTTTATAACCCCCACACTCTTATACTTATGCATATCGATATCTTCAACATCGGTATAAAATTCTTCAAAATCTTTCTCGCCTGTCGTATCGCTTTTAAAAAAATAACAAGGCCACTGCCTATTATTAATTAATTCCATGGCAGAATTTCTAGCCTCATCTTCGCTTTTACAATAATGGGGTTCATAACCTAAATCACGCAGGTACCTCTCAGCGATATCTGAGAATGTAATTAAATCTAGTTGCTCATTTAATTTTGGGAAAAAAATATCTCTGTTATCTCCCAGTAAGCCGGACATTAAACATAGCTCTCCAGATTCTTGAGGCGTTACAAAATATCTTCTAACATCACTGGGAGCTGATAAGGGTTGTCTTTTAGAAACCCTCTGATTAAAGCCATGAAGCAAAGAGCCGTCTGAAAAAGCAACATTCGCAAAACGAGCCATAGAAATAGACATTGTTTTACTTTCTCGCATTAAGAACATTTCCATGATTCGTTTGCTTGCACCCATCATATTTACAGGGTTTGCAGCCTTATCGGTTGAAACACAAAAATATTTTTTTGCGCCATGATCTCTAGCTAATTTAAATGTCTTGATTGTATTAAGAATATTCACAGAGAGCATGCGCATTAATGTAAAAGGATCTTTTTCACTTCTTACATGCTTTAATGCTGACAGGTTAAAAACATAGTCATATGGGCCTTCACTACTAATAAGAGCCTCAAACTCGAGACTGCCACAGTCAATAGCAAATGTCTTAAAATCACCATCTATGTATCCAAGTGTACTGCGAATATCTCTTACCAATTCAACCATATTATTTTCACTGATATCAACAACATGCAACTTTAAAGGTTTTCTTTTAAATATCTCTTTAGTAACAGCTTGTCCTATAGAGCCAGCTCCACCGATTACAAGAAACCGGCCATTTTCAATCATAGAAATTAGGTCAAGATTTAATTGGGTTATATCCGAGGAGAAAAGAGGATCCTTTCTTCCCAATAAACTCAGCATTTTCGATTCAGGACTCATTTATGGCCTCAATTAGCGCACTAGTAACTTGATCGACCTCCTGATCAGTCATAGAGGGAAACAATGGAAGAGTGAGTTGTCTGCTACAGATTTCAGCAGTAATTGGAGAGTCATCCTGCTCGAACTGACCTTTAAAAGCAGAGAAATCCCAGAAAGGTGGATAGTGTATGCTTGATTGAATACCTTTATCTTTTAAAGACCCAATAATCAAAACTCGATCAGTCCCCTCGGGGAGTAAAATAGGAAGGATATGATATACAGATTCTATATTTTTAGATTGCTCTTTAAAAGGAATCATAACGGATGTTGCAGAAAGATTAGATCTATAACGTTGTGTTAATTCACCACGTCTTAGGTTGCCATCTGGTAATTTTTTTAGCTGAACGGAGCCTATAGCAGAACGCATTTCGTCCATCCTATAGTTTAAACCTGGCTGTACAACATCATACGTTATTGATCTACCTTTATGTCTATCAAGTGTAAGAGTAGTCATTCCATGTGATCTTAGGTAGCCTAATTTCTTATGGAGGCCTGGGCACATAGTAGAAACCATCCCACCTTCACCGATAGATAAATTTTTATTACTAAAAAATGAGAAGCAGCCAATGGCTCCAAATGTTCCGCATTTTTTTCCGTCTACGGTTGCTCCAGGAGCATGAGCAACATCTTCAATTAAAGCAATTCCTTTATCATTACAAAATTTACTTATTGCTAAAATATCTTTACAAGGATAGCCGGCATAATGAACAATAATTATTGCTTTTGTCTTATCAGTTACTTTTTCTTTGATAGTCTCAAGAGACATATTCCAATCATCTAAATTTTTTGCATCAGCCAATACTGGTGTAGCTCCAACTAACTTAACTACATTGATATCTGCAACAAAAGTTAGTGATGGAATAATTACTTCATCATCCGCTCCTACATCTAAGGCTAAGAGTGCCATATGCAAGGCAGCTGTTCCATTTGAAACCGCTTTACAATAAACATCTTGACCAAGAAAAGAGCTAAATCCCTTTTCAAAATTGATAGTTTCTTCACCCATTGAAAGCCATCCACTATTTACTACAGATGCCACAGCATCAAACTCTCTATGATCAAAGTTTAATTTAAATAGTTGTATGTTCCACATTAGCTTATGTCATTTAGGGTAAAAATAAATTTAATCATTGGTCGATTTCCTCGATTTTCAATATCTGCCTGAGTAAATCCATTAGATATGTAAAACTTTACTACATTATCATTATTATTCATATCTGTGGTTAATATAATTTCACTAGAGTTTTTTATACGAGCCTCTTCGATAAATTGTTTTAAAAGTGATGATCCGCACCCAAGTCCCTGTTTTATAGCGCCAATAGATGAAAGCTCACAAGAGCTGTCATTCTCTATAATTATCTTTTTATTATTAACTCTTACAAAGCCCATAAAGATTTTTAATATCAAATGTGGCTGTCTCAAAAAACCATAAATAGTTGGAGTTATAAAGTTATAAAACCTGCTTTTAAGAAACTTATAAAATTTAGTTGGATCTTTAAAACCGACAGCAAAACCAACTGATTCACCAGAATTATTAGTTGCAATTAAGTTTATAGAATATTCATAGTCAAAAACAGTATTATAGTATTCTACAAGAAAACGTTTACCCATTAATGTCATAAAAAAACCTGGGAAAGCAATTATATGCATTTCAACAATACTGCTTATATCTGACTTTTTTAATGGCCTGATTTTTAAATTGTCCCTACTCACTGGTGACACAGTAACTATAGGACCTGTTTTAAGCAATTTACAACATATTCTTGTTGCTCTTCACTCAAAGAAGGGCCGATTGGAAGACTAATTAGCTCTGAAGACATTAACTTACTTATTGGGAAATCATTTTCTTTGAAAGATAGGTAATTATAGGCATTCTGCATATGAGGCGGAATTGGGTAATGGATCAATGTATCTACTCCTAACTCCATTAATTTATTTCTAATCTCATCTCTGTTAATACTTCTGATACAGAACAAATGCCATACAGATTTATTATATTTTTCTACAAACGGCAGAGTTAAATCTAACCCCGAAAGCTCATTAGAATAAATATTTGCTATTTCTTCTCTTCTTTTGTTCCACTCATCAAGATACTTTAATTTTACGCTTAAAATTGAAGCCTGGACAGGGTCTAGCCTGCTGTTGACACCAAGCTCATCATGCTTATAGCGCTCGCTGGAACCATAATTCCTCATAGACATTAAATTCATAGCAAGATCTTTATTATTAGTAGTAATTGCGCCACCATCTCCCATTGCTCCAAGGTTTTTTCCAGGATAAAAACTCCAAGTAACTAGATCGCTGTGACTGCCAATTCTCTTGTCTTTATATTCTGATCCATGCGCCTGAGCTGCGTCTTCTATTACAAATAATTTATATTTTTTTGCTATATTCATTATTTCATCCATATCAGCAGGCTGACCATATAGATGAACAGGGATTATGGCCTTGGTTTTATTTGTTATGGCAGTTTCTATATTTTTAACATTTATATTACAGGTATGTATGTCTGGTTCTACTGGTATCGGAATCGCTCCACATTGAGATACCGCCAACCATGTAGCAATAAAAGTATTTGATGGAACAATAACCTCATCTCCATGCTTTATACCCAATACTTTTAAAGACAATACAAGAGCATCCAAACCATTTCCAACCCCAACACAATATTTACTATCAACAAACTTAGAAAAATCTCTTTCAAAATCTTCAACCATTGATCCACCTATATATTGGCCTGATCTACAAGATTTTAAAATAGCTTCTTCAATTTCTTCTTGGATTTCCTTATAGGAGGCATTTAGATCTAAAAATGGCACTTTCATGTCTTTAATACCTCTTTAATATAACTCTCATAATTATGAATATAATCCTTTTTATCATATTTATGTGAAGCTAACACCATACATACAGCACCTTTAGAAAAGTTACCTAAATCTCTCCATATCATTGGGCATACATATAACGCTTGGTCTGGTCTTGAAAGATTTATTTTTTTTTCATTTAAGCCATCTCTTAATGTGATATCAAAACTTCCTGAAATAGCAATAATTGCTTGGGATAACTCTTTATGTGCATGGCTTCCTCTTTCTTGTTTTTCTGGAACGTCATAAAGATAATATATTCTAGAAATATTAAAAGGTATATGATTTGAGTTCTCTAAAAAACTTAAATTACCTCTTTCGTCATGGAGTTTAGGTAGCTCCATTAAAGTACAAAAGTTTATATTGGCACTATTGGTCATTATCAATAAATTTTATATGTTTTGCGGGGTTTCCAAAAACCAAACTATTATCACGAACATCTGAAGTTACAACACTTCCTGCCCCAATCATGGAATTTGCTCCAATTATTAAACCAGGTAGTATTGTTGACCCAGCTCCAATTGATGCGCCTTTTTTAATTATTGTATTAGTAAAGTTTTTTATAGGCTTTTTGCTTCTAGGAAACTTGTCATTAGTAAAGGTAACATTGGGTCCAATAAATACATCGTCATCTATTCTCAACCCATCCCATATTTGATTACCATTTTTAATGGTCACTCCATTACCTATAACCACATCATTCTCTATAAAACAATGAGAACAAATATTTACATTTGAGCCAATTATTGCTTTTTCTAAAACCACAACATATTGCCAAATACTTGTATTCTCACCAATGATGCTAGCCTGTACATCACTATTAGGAGAAATTCTTATATTTTTTTCCATTATAAATTTGTGCTGTTTGCTATTGAGAATAAATAATTTCCATAAGGACTTTTTTTAAGTAAGTCAGCTTTTTCAAGGAGTTTAGAAAGAGAAATCCATTTTTTTCTATAAGCTATTTCTTCCAAGCAGGCAATTTTGAATCCTTGTCTTTTTTCAATAGTTTCAACAAAATGTGATGCTTGGAGTAATGTTTCATAAGTTCCAGTATCTAACCATGCAAAACCTCTTCCCAATATTTCTAATTTTAGCAAATCTTCGTTTAAATATATTTGATTAACAGATGTTATTTCTAACTCACCCCTTTTAGAAGGCCTTATAGATTTAGCTATCTCAACAACATTGTTATCATAAAAATATAGTCCAGTAATTGCTAAATTGCTTTTAGGAGCCCTGGGCTTCTCTTCGATAGAAATAACCATATTATTTTCACCTACCTCTGCAACACCAAACCTCTCAGGATCTTTAACCTGATAGCCAAATATAGATGCGCCAACAGATCTAGAAGATGCTGAATTAAGAATTGAACTAAAACCTTGACCATAAAAAATATTATCCCCAAGTATCAAAGCTACATTACTGTTTCCAATAAAACTTTCTCCTAAAATAAATGCTTCTGCCAATCCATTTGGTTTTTGTTGAACAGTGTAAGAAATCTCAATTCCAAAGTCCTCCCCATTGCCTAATAGATCTTGATATTGAGGTAAATGTTCAGGAGTTGATATTACCAAAATTTCTTTAATATCCGCAAGCATAAGAACTGACAGCGAGTAATACACCATAGGCTTGTCGTAAATGGGTAGGAGTTGTTTTGATATGCTTTTTGTAATCGGATATAGTCTAGTTCCACTGCCACCAGCAAGAATTATTCCCTTCAATTTATTTCTCCATTTTGCTTTCTGTAACTTCCATCAATGACGTTGTCTACCCAGATTTGATTTGATAAATACCATTTAACAGTTTTTCTTAAACCAGAAGTAAAGTTTTCTTTAGGAGCCCAACCTAACTCATTTTTTATTTTATTTGAATTTATAGCATATCTTTTATCATGCCCTGGTCTATCTTGCACATGAGTTATTAGGGATTTATATTCTTGATTTGTATTTTTAGTCAACTCCTCCAGAATTTTACATATTAGATTAACTACTTCAATATTTGTGATTTCATTATTACCTCCAATATTATAAGTACGTCCAATTTTGCCATGTCGTAAAATATTATAAAGAGCATCTACATGATCTTCGACATATAGCCAATCTCTAATCTGATCACCTTTTCCATAAATAGGAATCTGCTTTTGATTGAGAGCATTTGATATTGTTAATGGAATAAGCTTTTCAGGAAATTGGTAAGGGCCATAGTTATTCGAGCAATTGCTTACTAAAACAGGAAGCCCAAAAGTGCGACTCCATGACCTTACCAAATGATCAGAACTTGCTTTACTCGCGGAATAAGGAGAGCTTGGGTCGTATCTTGTATCTTCTTCAAATGGCTCCATACTTGGTTCCAAATCGCCATAGACCTCATCTGTAGAAATATGATGAAATCTAAATATTTTTTTTTCATTAGCATCAATCTTTGAAAAGTATGACATAGAGGTTTCTAATAGATTGTAGGTACCTATTATATTGGTTTGGATAAAATTCATTGGTGATTCTATTGACCTATCTACATGACTCTCAGCAGCTAAATGCATCACAGCATTTGGCTGATATTGCTCAAAAAGTCTATCGAGCTCTATTTTATTTAGGATGTTAACATTTTCAAAATGATAAGATTTATTAGTTTCAACATCCAAAAGTGATTCTTTGTTACCTGCATATGTAAGACAATCTACATTAATAACTTCATTACCTTCAGAAAGAAGCTTCTTTACAAGTGTTGAGCCAATAAAGCCTGCGCCCCCAGTTACAATTATCCTCATTTGGAAGACTCTAGTAATTTCGTGTTATCTAAAAAGTATTTAATCTCTATTTTTATTAGCATTATTTAGTTTATTAAGTTATCAATAATATGTTCTAAGTCTTTCACATGAGTTAGCCGATTATAGTTATTTTTGACATATTCTCTACCATTTGAACCCATTTTAGCACGCTGTTCTGGGTTTAATTTATAAAGAGATTTAATAGATTCAGCTAATTGAAATGGTTCTTCGGCATCTATAACAACTCCAGCATTTATTTTCTTAACAAGCCTTCCTGATTCTACTTTTCCAGACACAATAATTGGCCTTTTTGAAGCTAAAAAATCAAATAACTTGTTAGGGAGATTGCCTTCAAAAAAAGATCCTTTAAGATTAGGCAACAAAAAATAGTCAGCAATTGCAAGCATTTCTGATGCCTTATTTCTCTTAATTGATGGGTAAAATAGGACATTGTTAAGATTATTATCTTTAACAATCTTTACCAAAGATGCTTTTTCATCACCTTCACCAACAAAAATAAAAATAAAATTATCACAATTTTTTAGATATACTGCTGCATTTAAAATAGTATCCAAGGAGTTATATTTTCCATGGGCGCCTAAATACATACCAATAAATTTACCTTCAATATTAAGAGATTTTTTTTGTTCATTTATTTTTTTCTGATCCACTTCATTAAATAAATCAAAGTCTACACCATTAGTAATTAACTTGATTTTATTTGTGTTAACTCCCTTGTCTTTGATGTTTTGTGCTATCCCTTCAGTTAAACAAATTATTTCATTAGCGTTCCTATAACAAAAATTTTCAATTTTTTTTGTACAAAAAATTATAAATTTATTGTTAATTACTCCGGAATGAATAGCTGCATCAGGCCAGACGTCAGTGACTTCAAAAATGAATGGTACTCCTCTAAATTTGGATATTATTGCACTAATAAAAGGAACTGTTAGTGGTGTAGATACCCCATAGATAAGATCAGTATTTTTTGAAGATTTTAATAGCTCCCAAAAAGAGGAAAAAATATAAGAAACATAGAATATAAATCTTTTAAAGAAACTACCCCTAAAGTTAGTAAAAACAGGAGTATAGACAACCTCTACTCCTTCATAATTTTTATGGACTGATTTTCTGGTATTGAATCTTGGAACTGCATTCTTGTAATCAACATTACCAGTTATCACCCTTACTATATGACCTTTTTTAACAAGATTCTTTGCAAAGAAAAACATACGATCAGAACCATTGTCATTTGGGGTTTCAAAAATTTGAACAAGAAATAATATTTTCATTCTTATTTATATTAATTATAAAGATAGGAGAGCATTAATCTTGTAAAATACCGCAATAATCAATGAAATTTAATTCCCTTAATTTACTTATAAAAATTGGATCTTTAAATTCCTCATGACCAACTAGAACTGCATGAATATCTGCTTTTTCAATTGCTATGTTAAGATTTACAGCATTCATCCCATCTATCCTTTCTATATTTGGCTCAACAACAAGTATTTTTAAATTTTTATTACTTAAGTCTTTTGCAACTTCAATGGCAGGGGACTGCCTTAAATCGTCGATATTGGGTTTAAAAGTTAGCCCATATAAAGCAAGAATTGGGTCTCTGCCATTCTTGCTTTTAAAGGCCTCAACATGAGATAAGATATTATCTACAACCCATTTTGGCTTCATATCATTTACATTTCTAGCTGTTTTTATTAGTTTAGTTTTTTCTGGACTTTTTGACACAATAAACCATGGGTCGACAGAAATACAGTGGCCACCGACACCAGTTCCTGGTTGAAGCACATTCACCCGTGGATGATGGTTGGTAAGTCTAATTAATTCCCATACATCAATACCTTCTTCATGACAAAGAATTGATAACTCATTTGCAAAAGCGATGTTAACATCCCTAAAACTATTCTCAGATAGTTTTGACATTTCTGCTGTTTTTGAATTTGTTTGATGAAGATTGCAATCTGTAAAATATTTATAAAATTCACATATAGTTGATGTGGTTTCAATATTGTTACCGCCTATTATTCTGTCATTATTTATAAACTCTTCTATTATTTTTCCAGGGAGCACTCTTTCTGGGCAATACCCAATTCCGAAGGAACCTCGCTTAAAACCTTTGTCAATTATATAATTTTCAATTTTTTCAGACGTTCCAACCGGCGAAGTTGATTCTAATATTATCAAATCACCACTCTTTAAGTGTATAGCAATTTTATCAACCGCATCAAAAACATGGGACATATCTGGTTCAATTAAATCACTATCTTTTTTAAAAGGTGTTGGGACACAAATCATATAAATATCAGAAGGCTGAACACAGTCATAAGCTATCAGATTTTTTGTAGATGTAGCTTTAAAAACAAGCTCTTCAAGCCCGGGTTCAATTATGTGAATTTTTCCATCATTTATAGTAGAGATAGCATCTCTATTAATATCAACACCAGCAACACTGAAGCCAGCATTAGCTATAAATGTTGCGGTAGGAAGGCCTATATAACCCAAACCAATTACACAAACTTTTTTATTTTTCATTAATTAATCCAGGTTTTAGTATCTTAATTATATGTCTTTTTTACTCACATATCATGCATGAGAATAAAAATTATTATATTAGAATTTAGAATTAATTGTTAATTTCTATTTTTTGGCAAAAAATACAAAACAAGCATTAAAGCAAATAAACCTGAAGACAGTAATGCAGTGGTTAGGGGAATGCCTAGCAAAACAAAAGAAATATATAATAGCAAAACAAAATATAATCTTTGATCTGTATTTTCTGTAGCGCCATCTAATGTTTTTAAGTAAAGAATCGTCAAAATAGGCATGATTAAGATTCCTAATGGGCCTAGGTTTTGATAAGCATCAGAGAATAAACCATTATTTGCTCTTGCTCCGATATCACCTATAGTAAAATCAGCAATTAAAAATGCTAATCCAGTTGTATAATCAGAGTCATAGAAAGCTCTCAAAGGTCCTTGTTGAAAAAAATCAAACTGATTTGTGGAAATAGAAAAAAAACTAAAATAAGAGTAGTGAGACTCAGCAGGAATAAATAAAACTCTGTATGGGAAAAAAGTATTTAAGAAATATGTATCTGTTATTAAGGGTTCAATTAGGCAAAGACATAATGCGAATGAAAACATAATAGGCAACATTATTGGTTTTGAAATAAATCTATAAAACCAATATCCCATGACTCCTAGTATTAATAATGCAAATATTTGTTTAGATCCGGTTATTGAAAAATTAAGAATTACAATAAATGCAACTATTGCAGCAAATGAGTACTTCTTTTGGTGAATAAGATAGACCACACCAAAAGGCAATATATTATCTGCAAATAAAAGTAAATATCTTATCGGAAGGCTTAAGGAGAATCCTCTTGCCTCGGCTCTTATTTCATAAACATTATAAATATCAGTTTGGATATGGAATCCTGTATATCTTCCGGAAACATATATAACCACCAACGAGCAAATAAGAATTATCAAATAAAAAAATAAATTTGATTTAAATGAGGTAGATATTAAATTAATTTTTGGAAGAACATTCCATAAGGTTAAAAAAACAAACCAATATAAACAAATTAACGTTACGTAATATGGGTCATAATCAGAACGAAAACCAATTAATGAAATAGTAGGAACAAAAGATATGAGATAGAGAGTAATAACTATTTTTGAAGCTAATGAGTTTTCATTAAATGCCTTGGTTATAAATGGAATCGATACAATTAATAAAACCCATGATGTTAAACTTGAAAGAAAGCTTCTATCAAGAAAAAACATACCACCGTAAGAAAACCTATTCTCTGTTACTAAATATGAAACATCAACTAAGTATTTATAAAATAAAATCAATAAAAAAATTGATATGCTACTTTTTTTAAGACTTAGCATTTGTAGTTGATTTGATTAAACCCAAATAACATCAACAATTAGTGAATTTCAGTAATTTTTTTTCGAAAGTATGCAACTAATTTTGAAAACCTACTCCAAAGCCATTCATTATTAGGATAGCTTGTATGATCTAGATTTTTATTAATGATAATTTTTTCAAATTCCTCGTCAGTAAACCCAAGTTTCTTCTTAACATAATCTATATCATCTTGAATTAAGCTATCTGGGGCTGGTGGAGCCTCGAGCTCATTGATAGCATCTTGTCTAGACAGTTGACCTGAGCATATTTCAGCAGAGCAGTATGCCCTCCTTAAATCATAGCCAAATTTGTCATATAGGTAATAAGAGTGAAAAAATCTAGTAAATATTGACTCGAAATGTTTTCCTCCATAGTCTTTCCAATCATACTCATCTATTAAGAATTGTTTGGCCTTGGCTTTATTAAAATCTATATAGTTAAGAATAGGAACCCATTTTATGCCTCTAAGTACCAGCTTATCAAAATAATCAAATGTAGATAAATAGGAATAATTTTTTAATGGTTTTGTACCAAACTTTTTATGAATAGATCTTATAATTTTTGAATCTTTAGAAGTATAAAGCCATGATTCTGGCATTATTGACTCTGTTGATGCATTGCTGCCACTAATGATATATTTAATGTTGAATTTAGCTGCAGTTTTAACCATAGCTGTCCATATTGCATGATCAGTAGGTATCTCAATATTTGATATAGAAGAGAACATAAAACTTTTCTGAATATCTTTAAACTCAGTCCAATTAAGAACTTTTGTATCTAAGTCTATATCCAATTGATCACATAACTTCTCAATATTTGAGACTGCTAACTCAGAGTTCCATCCATTATCTAGATGAATTGCCAGAGGTCTTAGGCCTAATTTTTTGGTCAAGTAAGCTACATATGAGCTGTCAACACCTCCACTTATACCAATAATACAGTCATATTCCTTGTTTATACCATCTTTTTTTATCTTTTTGGCAAAGTCTTCTAAGAAATTCTTAGGTAAGTCTGTGTGAATTTCTTGACTAATATTATCGTCATAGTTTTTACAAAAAGAACACCTCCCATCCTCATAAAAAATAATTTCTTTTGCAGAGGTATCCATTACACATCGTTTACAAATTTTATAACTTGCATTCATATTTTACTCATAGGACTTTAAATATTGCTCATGATATACCAAATCCATGCTAATCATCAAAATTGGTATAAGATATTAGAACAGCTTTTCTGGGACCATTATATACAAACATTGAACCAACACCTGTAGCTGAGGAACCACTTTCTATAGAATTCTTTATATCATTAGGATTGCCTACCCCGCCAACGTATATCAAGGGAACCGATAATGAGTTTGAGCATATCTTAATTAAGTTGCTATCTACCCCTGCCATGGATCCATCAAGGTCTATTGAATTTATAATTACCTCACCAACGCCCTGATCTTGAAAAAATTTTAACGAATCAATAAGTCCTAGTTTATATTTTTTCTTTGCAGATTTATAAAAAACTGAATAGCCATTACCAAAGAAATTTTTTTTAATATCAAGGCTAATGGCAATACTCTGTGAACCAAAATTACTAACGGCTAATTCAACAATTTCGGAATGCATTAAAGCATATGAATTCATGCAAATTTTTTCAACGCCATTTTTAAATAATCTTTCCATATGTTCCATTGAAGAAATGCCACCTCCGTATGCAATCGGCATAAAGGCTTCCGAAGCCATATCTCTAATTAATTCAAAGTTTGGAGCAGAGTTTGTTTCAGATGCTCTGATATCTTGAATAAATAGCTCATCTACTTCTTTTGCATTAAAAATACGTAAAGCATTGATAGGGTCGCCGATATAGTTTGGATTTTTGAATTTAACTGTTTTAACTAAGTCATCATCAATAATACTAAGAAATGGAATGACTCTATGTCTCATTTTTTACACCATTCTGAGAAATTTTTAAATAACTGGATACCGTATTTATGACTTTTTTCTGGGTGAAACTGGCATCCAAATATATTATCTCTATGGAATGATGATGTAAATTCATGGCCATAGTTGGTAGACATCAATATATCTTCATCATTCTTACATTTTACGTAATATGAATGGACAAAATAAAAGCGGGATAAATCTAAAAGATCTTCAGTCAGTATATTATTTTTTTTAACAATCACATCGGACCAACCCATATGAGGAATTTTTAAATTACTATAGGTATCAAATTTAAATTTGGTTACGTTAGCATCGATAAAACCCAAGCCCTTAACATCTCCCTCTTCACTATGATTACACATTAATTGCATTCCTAAACAAATCCCCAATATTGGAATTTGTTGATTAATAACAGCATCTTTAAGAACATTTGATATTCCTGAATCTTCTAAAATTTTCATAGCCATTTTAAAATTTCCTACTCCAGGAAGAATGATCCCATCTGAATAAGAGATAGCCTCTAAATTATTCGATTCTACAGAATATGGTACAGAAATATATCTCAGCATATTGCAAATAGAACCAACATTTCCAAGACCGTAATCTATTACAGCTATCGACATATACTTTTTCCTTCAATCATTTGATTGTAATTAATTTTGAGTGGTCTAAAGCATAGTAATATGACATTAATATGTAACACACATATGTAAAAGACCTTGAAAGTGCTAGGTAAAAAAGACAAAGCACTATATCTTCAACAACATAACATCCAATATATAGGGCAATAATATTAAGCAAAACTGATAAAATTTGCCAATAAAATGACATCTTTATTTTTTCAGTAAATATTAGAACTCCGCCTAAAGACATGGATACAAAATTAATATAATACATAGGCATCATAATCTGTGCGTATGCCCCAACCGGCCTCCAATTATCTCCTAAAATTATTGGAAATAATTCAGGTGAAACAAAAAACCCAAATGTAAATACAGGTAATCCAAATATCGTAATTACTTTAAAAAGCTTCAAATACAAAGGTCTGCATGATCCACTCTCATTGTAATCAATAACCGCCTTTTGTCTAAATACATCCTTGATAGAAGAACTTATTATTGTTATCGGAAGATATAATGCTGAGAACAAAAGAGCAACATATCCCAGTTGCTCAGGGCCAAATGCTGCACCAATAAATAGGACATGTATGGAGCCAGCTAAAATATTAATAAGTTGATCATGAATCATGACTTTAGGAAATTCAGTAAATCTACTCCTAATCCTTTTAAGTTCTTTCAATGAGATACGTTTAAAAAACTTAGCATCAGATCTCATTATGGTTAGAAATGATAAAATTGCTGAAAAAAATCGTCCTAACAATTCTCCAATTACTAAAATACCTATAAAAGTAAAATTGATTCCAATTGCAATTTTTGAAGCGACTAAAAAAAAACCTTGAAGTATTCGATTTCTTGAAAGAATATTGTATTGCTTATATTTAACCAACCATTCTGAATGAATTGCAAAAATAATTCCACATAAAGCAATAAATGGAACAAAATATAGTGTATTTGCTAAAGAAGGGTCATTAAATATTTTTGCTAACCATATGTTAGAAAAATAAATAATAGGTAGAGATAAGCTTAGTACTAGGCAACTCCTAAACATTGTTAGGGCAATCAAATTTGCTGACTCTGTTTTTGATTTAGTTATTATAATTGCATGCTCATAGCATCCACTTGCAAAAACCCCTAATAATGAAGAAAACAAGATTATTGTAGCAAATGTTCCAAAATCTTCTGGAGCAAATATTCTAGTCAAGACTGGATACGCTAAAAGAGGTATTAGCTGTGCAATAGCTGTTCCTGATGAGAGTTTTACTATATTTTTATAAATCTCATTCATAAAAAAAATTGATGATAGCACTAGCCATATTAATACCAATATCTATTAAAGAATTTATATACTCCTAGGCGAGCTTGGTAAAGTTGAATATATAAAAAGGCCCAAATGGATTGGGCATTTCTAGTTTTAAGCAGGTTATGGAACCCTTCTTTTTTTAATGCTCTTATGGCACCAAGTTGCCATTTTCCTTTAATTAATGCATGTATATATGTAAAAGGCATTTTTTTTGCGCCTTTCTTCGTGAATGCGCAAAACAGTTCATCCATAGAATCAGAAACTTTAGATTTATCCATATCCCATGCACTAAAACCAGGTTCAGCAAGTTTAAATAATACTTTTTTTTGGACTAAGCCCAGCCCAACTGCAGATCTATATTTAATACCCTTAGGAAGCTCTGCAATAAGTAATTTGGTTTTATTGTCATAAGCTAAAGGTAATTTTTCATCCAATTTAACAAAACCAGCATTAAGAGATTCTGCTTCTAAGACAATTCGTTTCAAAGTTTCTGTATCAACATTTCCTGAAAAGATTACATCATCTAGCCACAATAGTACCCACTTATGATTAATTGACTTTAAGGCATTTCTTAAATTATCAGCGTATGATTTATCTTCTCCAATCTTTATTGTTATAACTCTAGGATCAGGATAATCTTTAAAGTTAGAAATAAGGTACACATCATAGGGACAGTCAGGCCAATATTTAAAGAAATTTTTGAAAAAAGGCTCCCATAAATCACTATAATGATCACAAGATGATATAACAAATGCTACATTTTTATCTTTTTGATAGTTTACTTCTTTCATATTTATTTATAGTTATAAGTTGTGAAAAACCTTAACATACTTTTGTTTTTCAGTTTTCCAGTTAAATTTTTCTATTGCTGCTTTTCTAGAATTGTTACCCATTTTTGTTGCAAGATCTCGATCATTATTAATTAAATTTATTGCAGAGGCTATTGATTCGATATCTCCAGGCTTTACACATACACCGCACTTATATTCTTCAATTATTTCTTGCCATAAAATGTAGTCAGTACAGATAATTGGTAACCCTGCTTCCATATATTCAAAAATTTTATTAGTACCAAATGAGCCGAGGTTATAGCCGAGGTTTAGTTTATAGTCATAAATAACAATTCCAATTAACGACTTTAAATAAAGATCTCTTAATTCAAGTTGATTTATTCTGCCATGAAAATTTACTCTGTCATTGCAAGGTAATGAAAGTAAGGCATTTTTGTAACTGTCGTCAATAACTCCTGCTACTTCATATGACACATCTTTGGTTGAAGATAGTGCATTTATAATATTCTCTTGATTGCTATAGTTATAAACCGTCCCCGAATAACATACTACAGGTTTTCTGCTTTTTATGTTTTGAATAATCTCTGAGTCTAATTGTTGAATAAGAGGAAAGTTCGCAACAAGAATACCTTTGCTAATATCATTATTTATCTTTTTAATGACATGTAAGTGTGGGCTAACGATCTCATCAATTCTTTTATAAACCCAATTCATGTAAGCTGAAATAAATATTGAAATAAATCTTCTACTAAACTTAGGTAACCAATCTTTTTCTAGAATATGTGCAGACATGTCTTCGTGAGCATCATAAACAACTTTTTTTCCTAATTTCTTTAATTTAATTGCGAGAGGAAGTAACTCAGGTGAATGTAATTGATAAATATCTGCATTAATTTCTATAGCCTCTTTCTGAAATTGATAAGATGCAAATAAAAGAGTCTTCCATCTTGGCCATTTTTTAACACATGAATAAATTTTAATTCCGTCAAGCACATCATCAGGCTCTCCATCATTGGTAAGGATAGAAACTTTGAATCCCTCCTGCTTTAAAGATAGACACTGCCTTTTAAAGACTCTTGCATCATTTCTAAAATAGCCACTAATCACATGACAGACTGTCTTCATAATTTAATTTGAATGAAGTTAATAATTTCTTCAGAGGCTTTTCCATCACCGTAAGGATTATTTAAATTACTCATATTTTTGTAGTACTCTTCATCGTTAAGCAAAAGATTAATTTGTGAGGTAATTTTTTCAACATTTGTTCCAACTAATTTAACTGTCCCAGCCTCTTCAGCTTCAGGTCTTTCTGTTGTTTCACGCATTACAAGAACTGGCTTGCCCAGGGAAGGTGCCTCTTCTTGAATGCCACCAGAATCTGTTAATATAATCCATGAATTCTTCATTAAAAAAATAAAAGGTAAATAGTCCTGAGGTGGAATCAAATAGATATTTTTAAATCCTTTTAGTAGTCTGTTAACTGGCTCTTGAACGTTTGGATTCATATGAACTGCATAAACAATATCTATCTCACTATTTTCTTCAGCAATTAATTTTATTGCATTACAAATCCTTTCAAATCCCATGCCAAAACTTTCTCTTCTATGACCAGTAACTAAAATTATTTTTCTTTTTTCTGAAAGAAAGCTGAACTTTTTGTTTAAGTTTTCTAAAATTGTATTATCTTTGGCAATCTTGTCCTCGACCCAAAATAAAGAATCAATTACTGTATTACCAGTGATTAAAATATTTTCCTTCTTTACTCCCTCAAGCAATAGATTGTCTTTGGCTATTTTAGTGGGAGCAAAATGAAAATTTGCAATTGCTCCTGTCAGTTTTCTATTGCCTTCTTCAGGCCATGGTGAGTATATATTACCTGTCCTAAGACCTGCCTCAACATGACCAACAGGAATTTGTTCATAATATGCTCCAAGAGTTGCGGCAAATGTAGTTGCAGTATCTCCATGAACTAGAACTAAGTCAGGCTTAAATTCAATTAGTATTTTCTTAAGATTTATTATGATTGACGATGTGATTTGATTTAATGATTGGCTTTCTTTCATTAAATCCAAATCATAATCTGGAATTATTTCAAACAATTCAAGAACTTGATCCAACATATCTCTATGCTGAGCTGTAACACAAACCTTAGAGATAAAATTATCATTTTCATTAAGCAATCTAACAATCGGTGCCATTTTTATAGCTTCAGGCCTAGTTCCAAATATGCAAAGTATCTTTTTCAATGTTAGTCTAAGTTGAGTAAAACTCTGCTATTGATTTAGCGATATATTCTATTTCAGAATCTTTAAGCTGAACTGCAGAAGGCAGCCATAAACCTTTATGACCTATTTTTTCTGAAACAGTAAAAAAACTATCTTCGTTGTAGGCTAATTGCTTGTTAATAGGCGGATACATAACTCTCGTTCCAATATTTTTGCTTTTAAGATATTTCATGAGTTCTTCCCTATTTTCGACTAAAGAATCATAAAACCATGGAGCCGTATATTTAACATCATTATGAAATAAAGATATCCCCTGGATATTTTTTAATCCTTCTTTGTATAGGTTATAAATTTCTTTTTTCCTTTCAACTCTAGAGCTTAACTTCTTCATTTGCTCAATGCCTATACATGCTTGTAGCTCAGTAAATTTGAAATTAAATCCTATAGAATCATGAATATCATTCCCGCCCCCAGACCTTCCAAAATCTTTAAGCCTTCTTATTTTAAAGGCTATTTCATCATCGTCAGTTATTAAAGCTCCGCCTTGGCCTGTTGAAATTATTTTTGGAGCAGAAAAGGAAAAACTTCCAACAGAACCCTCTCTACCAATATGGTCTCCATTAGGGTTAAAAGATCCCAACGACTGAGCAGCATCTTCAATCAAAGCAATGTCATTTTCTTTTGCTAAGTTAGAAAGTAATTCTATTTCATATGGTGGATAGCGACCATTTGAAGAAACATACATTATTGCTTTTGTTTTGTTTGTTATAGCGTTTTTTACTTCTTCAAGATTTATTGAAAGAGTATCTGAATCAACATCTACAAATATTGGTTTAGCCCCTATCATGCTTACAGAGTTTGGAGTAGCTACCATAGTATAATTTGGAACTATTACCTCATCTCCATGCTTTATACCGCATGCAATAGCTGCAAGTGTAAGGCTTATTGTTCCATTATTTACGACTATGCAGTGCTTTGATCCAGTATATTCAGCAATCATATTTTCAAAAATAGTTGTTCTTTTAAATTCAGTTAAGAATCCACCTTCATCCATATATTTTGCCATTGCTATTTTCTCTTCTTCTCCAAAAAGAGGCATCATTTGAGGTATAAAATTATCTATCATGCAAGCGTTTCCTATAATTTTCTTCTAGTAATAATATTTTACTCGAATCCCGATTAGCAATAAATTTTGAAGGGATGCCGGCATTTAGAGTCCATGACTTTAAGGATTCTTTAACTAAAGATTGAGCCCCAACTGAGGCTCCATCATGGAAAATAACATTAGGCATAACAGTGGTATTTGCTCCCACAATTGAATGAACTCCTATCTCAATAATACCAACTTGCATATTTCCTTTGTACTCCTTTGAAACAAAAGGCCCCGCTACACCCCCGGAATAATCATCACTTCCAGCTGCAAGAACAGCATTTGGAGCTAAAGTTGAGAAAGATTTCATTACTACTTTTGCTTCAGGACCGCCGATCATTTTGCATCCTGCAGCAATGTGAACATAATCTTCTATATTCAAGGATGTTGAAATGTATGTAAAGTCATCGATAATAACATTATCTGCAATTGTTACTAACTCTGGATACCTAATTCTAACTGTTTTACCAATTATTACGTTTTCACCACAATTTTTAAGCAGATTTTTATCAAAGAAAATATTATCCATTAATCAGAAAATTAGAACTTGACTTTATCATTTTCAACGCCAGTAAATGGACCATTTTTGGTTTCGATAATCTTTGTATCGTCTTCTAATATTTCATATCCATGTCCACCATATACAAAAACAGCTAGATCGCCTTCTTTTAATTCGTAGTCTTCAATATATTCATGATCTTCGGTAAATAATGTGACTTTCATACTGCCTTTTTTTACATATACAGATTCCTGCGTTCTATACGCCTTTCTTTCGAACTCATTATGAGTATGAGAATCTAAAACCTTACCTTTGTCATACCACCATGAACCAGCTTGAATAAAATAGTCATCGGGGGTGATGAAGTTCAAACCTTTTACCCAATCTTCATCTCTATAAACCACACAATAAACTATTCCGTCATATTCGTATTTTTTCATTTTATTTAACCTTTATCTCTATCTGAAAGTATTGGATTGTCTGACGGCCATTGTATATTTATCCTTGGATCATTCCAAGGAATTGTAAATTGATCTTCATGATCAATATAGTCTCCTTCATAAGCTAATTTGTAATGATAGATTGCTATATCACTTTTAACATAAAAAGCATTTCCCATCCCAGGTGGAAGTAATATCGAGCTGCGATTATCAGCGCCGAGATCAAAGCCCTCCCAATTTAAATATGTTTCTGAATTTTTACGCATATCTACAACGACTTGTTTAATTGAGCCTTCAATGCATGAAACCATCTTCCATGATTTGTTGTCACCATGAATTCCTCTTAAAACATTTTTAAAGGATGTTGAAAATTTGTCATGCTTAAAGTCTATCTCATCTGGTATAAGATGTTTAAGATCATCACGATGATATGATGTCCAAATAGATCCCCTTCTTTCTGTGAAAGCTGATGGAGTTATAATTGTTAGTCCTTCAATTTTACTGGATGATTTAATGATAAATTCAATAGCCACTATTTCTCACCATATGAGTCGTACTTTAAATCGTAATCCACCATTTCTGATATCATATCTTCAAGTGATGTCTTGTATTTCCAACCTAGTTCCTTTTCAGCTAATGAAGGGTCGCCTAAAAGAAGCTCTACTTCAGCAGGTCTAAAATATTTAGGGTCTATTTTTATTAGAATTTCACCAGTTGAAGAGTCTCTTCCAACTTCATCAACACCATGGCCTTCCCATTTTATATTGATATTAATTTTTCTAAATGCAATGTTAACAAAGTCTCTTACCGTATAAGTTAATCCTGTTGCAATGACATAATCTTTTGGTTCATCTTGTTGCAACATTAGCCACATAGCCTCGACATAATCTTTTGCATGCCCCCAATCTCTTTTAGAATCAATATTTCCGAGAAGTAATTGTTTCTGCTTGCCCTGAGAAATTTTTGCAACAGCCTTTGTTATTTTCTTTGTAACAAAAGTCTCGCCTCTTCTTGGTGACTCATGATTAAATAAAATACCATTGCAAGCATACATATTATAAGATTCTCTATAATTGACGGTAACCCAAAAAGAATAAAGCTTAGCAGCACCATATGGTGATTTTGGATAAAAAGGAGTGGATTCACTTTGAGGTTCTGTACCTGGAATGCCACCAAATAGTTCTGATGTTGAAGCTTGGTAATATCTACATTGAACATTTGAATCTCTTATAGCATCTAGGAGCCTTACAGTTCCTATCCCAGTAACCTCGGCTGTATATTCAGGAACTTCAAAAGAAACTCCAACATGAGATTGAGCTCCTAAGTTATATATCTCACTAGGTTTGATTGTTGAAATTAGACGATGTAGATTGCTGGAGTCAGCTAAATCACCATGATATGTGTATAGGTTACTGTGGTCTAATAAATGGTCTATTCTACTGGTTGTGAAAGAGGAAGATCTTCTGATAATTGCATGAACTTTATAACCTTTTTCTAATAATAATTCTGCTAAATATGATCCATCTTGACCTGTAATACCGGTAATGAAAGCAATTTTTTTATCCATAATATTTTTTTAGTTTTTATGTATTTTTTTTAACGATATTGAGCAAGCACGCTATAGTACAACTTAGGAAAAAGCTAATAAATATAGCTAACAAGACAATAAGAGAACGTTTTGGTGCAGATTTTAACTCAGGTGCAACTGGAGATGAGATTACTTTTAAAAGATATTCTGGGCTAGAATTTGCTACAGCTATTTTTTCAAAATTTTTCTTAATAAGCTCATTAAGACCAACTTTTAAATCTGATATATTTGTTTTTGTTAATTCAGTCTGAAGAAATTTTATAGATTGTCTAGCTGAAGAAATATCATTAAGTCTTGTCATTTCATTAACATCATCAATAATTAAATCTAAAATATTTTTTGCTACAAATGGCGAATAATGCTTCATAGAGACTATTGTAAAGTCAGTTTTAGCGTCCTTTGATATTGAGAAATTGGATAAAAATTCTCTATGAATAGTTTGAGTTGACGGTTTACCCTCAATAGCAAATGGGATATCAGCAATCCATTTGTTATTCTTTTTATCAAAGAAATCATCATTATTTATTAATACATTGTTAGAACTATCCCAGCCATTTACCCCCATAATCTCATAAGAGAGATTATGCTTTTCAAGAAAATCTTCAAAAAAATCTAGTGATTTAACTTTTTCTATAGCTATAGAAAGCTTGTTTGAGCCATTTGATGAGCCCAAGTCAATTCCAGCCATGGAAGCTACACTTGCATACTGGCTTGGCAACCCTGTAGAAACTCCACCCTCTTCAGCCAATACAGCTCTACTAACATATTCATTAGGAATTGATAATGAGATAAATGCAGCCAATATAGAACAAATAGCAGTTGTGATAATAATTTTATATTTATTCTTGAGTAAAATTCTAAAAATTTCAGCTAGATCAATTTCAGACGATGATTTAATATTGTTGCTTAATTGATTCATAAAAATTTATATGGTACCCGAGGCCGGACTTGAACCGGCACGATATTTCTATCGAGGGATTTTAAGTCCCTTGTGTCTACCAATTCCACCACTCGGGCTAACTTTTTTTTATAACTCCTCTATATATAAAACTGAATTATACTTCAGTATAATTCATATACCAATAAAATAATGGAGGCTGAAGCCGGAATCGAACCGGCGTAAACGGCTTTGCAGGCCGCTGCATAACCACTCTGCCATCCAGCCATGAATTTTGCATATTGCATTGTATAGGAGATTAAAACTTTTAGAAGTCTAACCTGAATAATACTCTGTTCTTTGAATATCATCCTCAACACATTCATCGCCATATTGAATCTCTATTAAATGACATGCCTCGTCGAATGGATTTGTTATTTGATGCCATTCGCCAAGAGGTACTAAATAATGATCAAATGTATTAAGTTGAACGCTTTTTTTGTTATCAGGATCGTCTTTACTGTAATTTACTACACATGAACCTTTGCTGACCATCCATATCTCATGTCTTTTGAAATGCTTTTGAAAACTCATGCCCTTCTTGGGATCAACAATCAATTCCTTTACCTTAACTTGATCCTCTTCAAAAAGATTATAGAAAGAGCCCCACAGTCTTTCTTCAAAATAGTATTGCCATTTTTTAAGGATCCATGAGGATGAATTTTTTTTATCATCACCACCTACACTGAATATAAATTCAATTCCATCTACAGACATCTCAGGAATATTCCCTTCATTTCTATCTCCACCATTAGCAAATGCTATATCATGGCCGGGATATAATGCTTTGATCTTAATTAAAGCATTAGTGGCGCTGCCTTTATCATCATCATCAAAATCAATAACAGAATCTACAGATGATAAATTTTCTATAATACATTTACGTTCTTCAAAAGGCATAAAAAATTTACCTTTTTTGTTTATAAGCCAATCATCGCTATTTAAAGCAACAATAAGTTTATCGCCTAAATTTTTAGCAGCTTTAAAATAGGCTATATGACCAGAATGAATTGGATCAAAACCACCACTTACTATTATTAATTTCATATTTTTTATAGTTATTATAAATACATTTTATAATCTTACCAAGACATATAATGACAATTAAATTTGTTTAGGCGTGTCACTTTTAAATGAATTAATGGTGTAAACCAAGCCAGTATATAAAGTAACTAAAAGAGAAGCGAATAAAAGAATATGCGCAATTTGTATAATAAGCATATTATTTAGAGTCAAGGCAATGAGATAAATGCTAATAGTAAAAAGCTGAATTGTGGTTTTTACTTTTGCTAGAAAAGTAACTTTAGTTGCATTGATTTTATTATTTCTAGCGTTGAGATCTCTTAATGCGCCAACCCATATTTCCCTAGTAATTATTAATGATGCAAAAAATCCAATCAAATAACTTGAAAGATTTACTGCTAAGCCAAAAAAAACAAAAACTATAAGAATTTTGTCGGCTATTGGATCAAGAACTTCTCCAAGCTGAGATACTGCGTGATATTTTCTTGCTAAGTAACCATCCAGCCAATCTGTAAAGCCAGCGATATAAAATAAGATAAGGGCTAGTAAATACCCGTCCGAGGACATCAGCAAAAGAAAAATAATTGCTGCTAAAACAATTCTTGAAAATGTTAGAAGATTTATAAAAGTAGCCATTATTTAATATTTTGTTTTATTAGATTAGCTATTTTGTCATTAATGCCTCTTACAGTCATTAAATCTTCTATATTTGCAGATTTTATATTTTTTAAACTTTTAAATTTTAGAAGTATTTTATTTTTTAATGCAGGGCCAATGCCTGGGATTAAGTCTAGTTGTGATTTTTTTATAGAGCCCCTTTTCTTCTTTCTTTGAGCAGTTATTGCAAATCTATGTGACTCATCTCTCATTTCCTGAAGA
>Ga0209119_1001006_pt1 | contig 28544 bp, 37 predicted proteins | sample COG_03_FD_184747 | JGI IMG/M metagenome (GOLD analysis project Ga0209119, IMG submission 184747) | Pelagic Microbial community sample from North Sea - COGITO 998_met_03 (SPAdes) (version 2) | ecosystem: Environmental > Aquatic > Marine > Neritic zone/Coastal water | place: Helgoland, sampling...
TTGTTTTTTGGGTGTGATGAAATCAGATAGCATTTCTGGGATTTTTGATACAGTTAAGCAGTGTGCTATGATTTCTAAAACAGCGGGGGGGATTGGGATGAGCATTTCAAACATCCGATCCAGCGGGTCACACATTGCAGGAGCTATGGGTCAAAGCAACGGCATTGTGCCTATGCTTCGTGTGTTTAACGAGACTGCTCGCTACGTGGATCAGGGCAGGCGGCGTAAGGGCAGCATTGCGATGTACCTAGAGCCTTCTCACCCGGATATTTTTGACTTTTTGCAGCTGCGTACCAATCATGGAGATGAGAACTCCAAGGCGCGCGATTTGTTCACTGCGCTCTGGATTCCTGATCTTTTTATGGACAGGGTGCAGAAAGATGAGCACTGGACGCTGATTTGCCCTAAAACGCTGAATCTGCAGGATTATCACTCGGAGGAGTTCAACTCTAGGTATATTGCCGCTGAGGAAGCTGGGATTGGGAAACGGATTCGGGCGCGAGATCTGTGGGAGAAAATTATTCGCGCGCAAATAGAAACGGGCACGCCCTACACGATGTTCAAAGATCGTGTCAACTCCTGTTCAAACCAGAAGCATCTAGGCACCATCAAAGGCAGTAATCTCTGTGCGGAAATCTGTGAATATACCTCGGCGGATGAGATTGCTGTGTGCACGCTGGCTTCTATCGCGCTTCCCGCTTTTGTTGAGCAAGATACGTTTAATTTTGACCGGCTAGGACAGCGAGTGGAGGAAGTTGTGCGCCATTTAGATCGGGTTATTGATGTGACGTACTATCCGCTCCGTGAGGCAAAGAACTCGAATCTGAAGCATCGTCCGATGGGGGTGGGTGTGCAGGGGCTCTCAGACGTTTTCCAGATGCTTATGCTCCCTTATGAGACCCAAGCGGCTTTAGATTTAGACGCGGCAATTTTTGAATGCATGTACTATCATGCCCTGAAATCCTCGTGTCAGTTGGCAAGGGAAAAGGGCGCGTACAGTTCTTTCAAGGGTAGTCCGGCTTCGCAAGGCATTCTGCAGTTCGATTTCTACGGGGTTACTCCGACAAGGCACGGCTGGGCTGGGTTGAAAGAAGAAATTAAAACACACGGATTGCGGAACAGCCTGTTGCTCGCATGCATGCCTACCGCATCGACAGCACAGATCCTTGGGCATTCGGAGGGCACGGATTGTCGTACGTCTAACCTGTATAACCGGCGGGTGCTCTCAGGTGAGTTTATGGTTGAAAATCACGTCTTGCGCAGCAAGGTCGACAATTGGGAGGCTGTGAAAAGCTCGCTTCTGCGGAATTACGGATCTGTACAGAATGCGCCCGTCTCGGATCACCATAAAGCTGTCTTCAAGACGGTCTGGGAGATCTCACAAAAGTATGTAATCCAGCACGCCGCGCGCAGACAGCCTTTTATCTGCCAAAGCCAAAGTATGAATTTACATCTCGCAGAACCTACCATCAACAAGGTGAACTCTATGCTTTTTTATGCGTGGAAAGCGCAGCTCAAGACGGGAATGTATTATTTGAGGAGTAGGCCCAAAGCGAACCCAATTGGAGTTAATGAAATAGAGGAGGAGACCTGCGAGGCTTGCTCTGCTTAACAAAATTTATCCTTTTTTTTATTTGAACATTTCTCTTGCGACCTCTTCACCGTGCTGGTGCATAGCGTGAAGCTCTCCAAAGTTCCGGTCAGTGAAATCGACGTAGTGTCCCTTTTTTGGCACGTAAACCCGTAGCGTCTTCTCCCCGACACTAAAAACACCCCCGCCGCGAATATCCTGACCACCACAAATCTCCCGCATTGCGTCCAAATCCGAGTTGTACGTCACCCAAGCGCTTTCTGAAATCGTATGCCAAGCTGAGCCAACAAGCGCAAATCTTGATTCGTAGTCGGACGTCTTCAGAAACTCCTTGTAATCCGTAGGGTAACATAGCATAAGATCCAAATCCCCTTCTGTCCAATGTTGGCGAATCTCTTTGACGGGAATAATGTGGGACACAGCTCCGTCTTCATACAACATATTTTGAATCTGAACGGAAGGGAAGACGACCGGGACGGACGCGCTCGCGGCGACTTGTAGGATACTAGGCGATGGTCCAAAAGTTTCGTAAAGACCACGAGTCTTGTTAAAAGCGCCAACAAAAAGCTGTCGCTTAAAATTTCCGGTCCATTCCGATTGTATAATATCCTGGATTGGCGATTTATACAAACTTTTGTGCCAGAAAAATGCTTTCGCTACATTGGCTACAGCACCAAGTGGTGTCCAAGATTTTGCAAATTGCAAGTGAGATGTCATTAAATGATTTATTTTTTTTAAAAATCCTACTCGATCTTCTTTTCCAATGCTACTTAAACTACTCCCGATAAGCGCCCCGGCGGAAATTCCGCATATTTTGCCCCACTCAGTCACTTCTGCTTTATTTTGAAACACTCCTTTGAGAAAACCGAGTACATAAGCACTATGATCTCCTCCGCTCGTAATTGTGAGCATCCCGGGCATTTTGAGAAACAGAACAAGCATTTATACTCATTCTACTTTAATAGACATTTTTTCCACAATCTCGGTCTGGTTGCTTTTGTACGCGTCGAGATCGAGCATGCCTTCGGCGTTGACGTGCTCGCGAAGCGATTTCTCGTTCCAACTGAGTTTCTTGCTTTTCTTGAATTCGACAACCATGCCCTCCAGACGCAGAAACTTGGCGTTCTTTTCAAGCATAAACTGTTCAATTTCATCACGCTTGCGCTTCATGGTGTCCAAATTGTCCTTGCGCTCAGGATTCATCTCCGCAACCCTTTTGTGAGCAGAAATGTATTCTGCCATATCAGGAGCGTCAGTGAGATCCTCTGCTTCGCCGTCGCTGTCACGCTCACTGTCTGTCTCGCTCTCGGGCTGGCTCTCTGCTCCATTTGTAGTAATGCTGCGCTGCATGGGTGCTGGGGCTGCTGGGGCTGACATTTTTTTTTTCTAAATAATTTAGATCTTGTGAAGTACACCGTTTAAATTACAAGAAGCGGCAACCAGCTCCAAACAGTTGCAACAATTAGAAAAACTCCAATATCCTGCACTATACTAAGCATTGCACCCTCGAACAGCTCGCCTAACACACCCGACAGGTTCATAATGCTTACAAATAGTGCGTAAGAAACGCCTTCTGACCCGTCTGAGCTTAGCTCTGCTGCTTTTGTAACTAGTGGCAAAACAATAAGCATGCCGTCAATCCCTCCAACCACGCTTCTACAGATCTCAGAGGCTAATGCGTTTGGACCAGTGTACGTAACAAAAGCTAAAATGCCCGTAAGCATAGTTAGTATCACCGCAATTTTTAGCGGGGTTTGAAAAAGATTGTCTGTGTACTGGTAAAAGAAAGCAACGCAACAGGCAGTGAAACTCCCACACACGCTAACAAGGCTTATCTCTATTGGGTCTAATTTCTGCTTGATGGTTGGAAACATTGCCGTTGATAATTCTGGCATTAATCCAAAGAATATTGCAATAAGAATAGGATGTCGCATATTGTATACTGATTTTAAGGCTAGTTTGACGCTTGATTTTTGAATTGCGGGTTCTTGTATTTCCCAGATAAGCACAGCTAAAACAAAAGGACCAGCAGAAGCTACTCTGAGCACATTGTTATATCCAATATTTTCGTAAGCAATGCCAGACAACCCTGTTCCGATCATTGCGCCAAAAGTGCGCGCAGACCAGCAGTTTGTCTGTACAGATTTTCCATGGGTTTTTGTTCGTGTTACGACAATGGAGTCGCTTGCTACGTCTGCAAAACAAATAGAGAAGCTAATGAGCATCATAAAAAAAACCGGGTCCACGCCACTCTGAGCAAGAATCAAAAGAAGCAGAGCTGATGCAAATGCACCCAAGCAAATGCATAGCCTGCGTCCCGTTTTGTCGGACACGTATCCGTAAAATGGTTTTAGCGACCATGGTGCCGAGATAAAGCTCCAAGCAAACGCCAGCGAAGACGCGTCGTACTCGTACGTGTTGACGAGTTCGTACTGCACCGAAAGTGCAATAAACGCAAAAGTAAATCCATAAACGGCGTACGCTAGATAGAGTACTTCCATTTGAGTAACAAGCGCTGAATTTATACGCAGGGTATTTACCCATGATGGGCTTTAAAAAACCCCGATGCTGTCCAATATTTCAAAAGCTTTGTCGGAAAAAAAATCATCCAAAGTCATGCCGGTAGGAAAAAAAGACGATCTGACACCTGACGAAAAGCGCGATTGTGTTCTCCAAAGCCCCCGGTTCGGTATGTTCGGGCTGGTGGCGCACCTGTTGGAGCACGAAAGCGGAAGGGAGTGCTCTCACGTGTTTGGAAAGCAGTTCTTGTTACCCCTTTTCATCTTCCTTGCACAGTGGCTCATGCTTGCGGCAATTGTAATCCATAATTTGAAAACGCCATTTTCGTGCGTATCGTCTTCTGTTGAACACAAGCTACTTGCGGCTGCGATTGGAATGGTTTATTTCGTGCACTCCTTTTTCGTGTATGATCAGATACGGGACAGAACAAAGCATACGAAACGCCCCTGTGGGTCTTCTGTTATTACTATCCTCGACACGTTTCAGGAACACGTCTTCACTCTCTTCGTAATGGTAGCCAACCTATACATAGTGTTTGTCAGCGACGATCTGCTCGACGCACTCTTCAACTCTCTCGCGCTTGATTTCCTCATGAATTTGGATAATGAATACGAGAGGCTTTTCTTCCGGTATTCGCTTGACGAGGCAGCGTTAATCTACGATAAGGTGTTTGTCACACGCGACGAGAGCCACCGCCGCATTGCCGAGCGCGAAGCACAAGATTGTCTCTTCAAGACCTTTCGCCTCTTTACGTTTCTGCCCTACAAAATCCTCTCCTGCGGTTTCATACTGCTGCCGATCTACAGCGCCATGATGATTGTGATTGGCATTCTCTGCAAATAATACGGTGTACTAAACAACTGCACATAAATGTAAAAAAAAATGAATTTCCCGGCGGATTTTCCAAGTATTGGAGTGTGGCAGATAAAGTACTTTGACGAAAATGAAAATCGTGAAACAGTTCACACCGAGAACGTCTTCGTTTCGGGCTACTTAGGCGAGTTCTATCTTCTCAGGGACAAGACTACTTATGGTTGGACGCACCGGAGGGGAGAGAGAACACGGATGGTGCGGAAACGCGACGGAAACTGGGCAATGCCGACTTGGCTTTCTGTCATTGTGATTACTGCCGCGAAAAAAATCGACTAACTGTTGTACGTACGGCGTACTTAGCCGCCCTAAATAATCTAAAAAAAAACCAATGCATATAAATTTTCTTTTTTTAAATCAGAAACTCAGTATCAACTACAAAGGGACACTAAGTGAGGCTCTTGAGTTTCTCGAATTCGAATACGGAGCTGTGCGCATTCATTCAGTCCGTCTCAAGAAAGGCCCAACTGTGATTTTCAAAAACTTGCCACGGCTTGCACAAGTGAAATCCTACGCTATAAAGAGAGGTGTTCACTCTTAAATGCTTTCTCCTGAGAGACTTGCGAAAGCGGTTGCCGATTTGCAGCAGTACTCTGTGACCAAGCGTGTTTTCCGTGCAGAAGCAGACGACAAGTGCATTATTGTGTATGGAAAAGCAACTTGTGGGAAGGAGAAAATTCTGCAGAATAACACAGTTTTGCTTAACGCGTACGTAAAGAAAGTTTACAATTTTGATGATTTGAGCGAGATTAAGCGTTTTGTGGAGCATGCAACAACTGCGCTGATCTATGCAGAAGCGCATTATTCAGGGAACCGAAAAATTAACTTTCCTATGAAAAACCTCATTGAGATTTTCATGCAGTAGGTATAAGTACAGAGGACTGCTTTGCAAATGGAGCCGGAAACAAATGAGCTGACTTACATTCCGGAGGACTGGGAGAGACGATATTTACAAGGGGAAATAAAACAAAAAAACTAACTATAAGTTCACTGTATGATATGAAAAAAAACTTTCATGGTTCTGTATGTACAACCAGAGATGACAACATACTCTGGACGTACCGTTTATAAGTTTATCTGTCCCGAAGGACGAGTTTATGTTGGCATAGCATCCACTTCGTACAAACGAATTAATAAACACAGACCAGAAGCATATAGTAAAAAAGACGGAGACTGGAGAAACAAAACAAGATGGAAAAAAGCAATTCGCCGCATTGGATGGGACAATCTAGTTGTTGAGATTCTGGAATGCGTTCCAGAAGGTGTGTCTTTGGTCGATAGAGAGCGCTATTGGATTGCACAATACAATGCAAACGACCCGGAATATGGCTACAATATGAATCGTGGTGGTGGGGGACCAACCAAACACACGGAAGAAACAAAGAAGAAAATGAGTTTAGCAGCATTCAAGAGACCAGTAACTTCCCGTGAAATCAAAGAAGAGTACGCCGACGGGACACAGCTTGTGGAATACGTGACGTATCCGTCTTCAGCTGCTGCAGCAAAAAAAATCGGGATTTCCAGGAACAGGATAAATAAGTGCTGTCGTAAAAAACGTAGGTCTGCGGGTGCACGTTTCTGGCATTTCACCACTAAAGACGACCTGATAGGAGAACACATTGTGTCTCGTATCGGGGATGTGCCTCAACCAGACTCTTTAAGTCAAAAGCGAGCAGTCATATCAGTTTCTCAAGAAGGCGAAAAGCAGTTGCATGAGAGTTTGACAGAAGCAGCGCGCACTTTATCAACCTCTGAGAAAAAGTTTCGTATTACAAAAATTTCTGCATGCTGCCTTGAAAAACGGAAATCCCATAACAAATACAAATTCTACTTTGCCACTCCGGAAATGATTGCGAAATTTAAACAAGCCTCAAATAAACGCAAAAGACAATAAAAATAAATAAAATAAGTGACTATAAGTTCAATACCTGTTTTTGTAGCTTACTCGTTTAGCTTAGTGGTAGAGCACCTGTCTTATTCACAGGCGGTCGCGGGTTCAATCCCCGTAGCGAGTAGCTACGCCAGTGTGTCCGAGTCAGGCTTAAGGAGGTCGCCTTAAGAGCGATTGCATTAATTTGCGCACGTGTTCGAATCACGTCGCTGGCATAACCGTTGTGGCCGAGTCTGGTTCAAGGCGCTATCCTCAAGTGGTAGTGTGTGGAAACGCACGCGTGAGTTCGAATCTCACCGACGGTACTTCTCTAGTAGTGTAATGGTAGCACGTGGGCCTTTGAAGCCCCAAATCGAGGTTCGATTCCTCGCTGGAGAATTTTAGTGTAGTATAACTACCCGTGGGTTTTACTAAATGAAGGTGATTTACATGCTAATTTCCCCGTCGGGGAGGGTTTATGTGGGCAAAAGTGTTAGATTTGGCAAGCGATTGGGTCAGCACAGGCGGCGATCTAGAAAAAAGAAAAACTTTTTGTACAATGCGGTAAGGAAACATAGCTGGAAAAAATTTGTAAAGCTGGTTCTTGAGATTTTTCCTCAAGACGTGACGACGAAGCACATGTCGGAACGTGAGCGTTATTTTATCAGAAAGTATCGTTCTTTTGAGCGTGCGTTTGGATATAATTTGACGGAGGGAGGCGAAGGAGCTCCAGGTTACAAACATACAGAGGAAGCAAAACTTGTCATGCAGAGCCTCATACGCAAAAAAGGCAAAATGAAGAAAGTTTACGCCAAAAATGTTAGAACTAGTAAAGAGTACCTTTTTGAGTCGCGCGCAGAAGCAATGCGTGAATTAAGGCGGATCACAGGCAAAAATATCAGCCGTTTTCACATAACCGACTGCTGCAAAGGGGTGCAAAAAACGCACGCTGGCTATATTTTTAGATATGTCGAATAAATATTTTCTACTTTATAATCCCCCTTATGTTCTCCCTGTGTAATTCTTAAACCATTTCTAGTAAATACAAACTTATGTTTATCTCCGTTAGGCATAACTAGCTCTTCTAAAAATTCATCAATTGACACCACAGTACAGAATCCAACCCACGGAGACGTACGGTGTACGGTCTGTGATATTCTGAATTTGGATTCGCTCGCACCCATTGATTACTCAGAGGCTGCTCTAAATAGGCTGTAAAAATTTTCGTACGACGGATAGACCAGGATGGAGGAAAAAAAAATTCGTATTATCCAGGAGCTCTGCCCAAATATTGTGGAAATTTCTGTGTCTAGTTTGGTCAGTAAGCTTAAGTACGTGCTTGATAGTAAGTTTGCAATTCGGCGTGTTGGTCCAGAGTGGTTTGCGCAGGGTGAGGATTGCGTTGTTGTCTTCTCTGAGAAACCGACGCGGGAGTATCTCAAGAGACTGGTGGAGCAGCCAGCAGATTATTTGCGCCATATTATGGCAGTCGAGGATCTTCAGAAAAGAATCTCTGCCGTGGCAAGCGATTGCAATCCGTTCCGCCAAGTTGCTATTGCCAAGCCAGACCCACTGTGCAAACACTGCGGGAATACAGACTATATTGACTGCACGACGCATTATACGTGTCGAATATGTGCGACCGTTCGCACAAAAATTGAGCGTGGTCTTGATTACAGAAACATCAAAGCGCGGAGCCAGGCGCAGGGAGATCTGAACTCTAGCAATTACCATACGCTGAACCCGCTGCTCTCGGACGGTGCGAACCGCCAAACCGTCGTCAGCGTTGCGCCAGGTGAGAATCCAGCGGATATTCGCAGCCTTACCGTCGCAAACAAGCGCATGAACAAAATTGAAATGAGCGAGGCGGATCAACAGAAAATTCGTGCAAAGGAAAAAATCGATGATATTCGTGATGATTTAGCTCTGCACGCTGCTGTGGCAAAAAAAGCTTTTGGGCTCTTTTGCAAGTTTGTTTGCTCTCAGGAAAAGCTCCCACGTGAGAACGAAATCATTGCGGCGTGCTTGTTTGAAGCTCTGCCCGACAAGCCGAAAATCTACCCGAAAAGGAAAAAGCGCTCGTCGGAAGTGCCCTACAATGATTCCAAACAGAAGCGCCTTCGTTTTACATCTTTTTCCAAACGGTGAACTGCAACTAGTGCACGAATTAAAAAGAATGCCTTTACAAGCATGGGCAGAGTGGGTGAACGCCTACAATTTTATCAAACCGGGCGATAACGTGTATGAAGACGGGAAGTTACTTGGAGTTGCTTCTGGTTTCTATACGCGCTGCACTGCTACCTCACCTGCAAGCGTAGAGCTGGGCAACATTTGGATTAGGTAAAAATAAATTAAAAACGCATATTTTGTCTTTCTAACGCTTGCGTCGCTACTTCTATTTGTGCTTCTAAAGCATCTATTCTTGTTGTTAATGTGTGGTTTTTATTCATTGTTTCTAGAGTTAAATTCTTTAGTTTTTCTAATTTTTTTTTTAATTTTCTATTTTCCGCCCTAGAAGAGATTACAAATTTTCTTTGATACTTCAGATTTTCTTTTTTCAAGAGCAAATCGTGATTCAAAATTTCAATTCTTGCTTCATACACATTTCGCATGCCAAGCATTTCTGCAACAAGTTTGTCTTGTGACATTTCTTAGAATATTTTCCCTAATTAATACTTTAAAAAACAGGAATATCCAGCGCTTCAATATTTCTAGCAGTTTCTTTCAACAAATACGAATAGACAGCTATAAACACATCCGCTGCGAGAATGTATCCAGCCCATTCGTACTCCAGAAGCAATAAAACTCCAGTTAGCAAATAGAGAAAAGCATGTTTTAAGCGGTTCGGGGCCCACCAAGCGAACCCACCAAAAAGCCTGCCAACCGTGTCTTTTCGTATGTATCTATTTGTAAAATCAGCACTAAGAAAAAAGCAAATTCCTGATGCAATATAACGAAAAGTGTCATTCGATGCAAACAGCACAAGAAGCACAATTATGAGAATGCGCAAAGGTATACAAATAAATTTAAAAAGCAAATTTCGCGTCTTTTGCTCCATTTTTTATAAGGCTGCTTGAGGGGTTATACGGAAACATTTTCTACTCTACGGTGTACTTAAGTTTGTCACTTACTTCAGAAAACAATGCTGCACCCTCGCTTTTTGCCGCTCCAGGGAGGCATCGAACAGCTCACTCCAGAATGGTTTCAGCAACGCAAAGGGCGCCTTACGGGGTCAAAACTCTCAAACTTCTGCTTCATCAAGTCAGAAGAAGAATATGATAACTACTTTGCGGTTGTGTTCGAGGGAGCCCCGCGCGAACCTTTCAGCGACCAAGCGAAGGGCTATATGCAGTGGGGACGAGACCATGAAGATGTAGCTATCTGCAACTTCCTCGACGTCGCTCCAAAGACGCTGGGAGATATCTACTTTGCCGAAAGCCCCTTCTTCAAGCATTCAGACCCCTCTCTCGGAGCAAGCCCCGACGGCACGTACGCTATCTACGGAGAGGACGGAAAGATCGTCGAGGAAGGGGTGGTAGAGGTGAAATGTCCCGGGAAGGCCCCCAATCGCCCCTATCCCCACTGGAAAATGTGGTACGTGATGCAGACGTACTGGGAGTGTGCCTGCTCTGGGCACAAGAACGTCATTGCAATTTCATGGGGACCTCGGAACATGAGAGCTTGGCGATATCAGTGGGACGACGCCTATTGGAAAATTCTCTCCAATATCGTCACTGCTTTCCGCAACCATGTCCCATATGAAGAATTTCTGCCTCTTCAAGCAGAACTCATTGCAGCAAGTCAAGCCATTTGTGATAACGCGGAAAACCTGCATCCGGGTAAAGGCTGGCCTCAATATGCGCACAAAACCGAAAAGATCAAGGCTACTATTGCTAAACTCAACGAGACAGCTCCTGCGGCGGATGCCGTGACGCTAAACTCGCTCATGTCGACGCGCGACATTCAGTTCGCAGAAATTACGTTTGCTCCGGGAACTGCATTTTACAAGAACAAGTTGGTTCCCCGCGTCGGTTCTAAAGACGCAGAACGCGAGTTTGTGGTGATGTCTGTCTCTCCACGCGTCATGGTCGTACCTGGTTACACCTCTGGGGCTGAAATCCGCATTCCTACGGACGAAAAAATCATTCTCAAAATCAAATATTACGAATGAAACGTGCGGAGTATTTACCAAGTCTCCAATTATAAAATGCCGCTCACTCTCATACTGGGATGTATGTGGAGTGGCAAATCAACCGAGTTACTTAAGCATAGGCAAGGCAAAACCCTAATTCTTAACCACAGCTACGATACAAGAACAGAGGGGGTCAGTACGCACGACGGCGTTGAAGAGGAGGCCGTAAAGTGCATGGGATTGCCTGACTGCAGTGGGTACGATACAGTTTTGATAGACGAAGCTCAATTTTTTGACAGTTTAGACGGAGTTGAAAATTTAGCAAAAAACGTTGTTGTTGCAGGTCTTAGTGGAGACTATTTGCAACGCCCGTTTGGCAAAGTTTTGGATTTAATCCCAAAAGCAGACAAAGTGATTTTTTTGACAGCAACGTGCTCTTGTGGAGAGGCAGCTGCATTCACAAAACGAATTTCTGGAGGCACAAATGTCATTAGTGTGGACTCCAGGTACTTAGCTGTATGTGGGGAATGTTTAAAAAAAAGTTAGTGATCTGGTGTTTACGGTGTACTTTATGTGTGGTATAATATTTAAAGAAAAAATTCCGTTTGACCCCCCTATAAACTTTGAATATTTTGTGAGAAAATGGATTCACTTCTTGAAAAATGCCTTGAAGTTGGCAATGTTGCGCACCACTCAACTAAGTATGCTTTAGACGGATCTCGTCGTGCTCGCAGTGTTGACGTGTCTGATTATGATGCGCCAGACAAGTACCACTATGTTTTTGAGATAACTGCAGATCTTATGCGGAGCATCCCAACGTGCTTCCATAATTTTCACGAATCTAGGCAAGGGCAGGGGGTGATGCAGGCTTTTCACTGGTTTCTTGATTTTATGCAAGAAATCATTTCTTACAAAGCGAAAAAAGATCCGGTACTTGCCGGCGCGGGCGTTCTTGCGTTTGTCGAGTGGTGTCCGTCTGCTCAATCCACCAAGAAGGATCTTGCAACTGCTGGTTGGCGCATGCATGTTTTTGTGGACCGCAAAGTTAACGAAATGGATGTTTTTCGACCCTTTCTTGACAAATTGAAGAAAAAAGTTGCAAAGCTCAAAGCTGCGAATAAGCCTGTGCCTCCTCATTTTCACATTAGCACGCCTGCACAGTACGGCAGTCTTGTCTACGAGCCTTACAAGGGTGACATCTGCAACTTTGAGGAGCTTTTCAATGTGGAACAGACTGCTCCAGAAGCAGCTCCGAGTAATCTGTTTCAAATGACAGAGATGGAGCGCTCAATCTACACTTTGGAAGATTACAGGAACGAAAGCGGTGGGTTTCAATTCCCGTCATCCAATTTTCTCAAGCTTGACTGCGAACAGATCTCTTTTGAAAAGTTTGCAAAGCGGAAACTCCCTGATTTCATGCTCCATACGTTGGCAAAACCGGAAATCATAATTTCCCGCGCACCAGTGCTTCACGTAGAGTTTTCTCCCCACTGCATGTTCGTGGATTTTAGTCTGGAGTCCCGCTACAAGCCTTGTGATGTATGGGAAGAAGAAGGTGTGGCGAACTTGATTGCTGACAAACGCGACAAGTGTCTCATCTGGGACGAAGGATCCACGCACGAGTCTAATGGAATTGCAGAAATTACCTACTCGAAAAAGCTGCACACTTGCAAGTCTCTGATCAATCGCCTTGATCCTTCAGAGCTCAACGGACCAGCTGCGGCACTGTGGTCAAAAAAACTCCAACGCCAAGCTGCCATTTCTACAATCGATCATATTGAAATATCAGCTGTTGAGCGTCACAGCAAAGGCGAGTTTAGAACACGTCGAGAGAAACAGTTGTTTATTCTGAACGAATTCAATATTCGCGTGTGGGAAGATCCACAGGCTTTTGTTTCTGATCCCATCAAGCTCGTACTCCGCTGGTTTCGCCGTGAGTTTGATCCCGAGACGATACAGCCCATCAAGCTGAGACACCCGGACATGTCTGTCTTTGGTCACCACGCTTCAGACATGATGATGGTCTACCACACACTTTACCAAGTAGCGTCTGCGCATCGTGAGTGCTATTGGGTACTCAAAGCACGACTTGATGCTTTTCGGCACGAACACAAACTTCATTTGAACGCAATGTTTGTTGGTGACGCAGCAACGTCTAAGAGTTTCTTGCAGGCACAGCTTCAGACAAACTCCGTTGGGCTTACTGCAAAAACTTTGACTTACCAGACGTCTAAAGCTGGTGCTGTAGACCACGATGACAACCACTATGTTCGGCTCTTCGATGAGGTACCCGCTGCCTTTCTACATGACCCAAAGAACAAAGTTGACGAACCTGCATTGAAAATGAAACTTGTTGAGCAGCTTGTATCTCACGAACGCCCGCACATTGACGAGGAAACCGGTGTCCGTACTAAAAAAACTGGTCTCTCTTCCTGCATTGATGTTCTCATTGGGGCGTCTAACGAGAGCCGGCTTGCTTTTTCTGAAGCTCTGCGCACACGGTTTCATTGGTTTGAATCGGAGAAGTGCATGTCTGAGGAAAATAGCATTCGCAAATGTCAACAAGCAATGAGGACAATGAAAATGGAGCAGAAAAATAAACAAACGCAAGCAATTAACTCTCACAAGTTTGAACAGGCATACGTGTGCTTGATTTGGCAGTTTATCAGGATGGGTGCCATTATGAAGCCAGACACCTCTATCATTGGAATCGTCATGGAAAATTTTGGCGAGGAACTCACCAACTACGGCATCAAGATGGACACGCGCGAGTGGGCTCGCGTTGAAATGCTGTGCCTCAATCTTGCCATCGTTCGCGCCAAACAAATTCTCTATTTTACCGTTACTGGTAAGTACTCTGACATTGACGAATTTCATCCTGACCAGCTTCTTGACGCAGAACCATACATGATCTGTACTGAAGAAATTGTACTGCACGCTATTGGGCTTGAATTTGATTCAGTCGTCAGCAAGTCCCACAGCAAAATTCTCCCGGCAATATGGAAAATGCATAAGCAAAACCCGGCGTACAAGATTGCCGGTGCCGATCTTGATGCAAACTACATTGAGCTTAGTGGGACTATAAAAACAGTCGCAAAAAAGATTGCAAATGCTCTTCAGCAAGAAAAACAGCACGTCAGTCGTGTCAACATTGAAGCATGTCTGAATGAGATGTCGCGCGACATGCAAATCAAGTGTCCAAACTACAAAATTAAGGGCACTGCTGGAAAGTACAATGATCTATTTCCTGAAAATGATCAAAACGACGGAGTGCTCCAGTCTTTCGATCAACTCGTCAACATTGGAAACAAGATTCAAATCCATATTCACATGTTTAGCGATATCCGGAGGGGCATCAAGAACGACATTTACAAAAACTGCGTGCTTAAACTCATGCAAAAATTTACTGCAAAAAAGAAAATCGTGCTTGGAATGAACTTGCCCGCCGAACCACAGTTCTGGGACACCGTCGACTTTAAGGCCGCTACAGAGCTTGTCAAGATGCAAGACGGGCCTTCGAGGCAACACGATGCTTACGCAGACCTTCTCGGACATATGAGCGACCAATCGGAGAGCTACATTGAGGACGATCTTGATGTATACGCTGCACACAAACGGTCCCAGAAAGTTGGTTACCACATTGAACCGTATGTCCCAGACGGCGACGACTGGAGTGTCGTAAAATATAACTATCCGCTTAGACTGACCTCAAGCGGGCTTTCCTTAAAACGCACACACGACAACGCTGTCTAAATTAAAAAATATTACTAATTTTAACAAAGTCTTTTCACTACCGTATTTCCATAAAATGCTAAAATATACAAATTTGACGGTTTTGATATATAAATTGTGCTTAGCACGTCATTAATTATTTTCACTGGGCTTAGCCGTAACCTTTCCAAACACAGATGCAGCACAATCGGTGGCACGCCGCTGCACGTACGTACCGTAAATAAACCTGAAATCATGAGTTTCGTCACGTGGGTAACAAACGCTGCTCTGACAATCGCCTCTTTTCTCAACATTTTATTAATCTTACCCATCTTAAGTAGTTAGCCGCTTATATGCCCAGAGTATCGGCATGTGCAGCGGGGCGGTTGCATAGTACCCAGCCTTACCCAAAACTTTTACGCCCCCCCAAACGTTCGTGAAAAAAGAGGCCACGATTCCTATCATGAACAAAAACAGAACAAGCACAATCCCTGCAGCGTAAGGATGATTAACAACCTCAACGGTAACTATGGTCACGTTCATATTTCTAGAAAAAATATTCTTTTAAATAGACGCCTACCGGGTTTTTAACGGTGTACTTCCCCACCCGTCTTTCTTTTAAACCACAATGTTCACATGCGTAAAATGTAAGAAACAGACAAAGACAGTCAAATGCGACAAATGTGGGTCTTACGCGGTTTATTACAAGAAGAGGCTGTCCCGACCAACACGGGCACGTTGATCTATAAATGCGGCAAGAGTTTAAATAAATGTGGACGGTACAACTTTGTGAGAAGATTTTAAATTCAAAAAAATATATACATCTCTGTGAAAAACGATTGTGTCCTCTACATGGAAAACAATTCTATCTGAACGCGTTTGAGTTTGGTGTTTTTGCGTCAAAAAAACTCTGCGTAAAACTCTCACATGCAATGCACGCTCTCGGCTTTCTATCCTCTGACATGCTAACTCCCTTCATAGTATCACTAGCCACTGTAAAACTCTACACTTCGAATTATTACACTTTGGCTTGTATACATTGGAACAAAGAAACGGTGCTCGGCATGCTTAAACGTCCAGATTCGGATATTATTCTAAATTGCCGCAACGGGCTCACCGGCTTTGAGTTCGCCTTAACAGACGCAGAACTTTCCAAAAAAGTCGGAAAATTAATTTTTAAAAAAGATTTGTCAATCTACGCAATCATCCCTTACAAGATTTTTCACAGTTCTAACAATTATCATATAAAGCTATTGTTCAATTTGTAAATGGATCGAGTGGAAGAAAACTGGTTAGGGTTGCTGCTACTGACTCTCTCCGTTGCGGTTTTTGTGCTGGGCATGTACTACATCTTTTTTGAACTACGCTGGTACAGACGACAGGATGAGACCAGCATCTTGAGACAGTCACTCCCGGTTGACACACGGAGTGAGGATTGACACTATATATAGCCTACGCATTTTAAGAAAATGGTCCCACAACAACCTATGAAAATGACGCGGCAAGCTGGACTACCAAGCAGACAGACACGATTTTATACCGGCTTCTTTGACATGTGCTACCAAAGTTTTGCTCTTGGTGCCTGCTTCTCCCTTGGCGCACAATGTGCAGATTGTGGAGATTTGTAAAAAATATTTTTAGTACATCTTCTTGAATATGTTTTACAAATGCAGTGCAGACATTGCGGCGTTCACTACGAATATTATAACACAGACGAGCATCGGAACAGGCGTTCGTGCTTGGCAAGCGAAACAGGTTTTCACGAATTTAGATCGCGGCTCAATTGGTTCAAAACGTTTGTCTATAAACATCTTTGTGGCTCCAATAGAAGACAAAATGCCACTGTCGTTGCACTGCATGAGCAGGGAGGAGGGATACAAGATTACGATTTGTGATGTTGTAGACGTACAAGGCAAACATTACGGAATTGCTGTAGATATATTCAGTACAAAAACAGACGTTGTTTTGAAATCTTTGCTTGCGACAATGAATCGTAACGATACGCTAACGCTTATTACTTTTGGCGACCATACAGAAACAGTGCATTTTGACATGACTACAAACGTCCAAGAAATTGTTTACGAAAGCATGAACCGACAAGAACACGGATGCAATATTTCGAACGCGCTGTATGAGCTCGACCAGTTGGAGTGCGACGAGCGGATTATGATTAGCAACGGCGATTACGACGACGGCGAGCCCCTTGTTAATCTAAACAACAGCGTTTTGCTCATCTCACCAGGCAATTGCACATATCCTGAAATTACAATGTCAGGGGACATAGTCACAGACGCGCACCTTATTCTACTGGGAGGTGGGCGCGTGAGCTATCGGAAGAGGATTCGCCAACTTCTCGAAAAGCAACGCCCACAGTACTACAACATAATCGTCCGTGCTGGAGCGCTTCATTTTGTTGCCCCGCTTGCGTTCGGGGGGTGCAAAACTCTTTTTGTAGGCGATTTTGAGGGGAAACTGCGGCTTAAATACTATAATTCTGAGGGAAACAAATACATTGAAGAAATTGAAATAAATTAATCGCACTTTATTCTAGTTGTAATCACATCTTCAGATCTCAGCAATTGTCCGATAATAACCCAGCCTAAAACGGTTTTTGTAGCCAAACTATTGAGCACATAAATGAGCTCAACTGCTTTGTTCAGACTTCTGCCGCAAAATCGAATCTGCCTACCATCACCCGATTCGCTGTTAGACACGCATGAGCATTTACTCCGCTTTCCTGTCAAGCTGTTTAGATACGGATCTTTCGCACAAAGTTGAAAAAGCTGAAGAAAACCAAACAGATTGTAAAGCACCGCAATCACCGCAATGAGCACATTAACCCACTCTGGGGGGCCTACACCATTTGTATTATTTTGCTCAACGCTCCAGATGTATTGGTTTAAAAGAATTCCACCATACGCACCAATCATCGTTATCCACCCGCTAAAATGCGCAACCCAGCCAAGTCTCCTCAAAGATGTCGCAAGCACATCACTTCGGGGCTTTTCTAGTTTTGGTTTCTTAGGTTTTTTTATCAGCGCAACCTCAGAAGGCTGGAAATTGGCTACCCTAATTTTAATCGGAACTTTCGAACTGTCCGACTTTATCACGCGCGTATCATTCAGGTAGACGTCGGAAAATAAACATTCCGCAAGTAAACCAAAGAGTTGGGTTGCACATGTCATTATACCAAGCCCAATGAGCGCGTATAAGCCAAGGATGTTCGAGATAAGCCCTAAGCAGATCATCATGAGCGAGGCGGATATGCTGTACTCCACAAAGCGTACCGGGTTTACTCCATTGTTGAGCACGCTGTTAACGTACCACTGGCGACAATAAGACGTGTTCAGGATAATTTGAAAGCTAAACGAGAGTAGGTGAAATCCAATAATAAGCCAAAAAAGGCTCAATTCAGATGATTTTTTGCTTTCCGTAGGTAGAATTACAAAATTCTGCCCCATGCCCGTCTGTGAATACCCAGTGCCGTTGCACGGACCAGCGCAATAATCATCTTTGCCTTGCCAGAGTGCATAATCCTGAAAAACAGGGTATTTGTTCTCCTTACCAATCTCAGAGGCACCATAGAACGACGCCACGGCGTTTGCCAAGTGCGCAAATGCTGCAACCACGTTCCATAATAAAAAATCATGATAAATTCCCCTTTCATCTTTCACATATTTATCTAATCCACAAAGTTCAAGAAGCACAAGTAAACTCATTTTACTGCGTAGTGTCACTATTTATATCAGAATTTCTACAAATGCACACCAGTGTTACAAATGCAAAAAGCAAACACAAACCCCAATCAAAAATATTCACTTCGTAATATTGGCTTTGAAACGCAACAATGCTTCCGCCTGCAGTCAAACAAATTTTCCAAAAAGTAAGCGTTTGCATTATTTTAACTCGGCGCAACACGCATAATATTGCTAAAATCCAGAGTGTGTTCGCGCTGAAATATATATCGACCTCGTTAAGTCCCGTATAGTACAACAGAGGCGATATGCTTGTCATACAACACAACCCAACAAAAATCACTAATTTGTTTATGTCCAATTGATCTGAAAAACATAAATCTGGCACAAGTGGATCTTGTACTACAATAATATACTCAAATAAGCAAATCTCGCAGCTCGTGCGTTTCGAGATTTCAAGCCATTTTACAAGACATTCTTTATGCACGTTTGCAGCCGAACCAGAACAATCACAAGGCTGAAGCATGTCACCACCTGGTTCAAGACAGATCCGACATGCTGCCAACCCGTCCAGTGGTTCCAGTGGTTCCAGTGGTTCCAGTGGTTCCAGTGGTTTATCTTCCAGCACAGTTGTTTCCTTCATTTAAATCGACTGCCCGAGCCTTAAGTACCCGCTCTATACTTTTTCCGTAAACATTTTTGCCGCTCTCTTTGTCACCGTACGTTAACCGGAAACGCGTTGTGCCAATGCCTAAAATTTCGTGCGAAATAGGATATTTCATCTTGCGTGGTTGCATTTGCGGTAACATTGCGTTCAACCCCTCCTCTAAAACCTCTCTATTAACCCAATGAATATGAGGCAAATCCTCAACAGGCATGGAAAAGAAATGCTTGAAAGGCACACCCCGTCTAGCGTGAGTTTGAATGATCAGAAAGTGAGCGATGGTTTGGTATTTGAATCCATATAGCGTGAAGGGGTTAACGGCGTCATGGTACAATTTTGTCGGCACGTAGCTCATTTTTGTTATATATTTAAGGTTTATAGAACATAAAAATGTTATTTCTTGCATTCATATTCATTTTGTTTATTTTCTATCTCATACACGTTACGCGCATGCAACTTATAGATCTGCTTAACGATGGAAAAATAGAAGAGGCTCTACAGGTGCTTAAACTGTTTGACAAAGACAACGACTAGCCGTACATCATGCGACTTTCGCCGTAGGACAGCTGGCGCCCGGTACTGTGGTCTACCATCAGAGCAGCAACTGCGCTTTCGGTATCTCCATTATTGAGATGCTGTACAACTTCTGCATGGTGTTCGGCTGCAGTTTGGACAGGGTGATCCTCAATCTTGCTTGCTGCTAGCGGCTCCTCGCTCTTGCTAGCTGCTATGGGAGCGGTTTTCGTTTCTTTAGAATCCATTACTTAAAGATTTTCTTGCTAATATAAGGTTTAGAAAAGTACACCGTATCTAGAAACCGTAGCACAATGCGTACAGAAAATCTGGATTTGTTTTCAGTTTTGCAGTTTTTGGACAAGGCTGAATTGACGCGTAAACCCCCCCTTCTACCTTCATAAGCACAACAGCAGTGTCAGAGCACCCCCTATATATAAAAAACACCACACTTTCTTGCAAAACAAGTGTCTTCATTTTCTTGAGCTCTTTGTGCGTATCAACATTTTTAATAATTTCCGCATATGTGGCTTCCATTTCAAATACGCGTGTTGAGAGCGGTCGCATTTATTCAAGTAAACACCCTGTTTAATAGAGACTATTTTTACGGTGAACTTTACTAATCATATGAAACTCACAGTATTCGTTATGAATTATGAAATTTTTTTTCAGGAGCTCATATACAGCTCCAAAAATTGGGTGGCGCAGACCTATGCAAGTCGTCTCCAGCGCGCATGGTGCACGTGGAGCCCGGCTCACCGGGAGGAGCGGCTGCTGTATGGGCATGGGGATATTCTGGGCATTGTCAACCTTGCCACCGCGTACCCTGAACTGCGCGCTGTTTACACTAAATTTATAAATAACAAATATTAATTTATTTCGTTAAAAATACTGTCCAAGATGTTCATTTTTGTATCGCCGAGCACCTCCACGAGCATCTGCTGCTCGCATGCGTCCTTTTTTTCTACCTCGTGCCTAACCAAATCGTCAAATTCCATAGTCATGCTGTAAATAAAAGCATCTGACACAAAAGGGTCCGGTACAGCTTGTTGCGCGGCAGCTCGCTGCTTGAGAGCTTGCTGCTTGAGAGCTTCCTGCTTGAGAGCTTGCTGCTTGAGAGCTTGTCGCTGTTTCATTTCTGGCGTTTGGACGATTTGAAGCAGCTCAGGTTTCTGCATCAGAACAAATTTTAAATTCTGAAGAAAAGCCGCATGCATGGTCAAGGCTCGCGTTGTGGACGTAACCGGGTTATAGGCAATTTTTTCCATCAGCGCGTTCAGCGGGGAGTCATTTTTTCGAGCGTCAGAGCATTTTCTGTTTGCTAGTGCAATTGTGTTGAATTTTTTCTGTACCAATCCGAAGATGTTTTTCTCAAAAATTTCTCGAACTTGCATTGCAACTTTGGTGACCAGAACTTTAGATGCCATTTCTGGATATTTTGCGTACATTGCTTCGATTGCCGGCTTGTTTGCCACGACTGTCTCGGCTATGTAGCGCTGCGTAAGATCTTCGTGCAGGTGAACAACCCAACTATAGCGTTTGTACTGTCGCTCCAGACTGCGCTTGTTCGCTTCGGAAATTTCCTTATGGAAGACACCCTGTCGTTGCAACGCAATGTATACCACACTGGGAAGCCCGTTTGCATTTTTTAATACTTCCAAGGGCTGTTTGAACTGAAACAGCGGGAGTCCGTCTTCTTGAAAATCAGCAGAGGTTTTTGCAAAATCCAAGAGAATCAAGAACGCTGTCGTGCTCACCAGCAGAGTTTTGTAGTCTGAAGCGGAAAACGATGATGAGACAAAATTTGCGAGAGATTCATTATAGGCATTGCACCCCAGGAAGCAACTTACAAACGGGTAAGTCAGAAGCAGGAAATGTTCAGGAGGCACCCGATGCTGAACGACGGCGTTGAGCATGTCGTCTCTCTGTTTTCTCAAAGCAACAACCATTTGCATGTACTGTGCTACTTTATTTTTTTTCTTCTTACCGTAGCCGAGTATGATTTGAACGAGAGCTTCAATGATGACCACAAGCAGTTCTGGCGCACAAGCAGCGCGCGTTTCAGTGTACGGCGTAACATTTTGAGAGAGCATTTGTATAGCTTGCGTAATTTTTTTTAGGTATTTTTTTTTCAAACCATCTTTTTTTGCTTCTTTGAGGATTTGTTGCATTTTTGCGTACTCTGTCTGAACAATTTCCAATTGCATTTGCCTAAAATCTGCTTGCACGACATCAGCAAGGACGCTACGGATCATCATTTCCACCAGATTTGAGTTCTCAGTGAAATTTTTAGTGACATTTTCAGTGAAGTTCATTTTCTTTTTTTTAAATATTAAAGGTCTTTCTAAGTACACCGTATTTAGAGTTTTTTCAACTCCAGAAATTGTTTGTAAAACGCCTCAGCAACGTCTTCGTCTTCCACGACCATAATATTTTCTTCGTGTCTGACAGAACTTTTTGTAAAATTTGCGCTCCCGTTTATAACAAAAGCTGGTTTTCCTTTGCGGAAGCCCACGAGGAATTTATGATGCATTAGAGATTTTTTCTTTCCACGCCCACTACCTAAGTGCTTTACCCGAATGTTGCGCTTCCAGCGATTGCACCGCGCTTTGGTCATTATAAGCTCCGTTTTTGTCTCTTCCATGGCGTCCAGGATCTTTGGATGTGTCACCCAAGCTACGCACGCATACACAGCGTCCGCGCTGCGGATCTGCCTGCAAATTGCTCGAATGATAGAAACTGAGTTAAAATAGACTTTAATTTTTCCTTTCTTGAACACCATTTTAAAATGATTTTTCCGAACGTATATATACCGCCGTCGAGCACAATAAATGTCACAAAAAATCTATGGGGTAGTGCGAGTTATGAACACTCTTCAACAAGGAGGAAACGTGGCGGGGTTAGAAGCGGGAAGTGCAGTTCTTTCCCAAGAAGCAACTGCAGCAGCGGCGGAATTTTACCCCAACTCTATCATTGCGGTCACGAATCACCACGTGGTGGGCGAGCAAAAGAGCGTGATGGTGAATTTCCACTTCAGCCAAACCCCCTTTCCTGCCACAGTGTTGAAAGTTTCTCCGCAGCGAGATCTGGCGTTCTTGCACATCGATACTCAAAGCGAGTACTTCCAAATGGCTAATCTTGACCCCGAAACAAATGCCCAGCGCGAAATTCAGCTTGTTGAGTCTTGTCCTCTTATCGATGAACCCCTTGATGAGTTTGCTGCGGTGACTTCCGTCGGTTTTCCCAGTGGCACCCCCCATCAAACAATTTCTCACGGCTCTTTAACCGCCAAGGACGTCTTGTGTAACAAACTCATGCTCTATCATGACTGTACCATTAACCCCGGTAATTCCGGCGGGGCCTTGCTCCACGAAGGAATGCTTGTGGGGATCAATACGGCTATCTCCACCCAACCCCAATCTGTGTCCATTGCCACCCCCGTTGAACTCGTTACGAGCCTTCTTGGGTTCTTAAAACCCCAGCAGGAGCACCCTGACATGTCTCATGAAGCTTTTCGTCAACTTATGGCTCACTATCATGTTTCTTCCCACCCACAGGAGCTGCTCGCGCGATTTGAGGAACACGAATGTGGTGGAGTTGAAGATGGCGAGCCGGTCAAGTTCTCTAAATGGTTTTCTGAGCATTGCTATGACAAACCGGAATCGCACCACCTTGTTCAGCAGGTGTTAACTTATCTTGAAGTAGGCATGCCAGAAAAGATTCACGCACTGCGAGAAGGAGGCTGGATGAAGTGCAGCTCGCATAGCGCTGCCTGTAAGGGCATCGAGACACAGTTAATCCCGGATCGCATTGTATTTAACGAACATTTTGGCGTTTCCGCAACAGTGCCGGTTCTGGATAAGCTCACCCAAAAATATGGTTCCGAGGGTGTCGTAATTACAAATGCGCAACCGCACGAGGGGCTGCAGGATGGACAGATACTGCTCAAGATTAACGATCGCCAGCTGGATAACTTTGGGAATTTCCTTGATAATGGCGCTCCGTTCTTCACTGCATTTAAATTCCAGCCGGGTGAGCCTGTCCAGTTGACGATTGGAGCAGAAGACGGAGTTAAAAACGTAGAATACACATACAATTTGTGCGATAATATCCCTAGAATACACGCGCCGCAGATGACCCCGTTTACAGCAGTCCCGGTGGTTAAGGTAGGCGGCTTGACGATTACACAAATGAACGCAGCAATGGCTAAACAGTCGTACCCCAAGTATTTGCAGGCGCCGCATAATAACGCTGTGGTGGGTGTAGTCGTCGCAGTGGATGCAATGAGCGCAGAGTGGAACGTTCAAAAAATTTCACCCGGCAGCTTGCTCACGCACGTCAATGGGAGGGAATTGGAGGGGTCTTTGGTGGAAAGTCTGCAAGGCGGAGCCAAGTTCTGGACATTTCAGATGGGTGAAAAATCGTTTATAAAATTAGTTTAATTACGTTTTCTTTTCTTTGTATTTATTGTACGCTTGCCGTCTTTGTCGAAGTCTTTTCTCTGCTCGGTAGTCACTTTGCGGAACTCATAACCTTGGTGTGATTTGCGGTTGCCACTGCAGCAGTTAGAAATGTTGCCCTGAGTCACCTTTTTGTCCGCGGTCGAGAGGGTGCGCGCGGATTCCTCCATGCTTACGTGCCACTGCTCCAGATAACCACCGTTTGCAAGCTTGAGCTTAGAGATGACTGCCAGCTTCCGCATTTCGTTTCCCGACATAGGCACATCCCCCACCCAATCCACCATGATGTCCTCGCCGTAGATATCATCTTCCTTACAGAACCACCAAAGGTAACCGCCGGCGGACTTGAAACCTTTGCGGTTCAGACAGCAGGCGGAGATGTTGTTATGATGAGCTCCCGGGTTAGCTTTTTCCGCGGCGGTTGTAGACCCGTAGCGGGTCAGCCGGACTTTCTGGTGCGTTTTACCGTCTTCCAGTATCTCACAGCGGGTGACGGGTTTGGCGCCAATGCCAATATGACTCGCGCTCATTTTCGCCTTCTGCTCGTCCGTAAAAACGTGCCCCGCCCCTCCCTCCCCACTCTCTTTCTTATTGTAGCCTTTATTTTTGTTCATTAGTCCAAGACGCCGAATCCAGTACGTCTCGCACGGGTGGAGATAGGCAGCTTTGAATTTTGCATTAAAGGCTTTTCTTTCAGTGTTGCTTAATTTCTCCCTCCCCCCAAACTTGAAGGTCCGGCGGAAATAGAACCGGAAATTTTCAATTCCGTGTTTGCGCATCGCTCGATACAGATGATAATTGTGGTATTTTGCATTTTCGTTTTTCATGATGCGCAGGTGCTCTCCGTATCTTTCGTGAAAATTGACAGTTTCGCCTTCGTAGCGCTTTCCGTCTATCGTGTTGTAAATCACGTAATTGGCTCCACCGGTGAAACTTGCATCTGCAGGAACAAGCCATTCGGGTTCAAATGCTTCTGGGGGCTGAAAAACGGGCAAAGTTGCAAAGACAGATACCAAAATGGGGAGCATGGCTGCTTTCTCAAAAAATAAAGACTTAGAGAAGTACACCGTATTAATTCATAAACACACGATCCGTCCGGTTATCCAGGCACCGATCAATTGTACTCAACTTTTTCTTAATGTTCTTGAACATATGGTTGTCCAAACTGCCATTAGCCAGCACGTAGGTCACCGTCAGAGGACTATGCAATCCAATGCGGTGAGCTCGATCTTCTGCTTGCAGCATATTTCCCGGCACAAAATATAGTTCTGCAAACAGAATGTTGTTGGCGCGCGTCAAAGTAACTCCGGTACCAGCAGCAAGAATGCTTAACACGCAATAATCAACCCTCCCGTCTTGAAAGTCCTGCACGTATTGGTCCCTTTTATCTTGCGGAGTGCTGCCATCTATGCGCATGCACTCGGGAAGTGCGTCTTGAATCGCGTCTCCTAGAACCTTATGGTGGTAGAAAACTAGTGTGCGAGGTGGCAGGTCTGCGCAAATCTTCTGAACCACCTGAACCTTAGCGTGAGCGGTGTCCATAAAGAGCTGACTCACAAGCGCTTTACGCTCAAAAATGAGTTCGTGGGTCTCTTGCTGCATGCACAAACGATTGATCTCGCGCCACCTGGCAAACTTCTTCTTCATCTTGCCTTGCTTGACGTCCACCTCCAGAGTGCATCTTGTTTTCTTCGGAAGATCAAGGACGTCTCGTTTTAGACGTCGGATAAGGCAGGTGCTTTTCATGTACCAGGCAAGTTCCTGGCGGTGCGTGGCTCCCGACACGTCCACAAACCCTAATGGCGACATTTTCGCACCACAGTACCTGCGCGTAAAGGACGTGTACGTTCCGATCCGGTTGACGCCGAGTATTGTCGCTAGTTGGCTCCACAGCTCGACAGGGCGATTCGGTGCAGGCGTGCCTGATAGCAAAAACACGTGGGGAGTTACTCTTGCGAGTCGCATCAGCGCCTTGGTGCGTTTAGCGCTTTTGTTTTTTATGTAATGCGACTCGTCAAGGATAACCACATTAAATCTGCCCAGCTCTCGGCGGTGGGTAAGATCGTACGATATGACGCAACTGTGATCCGGTACGGTCTTTTTCACTATCCGAACATCGAGATCGGGATGCCAGAAGGAGCATTCCCGAATCCAGTTTTTGCAGAGGTAAGAGGGGCAAACAACGAGAGCGCGCCCGCCGAAGTGTTTCATAAGGGCAATAGCCATCGCGGTTTTTCCGCATCCCATCTCTAGTCCCAGAAAAGCTCTGCCCCAAGCAGCCGCTTTACGCACATCTTCTTTTTGGTAGTCGTAAAGGCGCTCATCCAGATTGATGTCTAAACTCTGAGGCTCGTAACTCTCTCTGCAGCGGGCGGGAGGGAGTAAATTTTCCATTCCAAGCTTCTCGGCTTGTTCCAGCACGCTTGTATCACTGATAGGAAACTCGTAATGCCTTGACTTAGTACGAAAATCGCTGTCAAAATCTTTAGAAGCTTTAGCTGCATAGTGCGTGTCACTGATACGTTCGACGTCAAATGTAAACTTTTTGCGTTTCTTAATCGGGCGGTACATTTCTTTTAAAAAAAATAGCCAAAGGGAAGTACACCGTAAGATTTAGAATCTGAGCGGTGCGCTTAAAAACAATAATTCTTCATCAGCCTGCATAAAGTCCCTTCTGTCTCTTTCTTCTTCATCTTTTTTATTCCTTCTCATTTTATCTTGTTGGATCCTGTGTTTATACTTTTTTTGGAAATTCGTGTAGGTCATGTTAGAAAATTGCATCGTAAACGAAGATACGCCTAAATGGCGTGCACGATTTGCTAACGCCTTGACGGAGAAAGCTTCGGTAATACGTTTTCGTCCATTTTCATTCCACTTTTCACCCAAAGCCTCGTTGTTAGCTAAAATTGGAAATCTGTAGAAATAAACGCTCAGTCCTTTGTCAGAATAAATTCCGTCGCTGCCCATTACAACTTTAACCACGCTGCTCTTACCAACACCACTTCTAGAAGACAATTCGTCGTACTTTGCAGTAAGTTCCTGAATTTTATCGTTTAAAGGATCCATTTCTTCAAAAGAGCCCAGAGGAAGCTTTTGAATTTGTTTTTTTAAGCTAAACCTTTTTCTGAATATCACATCTGCAAGTTTTTCTTTGTGTTTAAAATCATTACTTGCCCCGTAATCACGTTGCAGAGCTATGCGGATACCATCTTCGAAATTACGAATTTCACTAATTGGTTGAAGATAATTCTTCCCCTTTATTCTCCAACCAATCGTTTCTTCATAAACGCCAAGTGCAGAAACCTGTTCCTGGTCAATTACAAATTTCATTTTCCGGTTGCCTGGACTCTCCCATTCTGACTCAGTATGCTCTTCAAGATAGTACGGAAATCTTTCCATTTTGTATCTTAGAAAGAGGTATTTATACACATATTTTTGTTCAAATGATATGTTCTGGCAAATGTGATATTTGTGAAAAAAGCGGTTGTGTGTATAAAGTGTGTGAGTGCAAACAAACTCATGCTAAATGCTTTCAAAAGGGAGAGTGCGTTTTATGCAAAGAAAAGTTTTATTTGCCTACTTGGATGGATCTATTTTTTATAGCTATTGTTGTGATTACTGGTTTTGGGTCTATTTTGGTGCAGCACATGTAAAAAAATTGGAAGGATAAAGCAGGGTGTCTGGCTTTGCTAGTAGCGAAGCCACAAGTACGCAGCCGCACATGTTAATTTGCTAACAAAAACGACGTGTTAATCTGAAATGACATAAAAATTTGGTTTTGAAAAATAATACCCTCTGAGAAAATAAAAAAAGCCAAAAACGACGTGTAGTGGTGAAATGACATAAAAATTATGGGCACGTTGCAGGGTGTCAAGTACGAGGCGGGATCTTCGATCCCTAGGGAGGCTTCGCCTCCCGCCGCACATGTTAATTTGCTAACAAAAACGACGTGTTAATCTGAAATGACATAAAAATTTACTTTTGAAAAATAATACCCTCTGAGAAAATAAAAAAAGGCAAAAACGACGTGTAGTGGTGAAATGACATAAAAATTCGAAGGATGAAGCAGGGTGTCAAGTACGAGGCCGCACATGTTAATTTGCTAACAAAAACGACGTGTTAATCTGAAATGACATAAAAATTTGGTTTTGTAAAATAATACCCTCTGAGAAAATAAAAAAAGGCAAAAACGACGTGTAGTGGTGAAATGACATAAAAATTGGGGCACGCTGCAGGGTGTCAAGTAAGAGGCCGCACATGTTAATTTGCTAACAAAAACGACGTGTTAATCTGAAATGACATAAAAATTTGGTTTTGAAAAATAATACCCTCTGAGAAAATAAAAAAAGGCAAAAACGACGTGTAGTCGTGAAATGACATAAAAATTAGAGATTTTGCATGAGCTTAAAGGCGAAAAAAAATAATAATAATAATAATAATAATAATAATAATAATAAATAATAATAATCGAAAAAATTCCTTTAAGCACATGCAAAATCTTTATTTTTTATGTCATTT
>Ga0209119_1001008_pt1 | contig 28488 bp, 34 predicted proteins | sample COG_03_FD_184747 | JGI IMG/M metagenome (GOLD analysis project Ga0209119, IMG submission 184747) | Pelagic Microbial community sample from North Sea - COGITO 998_met_03 (SPAdes) (version 2) | ecosystem: Environmental > Aquatic > Marine > Neritic zone/Coastal water | place: Helgoland, sampling...
GCCAACAATGGCTATAAGTAATTGCTTGTTCTCGCCTACTTTGGAAATTCCTGCGGAATTTTCAACTTGGTGTGTACTTGTAAAGTTAATCGCTAAACCACGCAACTACTCATAGCCGAGACCGTTGGCAGCAAGCTCAAATAATAAAAATAATAAATGGCAAATAGTAATCTAACAGCAGCAAAAAAAGCCAAGAACGATGAGTTCTATACACAGTATCCCGAAATTCAAAAAGAAATTCAGGCTTACATAGATTACAACCCTGATGTTTTTAAGGATAAGACTGTGTTAATGCCTTGTGACGACCCAGAGTGGAGTAATTTCACCAAATTTTTTGCACAGAACTTTGAACGCTTTGGTCTAAAGAAGTTAATTAGTACAAGCTATGCATTGGACAGTAAACTATACAAAGGGGGCTACCAAGTCTCTATTTTTGAGGAGAAATCCCCTCAATATGACAGAAAAAAAACTAATAAAAATGGAAAAATTTTCACGCTCACGCATGACAGAAGCGGTGATGGTAAAATAGATGTTGACGACTTGGAATGGAATTACCTTAATGGCGATGGAGATTTTAACAGTCTAGAGGTAAAAAAACTACGTGATGAAGCCGATATCATTATTACCAATCCACCCTTCTCATTATTTCGTGATTTTGTCGCATGGATAGTTGAAGCCAATAAAGACTTTGTAATTATTGGTAATATGAATGCGCTAAAATACAAGGAAATATTTCCGATAATCAGAGATGAAAAAATGTGGCTGGGAGCCACAAATTTTAACACTGGAATGTATTTCAAGGTACCTGATGATTTTGAGTACACTGACACTTACAAATTTGAAAAGGAGAGAAATGGAGAAAAGGTTAATCGTGTGCCAGGTGTTTGTTGGTTCACTACTCTTGACCACGGAAGACGTCATCAACCTTTACCATTAATGAATGAGTCGGATATTATCAAGTTTTCAACCAAAAAGCCATTTGATAAATACGACAATTATCACGCAATTGAAGTACCTCTTGTAAAACTCATCCCAAACGACTTTGAGGGTGTAATGGGTGTGCCTATTACCTTTCTTGACAAGTATACTCCTGAACAATTTGAGATTATTGGATTATCAATGAAGGATGGCTTTGGGTTGGAAAGCCACAAAACGTATGATACATATAAGGAAATAAGACAAGACGGTACGTTTACAGGATCATCAGGAAAAAAAACGAATGGAAATCCAATGTTAAAAGGGAAGCCAAGTAAAGGGAATTACTATATTGATAAGAATGGAAATTGTGCGTATTCATTATATGATAGACTTTTCATTGTACACAAGAAAAAATGATAAGCAGATTAGAAAAATAAGAATATGGCCAACAAAAATCTTACCGCGGCAAAAAAAGCGAAAAACGATGAATTCTACACACAATATTCCGATATCCAAAAAGAGATACAAGCTTATCTAGATTACAATCCTGATGTTTTCAAGAATAAAACAGTCTTGCTTCCGTGTGACGACCCTGAATGGAGCAATTTTACCAAGTTTTTTGCGCAGAACTTTGAACGTTTTGGCTTAAAAAAACTCATTAGCACTAGTTATGCAGTAAATAGTAAGCCATATAAAATTAGTTACCAAGCAACACTTTTTGAAGAAAGCTCTCCGCAGTACGACATCACTAAAACTGAAGCGTACGGAAAAATATTTACACTAACGCGTGATATTTCTGGAGACGGAAAAATCGATGTAGACGATTTAGAATGGAACTATTTGGAAGGAGATGGTGACTTTAAAAGTGAAGAGGTTTTGAAGCTGCGTGATGAGGCTGATATTATCATTACTAACCCCCCATTCTCATTGTTTCGTGAGTTTCTTACATGGATCATTGAAGCCAAGAAGCATTTTGCGATTATTGGCAACATAAATGCCATCACTTATAAAGAAGTTTTTCCGCTAATTAAAGACAATAATATTTGGTTAGGAACTGGTATGGGAAGATGGATATCTGGTTTTATTGTTCCTGAATCGTATGAATTATATGGCACTGAGGCTAGAATAGACAACGATGGAAATCGAATTGTCGCTACAAACAACTGTCTCTGGTTAACAAACATAGAGCACGGAAAACGACATCAACCCCTAAAGCTAATGTCAATAGCAGATAACCTAAGATTTAACAAGAAGCTTAAGAAAAAAGCTGCATACCAACAATACGACAATTATATAGCCATTGAAATCCCATTTTCAGATGCTATCCCTTTAGACTACGATGGTGTAATGGGCGTACCAATAAGTTTTCTGGACAAATATTGTCCAGAGCAATTTGATATTGTAGGAAGTGACTCATCTGTTAAAGAAGGATTGCTGCCTGATTTAGTTAATTCTGAATGGAAAGGAAAACTAGATAAAGGGCTTCTAAATAACATCAATATTGAATTAATTGTTATACAAGTTACCTCCAGCCATTAATTGGTGTACTTTGATACTGTATTTAAAGCATTCTATTCGAGTGCTTTAATTTTTTTATTACATTTGAAATAACAGCACCCAAATCTGTTCTATGCTATGAATAACCTACGGCTTGTATCAAACCTATATCAACTACCCACTGTCAAAGCTAGTTTCGCCTTTGATAGGGCATTTCCTTTGTCTGCAAAAATATCTATTTGGAAAAAGAACTGACCTGAGATACATTCAAAACTTCCGGGGAATGGGAGCTCTAAAACTAAAGCGATCTATACACATCTAAATAAAAAACGCTTGCAAAGACCAAAGACCCTTTAGATCGACTTATTGAAAAGTAAAATACTGATAATAAGGAATTCACAAATGCAATAGTGCGAATATATACACCTTAGCAAATATTAAAAATGAATAAAATAATTATTTATAGTCTTCTTATATTTTGTTTAAACTCCTCTAAACAAAATGTAAGTGGCGAAAACAAATCAAATTCAATAGCATCAAAATTTGATAAAAATAAAAGGAAAGAATGCCGCTCAAGTGAGATATCAGTATATTTAAATGACACTGATAAATCTGGAACTAATATTCGTAGAACTCCAAAAGGTGAAATAATTACAAAATTAATTGTAGATGACCTTAACCTTGAATATTCCATACTTGTTACAGAAGCAAAAAATGGATGGTTTAAAGTTAAAAGCCCAATAAGTGGTATGGAAAGTGATATTGAAATACCTAATGGAGAAGGCTGGATCCACGGTTCGGTAGTATCTGTCCACACAAGAAATTATAGCGGTCAACATTTAAATCTTTTAGAAAAACCAATAGATGGAAAAATCGTTAAAATCATAAAGACAAAAGCGATTGAACTTAGGGTAAAAGATATTTGTGGAGACTGGGTTAAAATTGAGTATGATAAAACAGCTGGATGGATTGAAAGCAAATGGTTATGTGGAAACCCTTTAACCAATTGTTCATAAGCAGTATTTGAAAATAAGGGTTATAATTAATACAGGTTTTAGGGCTTAACCGAATGTTTAGAGTTTTAAACTAAGTCCACCAAATCTTTAAATTTGTCTAAATAATAAACCAAAACGAAAGTACCTATCTCCTGCCCTACGATTTCTTATACTTAACGATGTCAAACATATGAAAATCAAATATCGTTTTATATTTCTATTTCTTTTAACAAATTGTTCTAGTGACCTAGAATATTTAGAAAAATTTAAAGGTTATAACTCTAACCCAAGAATTGTAGAAACTAAAACGTTTATACTCGAAAAAGGCGACAATATTGAAAAAGAAAGAAATAATGCACCTAAAAAAGTCATCGAGTTCGATATAGAAGGGAGAATTATAAAGTTCGTTCAAACCAAAGCAGACGATAAAAATAGAGTTTATAGCGAAAAAATATATTTATCACAAAAATGGAAGGGTTAAACAAATGGAAAGCACTCGTTCATATGATAGTCAACTTGATGAAAAAACGAATTATTTTTACAATAAAAAAAATCAACTCATCCGCCTAGATGTAAACAATGGAAAAGTAGTTAAGCATTATTTCTACAGAAACGGAAACCTTATCAAAGAGACTGTAAAAGCAACGTTTAAACATTTTTATTATATGGAATATTCTTATGATAATAAAAACAGAAAAATAGGGTTCAAGAGTTTTAATAAGGATGGGGGGTTTAAAAACATGGTGAAATACTATTATGATAAAAATCAAAATATTTCTAAAAGCGAATTATACTACGAAGAGGATAAACTGAATTCATTTTTTGTTTTTGCAAAAGACTCCTATGGAAATACTACAGAGTCTAAAGAATATTCAGTGCAAAATTTAGATACTACTTTAATAGTCCATGAAAAAACGTCCTTCATTTATGATGACAAAAATAATATAGTTAAATCAACTGTAACTTCTAATAATAGTAATAATTCTCTATTTACAGAAAACACATACAGTTATTGGAAATAAAAAACGTTGCCTAATCCGTGTAAAATTAATTGCAAACTCTAGTGCATAAATCACGCAAATAACCTCAAACAAAAATGTTAGCAAACATTAGAATGAAATAGAAATTTTATTATTTGAAACTATCAATGGAACAAAAAACAAAATGGTTACAGAAGAATAAAAAGCTCTTTTTATTAAGTTTAGGAAGTGGTTTATTAGGATGGATAGGACTTATATTATTAAGCATTCTTTATGGAGAGATTCCAAACTTCAATGCTTTTTTAGATATTTTTCAAGGAGATGGACTTATTATCTCTTTGACTATCTTTCTGTCATTTAGCCTTGGGACGCTATTTTTAATCACATTGTACCATCATACTTCAGGTAAGATAAGAATACTGATTTTCCTTACCATTATATCAGGTTCAACGGTTTTAATCATCCCTTTTATTCAATATCAACATCATGATTATCAAGTGAAATCCAAAAATAAATTATTTTTTAGTTTAAAGAATGATTTAAAACAAGCAAAAAATGCTGTGGAAATTAGTAGAATTATTGCAAAAGTCCCTAATGATAAAATTTCTTATTTTGATTTTGGTAACGCAATAGGTAGAAGTATTATTTGCAGTAAAGAGTTGTCTTTGCTTAAACAATTAGAAGATAAGGGTTATACATTTAAAAAAGAGTATTCTATTGGCACGTATGCTACAGGGCTATTAAGACACGCAATTACAAACCAATGTTATCATCAAGAAATTTTAGGATACTTGCTGAATCGTAGTAATCCTGCGGAAGTAGAAATTAACAGATTAGTTGCCAAATCAATATTTGAAGAAGAAAACTTTCAAGCATTTAAACAACTAATACAATATCAAAACCCATTGTCAGAAGAATGGCATGCATATTTTTATGAGTTTTATAGTTATGCCAGTGTGAAAACTGGGAACAACAAGAAAAGAATTGAGAATAAGCATCAAAAATATGTTGAGTATTTATCGAATCATTTACCCCTCAACAAAAATATGGTTCGAGATAACAGTGAAGTAAATCCGTTATATATTTCCATTAGGGAAGGTGATGCAGAATTAGTAAAAATCTTGCTAGATAAAGGTTCAAATATCAACCAGACATACATTAAAAATATTAAAGACCCTAAACCAAAAACAATCACTCCGCTTGGTGTTGCACTTTATTATAGACAAATTGATGTGGCTGAAATTTTAATTGATGCAGGTGCAGATGTTAATCAAGTAATGTTTCTTGGAGATGAGAAGTATTCAAATTATCTAAGTTATTTCTTACAAAAAGGATTTCCTCAAGAGCCTGCAAACCGAAAATTAGTAGATATGTTAGTGAAGCATACCCATACAATCGATAGTAAGTCGAAAGAAATATTGAGAGAAATATAATAATTTATATGGAAAAATTAAATTGAACTTTTGCCAACAAAGAACTAAAAACAATTCTTTTTCTTAATCAATTTTTGACAATCGTATTCTAAGTTTAATGTGTAATTAAACTTTTTATGCTTCTTTGGAAAAGGTCTCAACAAGCAAGATTTCATTACAATAAAAGCACGCAAAACACTTCATGTTGAGCGCTTTAGTTTTTTTATTACATTTGTAACAACAGCATCCAAATCTGTTCTACTACCATGATCTACTTGTCTTGTGTTTTTTCACAAATGCTTTTTAATGCTACATTCTTTCAAAAGGAAAGAGTATACCTATCCCCTACTTTTCGATTTATGGCTTTGGCATACATCTTTGTACTCCATCATTTAGACCAGGGAGTTCGTTTACGGCATATTCAAAAACGTTTAGGGCACAACAACAGCAATACACACGAAAGTCTCTATGCGATAAATTGGGGGATAAAAAATCCTTTAGAGGTTTTTACATGGCAAAAAATTAATTAATACATTTCAAATCAGCATGTTTTGCTGAACAACAATAAACATATTAAGGCATACATATACTAGTTAACACAAATGTAAATCAACCAATAACTAAATAAAATGAAAAATTACATTACACTTTTTTTATCGCTAATTTCAGCTATAACATTCAGCCAAACTTCAGGAATTAAGATTATGAATTCTACACATGAAATAAATGCTGGTTCTTCCCAAGTAAGTATTACTTTAAATGGAAAGTCTAAAAAAGTGTTTATAACACCAGATAATCCTATTTAATTATAATGCAACTGACATTAAAACTTTTTCGAGCGAAAAAAAAACTATTGAAGACGATTTATATAATAACTCAGTAGATTCTATAATTGCAAATAGATTTGATGAACCTACAATTAAATCTAAACTAGCGAGGATGATGGTCATTCAATCTGAAATTAATATATTAAATAAAAAACAAGAATCATTATATTCTATTTATACAAAAGATCACTTACAATACAAAAGAGCGAATTTTCTTAATTTTGGAGGAAAAAGGTCAAGAGCATTATTTGACATTATTTACGATAATACATCAGGCAGAAGATTTCAAGTTTTAAACAATACTGGATTTACTTTTGGTGACAATACAGGCTCATTCTATTCAGAATTAGTAAGTGGTAATTTAGGCTTTTTTCGAGTTAGTTTAGGCTCTATGATTTCAAGTAATTCTTCAAACGATAGAGAAACTGGTCAAAAAGAAGAAGCTTTTCAAAGATTATCAACTTATGGAGGAAATACAGTGTTAACATTTGAATATCCACTAGCATATTTCCATTCAAGAAATAATCAATTTAATTTAATTTCAAGATTTATTGCAAAAGGTTCTGCCGATTTTCCAGAATTTGGAACAGCAACAGATGAATTTGCAGGAAGTGGTTCATTAGGATTAGATATTTATGCAGATGCATCTCTAAGCAATAATTCTTTAAGATTTTTCATGAATTTTAAAATAAATGAAATTTTTGGAACTGATACCTATCAGGAAAATTTAGGAATTAAGAATTCGAATTTTTCATTTGGTCAATTTACTTTAGGGCTTATCGTAGCGAAAAACTTAAAGCTTTCTTTTGTATTAAATTCATTCAGTTCAGAAGTTAGTTTAAATAATAGGAGTGTGACTTTGGGAGGACAGATATTACATTAAAACATTTATGCTAACAAAGAACTGAGCTAAAAGACAACTCTTTTCTTAATAAACTTTAGACAATAGTATTTTAGGCTTAATTGTACAATTAAACTATTTATTGTTCATCTTTTTTTGATTTCATTGACTATCTAACCTCTAATACCGACACAAACGTTAGATCACGAATGCTCCAATTTTGCAGTCGCAAATGCCTATTTTAAAAGCTTGTTTGAAACTGCTATTAAGACAAATTTCTTGCTCTTCCTTTTATTTACAATCCTTTGGAAAAGGTCTCAACAAGCATAATTTTTTTGCTATAAAAGCATGCACAGTACTTCACGTTGTGCGCTTAAATATTTTTATTACATTTGAAATAACAGCACCCAAATCTGTTCTACAACCATGACTTACTTGCCCTGCGTTTTTTCGCACGTGTTTTTTAATACTACATCCCTTCAAAAGGAAAGACCACTCTTATCGCCTACTTTTCGATTTAAAGCTTTGGCATATACTTTAGTACCCCATCATTTGGACCAGGGAGTTCGTTTACGGCATATTCAAGAAGGTTTAGGGACTACAGCAGAAAAACAACTGCAATACACACACAAACCTCTATGCAAGTAATTGGGGAACTAAAAAATTCATTAATACATCTCAAATCGGCATGTATTATTGAACAACATAAAAATATAACGGATATATACACAACTAAAAGTGTGCATATACTCTAGTTGGAAACAATTTAAAAAAATGAGAAGTATTATAATAATTTTGTTTTTGGGAGTATTCTCGAAATCATTTGCACAAGTAGCTATAATCGATGATAAAGATGGATATACAAATGTTCGCTCAGAACCTAACGCAAAATCAGAGATTCTTTATAAAATAAAAACCAATCAAGTTTTTTGGTTTGGACAAGAAGACTATTTTTCGGAGAATGTAAAGTGGATACAAATAGAAATACCAAAAAATAGTTATTCACTTGAATGCGGATCTTTATACAACTTGGTAGGATATATCCATAAGAGTAAAATTAAGCCCCTCAACACTATTAACGAATATATTGGAACAGACATATCGTTTGAGTATGAAACCAAAACTTTTTCAGAAGAAAATAAAATTATTGACTATTCTAATAATTGGATAACAGCAATAAATGGGTTGCACCCTTGGGGAACAGATGGCGAAAAGCCAAAAATGGAGGTTGAAGAATTGAATATAAAAATTAATGGAAGTAAGGTTTATGTTCCAGAAATTTTGATAAGCGATATTTATGAGTGTGATAACAATTTTAGCATTTATAAAGTTGGACAAACATTCTTTGTTCACCAATGGAATGGTGATGCGGCTGGAGCATACGAAATTGTTTGGGTTCTTACTACAAATGGAATTACACAAAGGCTAGTGGGAACTCTAAGATAATAGCTGGCTATAACCAATTAAAAATAGAAATTATGCAAATAGAAATTTATGATGTTTTAAAAAAATCAATAAATCAAAATTTTGAGAAATGTGAAGGAGAAGGAAGCATGTTAGTTGTTATCAGAATTGATTTTATTGCACTTTTTGGTGGTCGTATTGCTAATAAAAAAGTTATTGTAAGATGCAATAACTCTGAAAAAAAAATGTCAAAACGGCATTGGAATAAAGAAACTGAAAGTGAAGCAAAAAAATTACTTGCACAGCATAAAACCCCTAAACTAGGTAAAATTATATTGTTGCTAATATTTATTATTTCATTTGCAGGACTGATTTCTACATTTTTCAATAATTCTTATTCTTAAAACCTATTCTTCAGTAAAAATGATTTACTTCTTATAGGAAATGAAATGTATCGAATTAAAAATTTTGGAGAGGAAGTATAGGTTAAGAATAAACTATAAAATAAATGAAATTTATTTTTCGTGCTTTATCAAAAATAATTGCAAGCTTACTAGGTCTGAATTTCCTTCGGGAATTCCTCGCAAGCAAATTCGCATTTATTCTTTTACTAATCGTAATCAATTAAAAAATGAAAATGAATAACTATTTTTTACTGATTTTTATCTGTTTTTCATGTGTATCACAAAACATGGAGAAAGAGGCATTAGAGTTGAATACAGTCAAAATGAATTTTAATGTAGATATGTACTTTTCAAAAGGAAAATCATTTAAAGAATATCATCTAGCCATAAAAGATGAACAGTATAGCAACAAAAGAGATAAAGGATTTGAAGAAGGAACTCTAACGTATTGGCAAAAAAATATCTATAGAATAGATAGTGTTTTCTTTAAAAACACAAAAAGGATAAAAGGTATACAATACAATATTAATTCTTACCACGTAAATGACACGATAGCCTACTTTGACAACATATCATTTTTTAAAATATGTATGATGAAAAGTGTAAATAACGAATTTATGGCATTGGTCGCAAATAGAAATGGGGATAGAAAAACATTTATCAAATTAGTAACCAAAGCGAAAAAATTATATGGAGAACCTGAAATAATGAAAAATTACAATTTCGGCGATAATTATTCATATTCATGGGGACTAAAAGATAAATCATTAGTAATTACATCTAGATTCTCTATAGAAAATAAGCTTACATATAAAATAACTAAAGATTTTAGTTATTATCAAACAAGAATATACCTGATAAATAATAAATATAAAGATTCAATAACTAAATCAAATCGTTTGACTAACGGAGAATGGCTTTATTTAAATTAAAATACAGGTTACAACACCATAACTAATTGCACATAAAACCACCCCCAAACCTAAAATCAAAAATTGAAAACTGAAACCCTACATAAAGCTTTAACGCTACTGATTTTTTCCGTTTGGCTTGTAAACGGACTCTTTGCAAAAATCCTAAATCTTGTACCTCGGCACGAGCAAATAATTTCAAGAATTTTAGGAGAAGACTCTTTCCCGTTATTCGTCCTTCTGATTGGTGCTGCTGAGATTGTGATGGCACTTTGGGTGATCTCAAAATTCAAGTCGAAACTCAACGCTATCGTTCAAATGGTAGTCGTGGTAACAATGAATATCATTGAGTTTACATTGGTACCCGACTTGCTACTCTGGGGAAAGTTGAACCTTGTTTTTGCGCTTGTATTTGTCGGACTTGTTTACTACAATGAATTTGTACTAAACAAAAAAATAAATCAATAAATCAATGTATGAAGTATCTGAAAAACCATCCTTTTGCTGTTGAAGCATTTTTTGATAGCTCACTTGTCTTAACATTTGCAGTTCCTAAAAAAGAGCTGCAAAGCTTTATACCCGATTGTTTGGAGTTAGACACCTTCCAAGATAAATGGGCCTTTATAGCAATTGCAATGGTGCAAACAAGCGAACTTAGACCAAAAGGCTTTCCGAAATTCATGGGATCCAATTTCTTCCTAATCGGCTATCGAATTTTTGTTCGATACAAAAATAATGCAGGAAAAAGATTGAGAGGTTTGTACATTATTAAGTCTGAAACTGATAAAAATAAAATGAGATTTTTCGGAAATATCTTTACACATTACAACTATACCACAACGGATATCAAGCAAACGAAGAATGACAATTTAAAAACAATCCAGTCAGAACAATCGAAATTTGAAATTACAATTGATCAAAATCAAGCTGACGTAGCGCTTCCAAAAAACACTCCCTTTACCAACTGGAAAGATGCTCGGAAATTTGCAGGCCCCCTACCCCATACATTTACCGTAAACAATGATGATAAGAGCATACTTACAATATTAGGTGTTCGACAAAACTGGAAGCCAAATCCTGTAAAAGTAGTAAACTACCATTTCGATTTTCTCGACAATTTGAAGCTTCAAAATATGGTTTTAGCCAACGCATTCGAAATAAAAAACATACCCTATTCATGGAACAAAGGCAAAATTGAAAAATGGAACTAAAAAGACGAAAACTTCAAGGAGCACTTAATATTTTAAGCTTCAACAGGCACTTTTATGTATTGGGTCTTGTTGTCTTGACATTGATTATTGGAAGTCAATATGTATTCAACTGGCATGAGGGTTTGTTTTGGTTGGTGATCTGTGGGTTTCTCTATGGTCTGAGCCTACCGTTAATCGTTTCTGCATATGTTTATGACCTTTCGGGCTTCTATAATTTTGAGTGGTTGAAAAAAATGAATCTTGAAGATGCTGACCATAAACTTAACTTGAATATCAATGCAGGTTTTGACGAAACGAGTTATATTATTAAAAGTATATTGCCAAAATCTGAACTGCAGGTTTATGATTTTTATGATGCCAAACAGCATACCGAACCCGCAATAATTAGAGCACGGAAAGTAAGCATGGTTTATCCAAATACACAGCAAATAGATTCAACGAGAATACCACTAGAGGAACATTCGGTTGATACTATATTTTTAATTTCTGCAGTACATGAAATCCGGAAGCTAGAAGAAAAAATAGCCTTTCTGAAAGAATGTAGAAGAGTCTGTAAACCGAGTAGCGAGGTGATCATGGTAGAGCATTTAAGAGATTTTCCCAACCTACTTGCATTTTCTATTGGCTATACACACTTCTTTTCAAAAGCAGTTTGGAAAAAAGCCTTTACAGAAGCTGGGTTTACATCAATAAACGAAACCAAATTTACACCATTTATGTCCATTTTCAAATGTAATTAATCATGGAAACACACCTAAAAATAATTGGAATCTTACTAATATCCTTGGCATTGATGCACATGATTTTCCCAAAATACTTCAACTGGAAAGAAGAACTGCAATCCTTAAGTCTGATTAATAAACAACTGATGATCGTTCATACATTTTTTATCGCCTTGGGTGTTTTTCTTATGGGTTTACTATGTCTAACATCAACAACAGAACTTATAGAAACAGAACTTGGCAAAACAATTTCTTTTGGTTTTGGATTCTTTTGGTCAATCAGACTCATTATTCAATTTTGGGGCTATTCATCCAAATTGTGGAAAGGAAAATCCTTCGAAACTATTATCCATGTTGTGTGTAGCGGGCTATGGATGTACTTAAGCACTATCTTTTGGGTCAATTATACTAATTAATAAACGTACATAGCTAAAACCTATAAAAATGGAAACAAGCCAAACCTTCAACACCGATATTCTTAGTATAGCACTTATGATGCTTGTATTGGTGATCATTCCTTTTTACCTAATTGCAAAAGGCAAATCATATAAACCACTCAAAATAGGTGCTTTGATATTGACTGTGCTTATGGCCCTTCTTACAGTTGGATTATACGTTGTACTCGGATTAATATACAATTCATTAGCTGGTCTTATTGGTGTTTTTACTTTAGTTTTAATGCTATACTACCTCCTGTTATACGTTATCATTCGCTTTCAACACCAGAAAAACAAGCATCCTAGGCAATCTTCAATGGTTTTCTATATTTTAATCATACTCTTTTTTATTCCTATTGCGTGGTCAGCCATCGATTTTGAAGGGTTCTCTGAGTTTGTGCTGAATTTATTAATTGGGCCTTTTGATATGAAGTAGACGCAGTCAAAATTAATCGCCATCGATATACTCCAAGTATTTATTTAAAGTGCATTCTAGGAGTACTTTACATTTTTTATTACATTTGAAATAACAGCACCCAAATCTGTTTTATGCTATGAATAACCTGCGGCTTCTATCCGAACTATATCAACTACACATTGCTAAAGCTAGTTTCGCCTTTGACATGGTAATTACCGTGTCTGCGAAAACAATTATATGCCAGAAAGCTAGATATACACTAGTTAAATTTAATTCACAAATCGCACATATATGATAATTTATAATGTAAAACACAATTATATTGAGATTGCAGAAAATGAAATGAAATCTCATCTTGATAATAGACAACTCAAAGCCACAATTTATCAAGAAGAAACAATATCTCCATTTAGAAAAAAATTAACTGCAAATAAAATAGGTGTAGTTTCATTTATAGATACTAATGAAGAAATTAATCCTGCACATTGGACAGATCAAATAGAAAATGAATATCTTAATTTAAGAGATCAATCCAAGACACTTCCGACCTACTCTAAACTAGGAATATTATCCTATATGATGATGGCCCTTTTTGGCTTTCTTCTTTTTGTCTTCATTAAATATGGAGATTTTGAAAATTCAACTATAGGAAAACAATACTTTGAAAATGAATTTCTTCAAAATCCAACTACCAATGCTGCATTAATTCTTGAAACAACAAGGCACCAAAAAACAATACCGCATGAAGTTTATTATGTATTGGAAATAAAAGGAGACACTGTTTTGCTCTCAAGACCAGGAGGAGTAGTCAATTTAAAGGATAAAATAGGAAAGTTTGACCCTTATGATAAAAGAAAACCTATTAAAATCTATAAATCTGAGTTGTTGAAAAAACAATTTAAAGAATACGGCAAAAGTAATTCAAGAACAATTGTGGAAATAAGAAAACAAAATGAGTAAAAATTTATACAGAACAAATAAACAAAGAGATTATAATTATGCCTTTAAAAAAGGATTGAAATTTGGAAGCTTATTTATACTTTTCGGCATCAGCATCTATTTTTTCATACAACACGAAGAGCAAAAACCAAATTTTGAATTACCAACTTTGCTTTATGCTACCTATTCCATAGGAGGAAAATTGTTAAGTGCATCAATATGGGTTTTATTTGGTCTCATTTGTATTATTGGAGGGAAAATAGAATCAACTAAATTAAAAAAACAAACTACACACAAGGATGTATACAAAGAATAGCGGTTTTATCGTTAAATTGAAATAAGATTACACTTATCTTTAGACTATAAAACGCCTAATACGGAATATCAATTATCAGCATAAAATAAATTTTAACCTGTAGCCATATTTCAGGACTAGACAATCAGGTATGCTGATTTTCTTATTGGGAAGTTTGTACAATTTGGACTTGTATCTAAAGAATAAAATATACGATCAAATTGCTGATTGTTTTGAATAATAAAAACACGAAACCATAACATTTTATATAGCAAATAGGGCGTTCAGCAGTTCATTAAAGTTCATTGCATACTACTGCCCTACTTGCAATTTACTAAACGTTGTAAGAAATACGAAATGAAATTAGAATACACATTAAACTTCACGGATTTTTTAGAATATCAACTTTATGTTTCTTCTAAATCTGAACTGCATAAAAAGAACAGAAATAAGACAAGAATTGTTGTACCAATAATTTACATTGTTTTTGGATTATATATTTTGTTTATTAAAAAAACAGAACTTGGAATAGCCTTCTTTGGGTTTGCAGTTTTATGGTTTTTGTTTTACCCATTATACTCTAAATGGAACTATAAAAAGTATTTTGAAAAACACATAAAGGAGAATTACAAAAATAGAATTGGAAAAAGGGAAACTCTGAGTTTTTGCAAAGACGAAAGTTATATAGAAACCTCTAATTTTGGTACTCAAACGAAAATACAAGAATCGGAATTTGACAAACTGATTGAATTAAGAGATTATTATTTTTTAAGGCTCAAATCTGAATTATCCTTAATAATCCCTAAACGAGCAATATCTGACCAAGAAAAATTTAAAAGTTTATTTTCCTATATAAATTTAGAATACGTAAATGAATTAAATTGGGCATGGAAATAAAAGTACTACAACCTGCTTATATAAATTATGGGGTTTATGCACTTTGCTTACTAAAACCATTAATGTCATTTAGGGGAAGAAAAGAGTTGAAAAAGCTTTTAAAAACTTAAAAATTGAAGATCAATGTATACAAAAAGCATTAATGGATTGGAATGAAATGTAATTAAAATGACAAAAAAGCAAGATATCATATCTCGCTTGATAATAAACCGAAATGAAAGTGCATATCAGGCAGCCCAACGTTTTTTAAATCAAACGGTGTGTCATTACAAAAAAATTATTAATATTATAAAAACCCAAAAAAAATGAAAGTACAAAATATTATTAAATACGTTTTTACAATTTTAGGAGCAGGAATGCTATTAGGAACTTTTTTTTTTACAAAAGCACAAGTGAATTTATAGAAAAATCAGTTGAAACTGAAGGTATCGTAATAGAAATGTTACAGTCGCGTTCTAGCAGCTCATCAGACAACTCTATAATGTACAAACCATTAGTTCAATTTACAGATAATAAAGGAACACTGATTGAGTTTTCATCATCAACAAGTAGTAATCCGCCGAGCTATAGTGTTAATGAAAAGGTGAAAGTTATTTACAATCCAAAGTCACCAAATAAAGCTAAAATAAAAAGCTTTTTCTCACTTTGGGGTGGCGCAACTATATTAGGATTAATAGGCTTGGTGTTTTTTATCATTGGCAGTAGTATTATTGCAAATAATATAAAGAAAAAAAATATGTTAAAATATCTAAAACAATATGGAACAAAAATAACCACTAATTTTCAGAATGTAAACATCAATACCACTCTTGCTGTTAATGGAAAAAATCCTTTTGTAGTTGTATCACAATGGCAAAACCCTAAAACATCTGAACTACATGTTTTTAAAAGTGATAATATTTGGTTTGACCCTAGTGATTTTATAAAATCGGATGAAATAACTGTTTTAATTGATCGAAAAAACCCTAAAAGGTATTCAATGGACTTATCATTTTTACCAAAAGTAGCTGTATAAAAATATAGCTATTAAATACAAAACCATAAGGTTTGTTTGTGTTTTCTAGCAACCCAAATCTGCGATTTGGATCCGTAATATTCCGAAACGAAAGTGCATATCAACTGTCCCTACGTTTCTTATACTTAACGTTAAATTTTATTAAAAAAAAATGAAAAATAGAATAGCATTAATAATTTCAATTTTTATGTTTGGGTGTAGCCAGTCGCAAGATTTGGAATTAATAAAAAGGTTCACTAAAAATGATAGTACTCTATCTAATAAAGAAATTTTGTCTTTATTAATTGAATTTTCTAAAACGGATAGTTACCAGCCGTTTGAATTAATGGTAGACGAAAAAATAATACTCCGCGAAATAAATGAAAAAAATGATTTGAAAAGTGCTAAAATTAAATCTAAACTATTAATTGAAAATCAACCCTATAATTTGATTGCAAATATGGGAATTAATTTATATGAGCAAATTGAAAATAATAAAAATGAGTATTATTCCAATTCAAAATACGAAAAATTAATAAATGCAATATTATTTAGTGGAAATGGGTCTTTAGAAAAACCATTTTTCATATTGAGTCCATTAGATAAAGAAATTATATTGAGATTAGTAATTCCTCATAAAAGTTATAATCGTAAAGATATTGGAATAGATGATTCTAATACATTTGATGTTATAGAAATAGAAAGTAAAGGCAGTAAACGTAACTACTATTTTAATGTTAAGCATATGTTTAACTAAGCATATACAAACACGTTTTCGAGAATGTCTCTGGCTCGAAATAAATCGCATTTTTTATATAATATCCTTTTAACTAAATTAAAACAAAATGACTGGAAAACTAATCCTATTTTCTCTACTTACATGCATACTACAATCTTGTGACCCAGTATATAATACCAAAATAATTAATAATTCGGATGACTATATTACGGTCGTATTTGAATATGATAGAACCATTATACAACAAAACCTTGATCAGAAAATACGTTTTAAGCCTGAACTTATTATTAACAATGAAAACTCAAATATTTCATTTGAAATTGACGAAATCAATTTCATTGTGACTTCACTAGTTCAATCAAAAGATACTTTGAATTTAGAAATGGGTATAGGAACTCGTCCAGAATTTGAAGATATTAAAATGATTACGGTATTTGGAACAGATACCTTAAATATAGATAATATAGAAAAAGGGATTAAAGCATTTAAGAAAAAAGGTGAAGGTCGATATGAATTAATAATAAAGTAACTGGGTACAACAACATTCATAAACCATAGATAATATAGGATTTACGAGAGGTTTTATGTTTGGCTTATCCAATCGATCATTTGAATTCAAAAATCCGGTTTTTCTAAATCCGAAAAGTACCGCCTAAAACTGTCCTACTTGCTATATAATTAAAGTTAGCAAAAATTGAATGACTACTGTCCGTGTATAAAACAATACAATCTGAATGACCAACGACATCTATTATACCGCATTAAAAGTTTATGATTCCGAGACTGAACACGAATTTAGTTGGGAGAACTACATCAAGTGGTCAAAACTGACCCATTTGCGTGAAGTAATTTCTCTCGACGGCATGTTAAACGGGCTTGCATTTGAACCGGATTTTGATTCAAAATATGATTGGAATTATTTTGTGACTGATGGAACAATGGTTACGCAGTTGTTTAATTCAATGGATTATGTTCTTGAGAGTGTAAAAGAATTAAAATACTTTAATCTTTTAGCAATAATTAAAGAACCTCAAAAAGAAAAAGCAGCATTAGAAACAGATTTTGAATTTATCGGCTATGATTTAATCGAAAAAGGTGGAAACACAAGTGCGTTGACAAATTGTGGCGGATTTGATGAAACCTATTTGCCTGCTGACTTGAACGCATTTGGATTACTATCTGATTACAATAGAGCGAAGGAAATTCAAAAAAAACTTCCTACAAACAATCCAACTGAACATCATGCAGATTGCTATCTATACGAGCTTTGGAGACATTCGATAATCGGGAGAAAAAACACGAAAAAAAATCTGTCTAATCAATAACATATAATGTTGTGCGTTATATCGGAAAATCATGCAGATGAGGCTTCATCGCAAGAAACATTGTGTTTGCTGTAAAAAAACTTATAAATCAAATCAGTTCTATGTCCAATAAAATAAATCGAATCAATATTGATCACTACAAGAAGGTCTTTTCAAAAATTGAGAAGGATAAATTTTTGACAGAAAAAACTAAAATCACTGGTTTAGTGTCCTTTATCAATCAAGATATTGTTCAATATTATGCTGATTTCAAAATACATCGGTTTTTACTTTCTGTATGGGAAAATAATAGTTCTAAGAAATTAAATGAGCAAGAATTAATAGTGTACAGAGCAGTTCGATGGGATGAAAATGATGAATATTTACTCGATATTTTGCCTTTATCGATCATTAATTTAGAGGTTTATTTAGATGTTGAATCAAAAAGTGCCATTTTCGATGCTGGAACACTACTTAAAGAGAATTATAGTCATGAATTTGACGACTACAGAAAAACCCATAAGAACATAGTACAGCTGTTTGGAGAAATTGAACACGACTACGAAAACTACTATAAAAGCGAAATAGTACGGGATGAAAAAAACACAGCATTTCGTTTCAAAATTTCTTCAAACTGCTCCATTATTGATTTGGTGACAAAGGCATATCAATACAGCAGTCCACTAGCGGCCTTGCTTGCTACATTAGAAAAATGTGCTTTAGATGAATTATTTGAGCTTACTCAGAAAGGTTGGTTTCAAAAAGATAATTGTACCGAAAAAGATTTCTTAATCCAATTTAGAAAAGGGCATCTTTTAGATTTAACTTTTCAAGAAACTTCGTTTTCAATTTGGTATGAGGACACGGGTTTATTTGAACATCGAATATATTTTAACGGAAATTATGATAATGGAATCCAAGAAACAGCTCTTTCTATTCGCGTGGGACCTGAATCAAATTACAATAAAACCTATCTTCTCAATAAGGAAAGGGAAACTATAGAAACTGTAGATTTTGGTGTATTAAAATTAGATCAAGGAGAACTGTTTTATGATGGGAAAGTAACGTGGTTAGATAGAAAAATTAATATTTCCTTTGCGACAAATCGCAAGAAAATTATTGGGGAAAAGCCCATGCAAACAGCGGTTGATGTTTTTAAAAACCAATCGGAATGGGAAACTAAAGCCTTTGCATACGCTGTTGATAATTTCCTAGCCTCAAAAAATGAAGATTGGTTAAATGATGATGAAGCCCCCTTATCTGCAGAAGAATTCAAAAAATTGTTGAGCGATTTCTCTTTAATCTTTGATGAAGAACAAACATTTACATTTACGTTTAGAACGGATGAAAAATTGTTTTCTGGGCATAGTGTATCCATTACAGGAACAATTGAAGACGGTTTTGTTGATTGTGGCTTTTAAACAAACAGCAGTTACATTTTTCTAAAAGTGATCCGGTTGAGGGTTTTAATTTTTTTATTACATTTGAAAATCAACAGCTCCCAAATCTGTTCATAATCATGAAAAATCTACGTCTACTTCTCAATTTTTATAGTACACACCTAACGTCGTCAATGCTATCTTTCACAATGCAATTGCTAAAAAAGGTACCCATACCTGCTTTATACAGGAGTTTTTCGGACATACCATTTCCGACACAAAAGGGTATGCTCGCTATTTCTCCACGTTTATTAAAGCAAAACATAAAGTAATTTATATTAGGTTATACAATCAAAATTCTGATTTACAGTGAATTAAATATAAATAAAACAACAATAATATGGCGATATATCGGAACCTGTTCGGATATACGGTAGTTGGCAACAAGCAATAAACCTAAATTAAAATATGATAACTAAACAAAGAACAATCAAATACTTAATATAAATTACTTTATGTTTTCTTTTTTCTTGTAATTCCTATGAGTGGGATCAAGAAATTAAGGAGATGACAGGTGGAGATCTTAAAAAATGGCTGCATAAAACCCCTTTTGATAACCTATGGGATATTCATGGCGAAAAAAATGCGATTACCAATTTGAAAGAAGTGTTTCCACTTTATAAAGGTTTTGTAGATAAAGAAGGCAAAGAAATTTCGAAAGATTCTATTTTTGAAGATGCCGTATTGGTAATAAAGGATTCTTTGGGCGAAGGGTACAGTTATGCTGCTCTTTTTAATTCTGACCAAAAAATATATTTGAAAGACTCATATTATGAGAGGGGAAATGTTATTTTTTCAGGTGTAGATTCTTATAAAGACTCACATCAAGCTCACTTAAATAAAATATTCGAAGGAAGTAATCCAAATTATAACAGTGAATTTTATAATGTCACTTCTCTAAAAACAAATTCCTTTTTCAAGTTCTGTTTGTTCACAATCCGATATACGACAAAGAAAAACTCATTTATGCATATAATTATACAGACGTAATAAAAAAAATAAAACGCATAAATTAAGGAAATGGGTTTAAAAATTAAAGAATGGGAAAATATATCTGTTTCAGATTTAAAACTTGAGGGACAATGAAAAAATGGAAAGAGCAAAAAAGCAATGAACCGTATTTTAAATAGTGTCATTTTAACACTTTTAATGACCTCTTACATTAAAAAACTAGAAGATGAATCTTACCAAAGATACTAAAAACACTGTGCAGACAAACAAGAACATTCCATATTATTTGTCAGCTATTGTCCTTTTTTTACTGTTTAAATTTGGATATACACTTGCTGAAAATAATGACTTGAGCTTTCTTCTGAAACCAACGAACAAACTGGTTGGGCTGTTGACAGGATCTCATTCTGTCTACTTAGCAGACAAAGGATATTTCCACGAAAGCCTAAACATCTTTATTGATAAATCTTGTTCTGGTTTTAACTTTTGGATTTTATCCTTCATTATTTTCACATATTCGGCAGTAAAGTACTTTGAGAAACCTTTACAAAAACTCTTAACTATCCCAACTGCATTGATTGGAGCTTATCTACTGACCATCTTTGTAAATACATCACGGATTATAGCTTCTCTTGTAGTACACAATCAAACAAAAGATACGTTTCAAAACCATCAACATTTATTACACGAAGGAATTGGGGTAACTACCAATTTAACATTCTTGATTTTTGCTTATATACTGATTGAAAAATTATTAACTCATATACAACACAATGCGAAATTTACTTAACCCAAAATGGCTTTTTGTCATAAACACATTACCAATAGTGCTGTTATATTTTCTGATTGTCGGAGAGTATAATATCATTAAAACTTTACTGGACGAAGACAGTATTCATCTCTGGAAAAATTTTAGTTTTTCGTTGGGAATTATGTTTTTATTGAATTTCGCTTATACAGTTTATTTGACTTTAATGAAACGAAATGTTTCAGCTTGGTATGGTATAATTGCCCTACTTTGTTACATTACTTTTATTTATTTGTACGGATATAACATAGAGACTATTTTCCCTAACTCTTTACCTGACTGGATGGTTTCGGAAAACATATATTTATATGTAGGGACATTTCTAATGCCAACACTAGCCTATTCACTATTCATTTTAGTGTCTCATTTTACTGCTGAAAACAAAGAATACAAAGCATGGGAGAGCTTTCTAATTGCGATTGGAATTCCTATTACTGGCTACTTATTTACACAAATTACGCTTCCTTTATGGAAAACGATTGACAGAGAATTTGGTATACATGCTATATTAATTCTCATTATTGTAATAACCTTAGTTTTTTTGTTTTTCTTAATCAGAGCAGTATACATACTTACTTCCAAAAAATCAGAGGCATGGCAGAAGTATAAATTAGTTTGGAAAATCCTTATCGCTATTGTGCTTCCCTTAGTAGGATTATACCTAAATAATGGAGGTTTTTCATTAGTAGGTTCTAACGGATCAGAAATTTTTGGAGATTTCAACAACCCTTGGTTTTATATTCTAGCAGCCGTTAACGGGATTTTGATTTGTTTACCCAACCTAAAAAATAAACCATATCGACTACTTTTATTTCTCGGTCGAAGTGTAACTTTTACTTACACTTTCTATTTTTTCATGGTGTTTTTGCCTTTTTTACCCGTATCGATCATTGCTGTGATTGCAATTGGTACAGGATTTTTGATGCTAACTCCATTAGCTCTTTTCCATATTCACATCAACGAACTTTCAAAAGATTTTATATATCTAAAAACGTTCTTTTCAAAAAAACTTGTTTTTGGATTAGCCGTTTTAAGTTTTCTAGTAATTCCAAGCTGTATCACATCTACTTATCTAAATGACAAAAATGTTTTAAACGAAACACTTTCCTATGTATACAGCCCAGATTACTCAAAGAATTATGACATTGATAAAGATCATCTACAAAAAACAATTACCAATATAAATAACCAAAAAGACAATAGAAGACGTCGACGGAAACTAGGTATGGAAACACCCTATTTGAGTTCCTTTTACTATTGGTTAGTATTGGATAACCTTACGCTTTCAGACTCAAAAATTAAAACCATAGAAAAAATATTTTATGGCAAACCTTCATATAATTTCCAAGCTGAAAATGTACGAGGTAATGACAAAGTAATAATAACTAATATATCGACAAACAGTAGGTATGATAAAACTCAAAATGCTTGGAAAAGCTGGGTTGATTTAGAAATAACCAATACAAATGATGGCCGTTGGTTAGGGGAATATGCAACAATGATTAATTTACCTGAAGGTTGCTGGATAAGCGATTATTACTTGTATGTCGGAGATAAAAAAGAGCCCGGAATCTTAGCAGAGAAAAAATCGGCAATGTGGGTGTTTACTCAAATTCAAAATGAAAACCGAGACCCTGGAATATTGTATTACTTAACAGGAAAAAAGGTTGCTTTTAAGGTGTTTCCATTCGCTGGAGATGAAGTAAGAAAAACAGGAATAGAATTTTTGCACAAAGAACCGATAACACTAACTATTGATAACAATATAATTGAATTAGGAAATCAAGAAGAAACAATCTTCGAAAAAATTGAAACTGAAAATATTATTTATATTTCAGCTAAACAAAAACAAGCACTTCCATCTATCAAACGTACCCCCTATTTTCATTTTTTAGTTGATGTTTCAATAAACGGAGTGGATCATAGAAATGATTTCGTTAAAAGAATAGAAAAGGCTTTAGAAAACAACAAGCCACTTTCTGAAAACGCAAAAATTAGCTTTGTTAATAGTTATGTAAATTCAACTTTAATACAAGACGATTGGAAAGAAATCTATAAAAACCAGACCGCCGAAGGTGGGTTTTACTTAGATAGGGCCATCAGAAAAACTTTAATTAATTCCTACCAAAATAAATCGAATACCTACCCCGTAATTGTAGTCGTAACAGATAGAATTAGAAATGCAGTTTTAAATAAAAAATTCAATGATTTAGAGTTTACATTTCCTGAAAGTGAGTTGTTTTTCAATATTGATGAAAACGGAAAATTAAGAGAACATTCATTAATTAAAAATCCGACAACAGAACAGTTTGAAATAGAAAGAGATTGTATGTTCTGTGAAGACGTTTTAGAATTCAAATTGTCTGACAATTCAATAGCATATTTACCAAACAACAACGAGCCTAGTATCATTTTGAAAAATGATATATTTAAAGTTTCTGAAACAGAAATCAAAGAAAAAAATTGGAAGTCTTCTTTGGTAATGCAAGGACAATGGGTGTCTCAAATTTTACACCCTGAAACATCCGACAAAGAATGGCTGAATTTAATAAAATATAGTTTCATTTCTAAAGTAATGACACCTCTAACATCTTATTTAGTGGTTGAGAACGAAGCACAGAAAGCTATTTTAAAAAAGAAACAAGAGCAGGTTTTATCTGGTAATAAAGCATTAGATATTGACGGAGAGGCTCAAAGAATGAGTGAACCAAGTTTGATTTTACTGATAATTTGTTTTGGTCTAATATTATGGATCAGAGAAAAAAGAAAACAACAATTCATAAAATAAGTAACTAAATACCCTTTGATATCGGAATCATCACTCTACCCTGCCAAGAATATGGAGATCTTAGGAGCTAAATTTGCGGCTATCAACAACTAATACACTAAAATACAAACACCCCATACCCTATTAAAATCATGATGTTGAGTGCATTATTTTTTTTATTATATTTGAAAAACAACAGCTCCCAAATCTGTTCTTGATCATGAAAAGCCTGCAGCTACTTCCATATATTTTTCAACGTACCCCTATTCCTCTCTTGTTGATTTCAACTTGCAGAAAAGCTTTGCAGCAGCTTAGCCTTGACCTATTCGCCATTAAATTGTGCATAGGACAAAGACATACACAAACACTTTTGGGGCATTAAATTTTTAAAATCAGTTTTTCGAACTTATGAAGAAGCAACAATAAATTAAAAGTAAACTAGGTTAAATAGCGCCCAAAATGACACCCATAAACCTTACAGATTGGATCCTTATAAGTGAAACAGAAAGCGACAGCGAAATCACAAAAATATACAGAAAAGGTAGTGTTGAAAAGCACATAACACATTACGAAAACCATTTTACAGAACAACATTTTGCAAACGAAAAACTACATGGTATATCTATTGGCAGAATGAATAATAATACAATATACCTTGAAGAGTATTATATAAACGGAAAAAAAGAAGGGGTACAAAAATATTGGTACGAAAATAGCCAACTGAAAAAAGAAATCCATTTTAAAAAAGGAAAAGAACACGGCAAGGCAACGATATACCTTCAAAACGGAAAAATAGAACGTAAACGCAACTATAAAAAAGGGAAAATACACGGACTTCAAATTTATTATGACCAAGCAGGAAATAGCATGGAAACGCAGTATATAAATAATCTCGAACAGGGTTTAGAAACAGCATATTATGCAAATGGAACTAAAATGCACCAGCATAATTTTAGTAACGGAAAACAGGAAGGAAAAAGTACTTATTGGCACAAAAACGGACAACTATCCATTATTCAACATTATAAAAACGGCCAATTAGATGGTAAACGATTTTTATATAACGAAGACGGAAAACTAGAAGCAGAACAACTCTATAAAAACGATGAGCGAGTGTATTAAATACATCTACTTATTAACAGAAATCACTTAAATAAACAATTACTATGATATTCTTTTTCGGTACAAGAACTTCAAAAATAAAAGAACGCAAAATTGGACACACAACATGTACCAACTGTGAAACGAAAGATTCTTACGTTGTTACTTCGTTCAGCTCCTATTTTCATTTTTTTTGGATTCCAATAATTCCCTTATCCAAAACACATACCGCTGAGTGTTCGCATTGTAAAAAGGCTTTTGTCAAAAACCAATTTACTGAAGAAATGAATACTGCACTTCAGAAAGCAAATGAAGTTGAACCTGCAAAAAGGCCCATTTGGCAAGGATGCGGCTGTCTAATCATTTCTGTGTTCTTTCTTTTTACGACGGGTATCTCTCTCTATGGTGTTTATCTAAGGTCAAAAAGTGACACGTCATTGAATATAACTCAGGACAAAAGGCTTGAGTTATTACAAAGTGATATTAAACGTATGACCCAATTAATCCAACGGAAAAAAGACTCCCTTTCTTTTGCCCTCAAGGAATGTATCGGTTATGAAATTGAAAGCGGTTTTGACACTGAAAAAGTTGAATATTTTACTCAAATCAATCAAGCAAAAATACTTGTACTTATAGGCATTAAAGATATTAAAGACGTTAAACCAGAAAACCGGAAAGTTATTATTGAGGTAATTGAATATTGTCTGCGAGAGAATCCTTCTTTTGAGGGTATTACAGACTATTATATAGGAGTAGAAGGAAAATGGAATACCATTCTAGTCAAAACACCTACAGAAGAAGATTTAGGTGGGAGATTTGCTGACAAAAATAAGCTACTCCCTTTTTATGGGGAAAAGGAAATAGAGCAACTAAATGAAAATTAGTTCTTACCGAATTAGGAACAAAATATATGCAAACACTTTGGAATCAACTTAAAAATAAACTGAGTCAAATAGCCCCCAAAATAGTAGTAGGGTTACATCAAGGAGTTACGGGCGCTCAAATAAAAGAATTGGAAGGAAAACTAAATGTAAAACTGCCCAAAGATTTTATTGCTTTTTATAAAGTCCATAATGGGCAAAATGAGGCGACTCCCTGGATGGTAGATGGCGAAGAATTATTATCCTTTGATCGTATTTATCAGGAATGGAGGGTCTGGAAAGACTTATTAGATGACAAGCATTTTGAAGAATCAGATGGAAAACAATACAGTTCAGAGCCAGAAAATGGGATTAAAAATGTATGGTGGAATGATCAATGGATTCCTTTCACCTATGATGGAGCAGGAAATCATTTGTGTTTAGATTTAGACCCCGATGGAGACGGTAATTATGGACAAATAATCCGTATGTGGCATGATGATTCAATACGCACATTGCACGGAAAATCTTTTACTCAATGGATAACCAACTACAATACACAATTACAAAATGACGATTTGGTATATGCAGAAGACAATTCTGCTATTATTAATAAAAACGATGTTTGATGCCTTAACGCTAACAAACACGATGTTTTTTAAGAGTTAAAAACCTCATTAACAATTTAAAATAGTATTAAATGCAGAAAAAAATAATTATATATATGGGCCTCTTAAGTCTATTGTTTGGTTGTTCTGATAGGGAAGTTATTGATCCTCAAAAATCATATCGTTTTCTAATTGACACAAAAACTAATGAGGTTTTTTATAAACACCCTCCTAGTGCTGGTGGGCTAATTTCTCGTTCTATAAAACTGCCTACAAATCATCCTAAAGATTTCGTTATTTTAAGTAAACATTATGCTACAGATGGTCGTTTAGTTTTTTATACTAGTAGCATTATTGAAAAAGCAAACCTTAAGGGTTTTATTGTAGATACAGCGTTTTCAAATTATTTTGCTAAAGACAGCATTTCTAAAACACATTATTACCAAGATAATGTTTTAAATCTCGATTATAATTCTGCCAAAATACATTCTGAACGTTATATTTCTGACAAAAATAAAGTGCTATTTAATGATGGAACGGATACAATTGTTTTTGATATAAAAATACCAGTGCAAGATGTTTCAAGTTTCGAGTTGGTTAACAAAAAAAGTCGCAACGGTTCTACATTATCAAAAGACAAACGTTGGCTTTATCTAAATAACATTCAACTTCCTGTTCCATCTAAAGAAACACAAATAATTCAGTTAGGTTTACCAACTATACTTTTACATAAAGACATATTGCATTATACATATCCTAGCTATATAGATGTAACTAATATCCGCAAAAGTTTATTACCAAGTTTTAAAGCAACAGAGGGTAGAATTATTGGTAAATCTAAATACAACGTGTACTATCATTTCAAAATAAGTGGTTTAAAAAACGCCACTCAAATTAATGATAGTTATTGGATGAAGGACGACAACGGATTGTATTATATGTATGGTGATGATCTCACTAATATTTCAAAAAAGCAATACAAATCGTATGATTACGATTCAAAATTTCCAAATCATTTACGTACCAACAGCTGCTTATTTGGGGTCTATTATAAAAAAAATAGTGTGTTTTCAGCATCAGGACAGCTATTGAGTGATGCTATAGTTATAGATAACAATACTGTGTTTTATGAAGGTGATGAAATAGAAAATTCAGATGCTGCTACTTTTATCAAACTAGAAAGTTATCGGCATAGGGATTTTATTGATAAAAATTTTTATTATTACAATGGGTCTGGCAAAAATCGCTACCAAATACCACATTGGGCCTACAAAGAATTTAAAACTGGAGAACTAAAAGCGGAAGAGATTTCTAATATAGCGATGAAGTATACGCATACGGTTTATAAAAAATATTGGAATGGGTTTTTAGTTACAATGAAAGTGCCAACTAGAAACAATACAGATAATAAACTATCTATTGAATTTAAAAATATTGAACGAAAAATTGTACAATTAGATGCACCTTTAGAAGAAAAAATATTTCTCTTTATAAAAAAAACCTATAAAAAAGTTGATGCTAACGATGTAAGCATAAAACTAAGCACTACAGATGTTTATAATTTTAAACAGATTGAAAAAGACGCTATAATTACATTTATACATGAGTTACCAACGAATGTTACTGACAGTGATGGGTTGCAATACACCTTCCCCTATTTCTTGACACTAAGTAGCATAAACCAACCCGATAGAGATAATTATAATGAACTCTATATACAAAGTGAAGCAAAAGATTAATGATGACAGAAATTTCCTCTATTTAGATTATGACTCTGGTACAAGTGATCAACATGAACAATTTTAATAA
>Ga0209119_1001009_pt1 | contig 28485 bp, 19 predicted proteins | sample COG_03_FD_184747 | JGI IMG/M metagenome (GOLD analysis project Ga0209119, IMG submission 184747) | Pelagic Microbial community sample from North Sea - COGITO 998_met_03 (SPAdes) (version 2) | ecosystem: Environmental > Aquatic > Marine > Neritic zone/Coastal water | place: Helgoland, sampling...
ACTTACAAAATATTAGTATACTTACAAAATATTAGTATACTTACAAAATATTAGTATACTTACAAAATATTAGTATACTTACAAAATATTAGTATACTTACAAAATATTTTAAGTATAATTAATTATAATGTGTTAAATAATCAAAATTTTTTTTATTATAATAAATAATGAATAAACTACAAAAAGATATAGTATTTTATAGTAATTATTGTTTACATTGTAATAATTTATTAAATAAATTATCCAAGACTATTTTACAAAATAAAATTTTTTATGTTTGTATAGACGATAAAAAAATAAAAATACCAAAAATTGTTAATAGAGTTCCTTCTCTATATTTAGTAAATGAAAAAAAAGTTCTTATAGAGAATGATATAGATATTTGGGTAGATAATCAATTAGAATCAATTAAATATAAAAATAAACAAATGGAATTACAAAAACCTATATCAGCACAAATACCAAATATGTCTCCCCACCCATCTCAAGATAATATTCCAATAGATAATGTAAATAATAATGCAAATAATAATGTAAATAATAATGTAAATAATGTAAATAATAATGTAAATAATAAAGACAATTCTATTTCGGATGAAATAATAGCTTATCATGGTAATGAGATGGGAAGTAATTTATCTACAAATTATTCATTTTTAGATGATACAAATAATAGTTCATTAAATAACAATTTTACATTTGTGGACGAAACAACCGCACAAGCTATAAATACTCCAAAGGACTTTAATGATAATAATCAAGTAAAATCTGAACTTGACCAACAATACGAAAAGATGATGGATTCTAGACAAAACGACCCTATAAGTAAAGGTATTCAAAGAATTTAAATTAAATTAATATAATATAATTTAAAATAATTTATTAATTATTTATTATGGATTCAAATAAATATAAACAAATATTTAAAATACAAACAATAAATCTTATAAATGATTTATTATTAGTATTTGATAACGACCAAATGATTATAAACATTAAAGAAAAAATGTTAATTAGTTTTGATGAAAAAGATTTTTTTGATAATTTATCTAAATATTTTTCAAAAAATATAGAATTTGGAATTAATAATAGAGATATGGAATTAATATTAGATAGTAAAAAATATTTACTTCCAATATCTACAGAGAATATAGTAAAACTTAAATTACAAAATTATTGGTTAAATTTAAATTTATCTAATAAAGATAAAATATGGTCATACTTAAATATATTATTAAATATTTATAATAATATACTTTAATCTTTGCGGTTTTTAGATAAAATAATTTTATGATTAAAGAATAAAAATGTCAACATATATAGAAAAATTCAACTTTTATTTAAAAACATTTATCCAAGAGTTAATTACTATTTTCCCAGAAAATAAAGATTCATTTACTCAAAATTATTCACTTGTTTTAGAAACAGATAATGTAAATAGTGACGAATATGTTAAGGAGTATATGTTAGGAGTTTCTCCATATCATAGCGATATATCCCAAAAGAATAATAAATTATTTTTAGGAGATAATGAATTAAAATTTTTAAGAGATACTGATTTTAGGAATTTATGGACCAAGGATTTAAGTGATTCTACCAGAGAAAATATTTGGAAATATTTACAAACTTTATATGTTTTAGGGAAAAAAATTGTTCCAGAAGATGATGATGTTAACCAAATGTTAAATGAATTAAATGCCCTAAATAATGATGAACAAACAAAATCTAATATAGAAAACCACCAAAAAGAAATGATGGATATGATAGAAAATATATCAAAAATAACGGAAAAAGAACAAGAAAAAGGAGACAAACCTGGAGTACAACAATTATTTAACAATGGAATTATTAGTGATATAGCAAAGGAACTTACTAATGAATTGGATTTAGATAAATTAGATTTAGGAAATCCACAAAATATGAATGAGGCATTTAGTAATATTATGGGTGGTGCCGGAGGTAATAACTTTTTTGATTTAATTAGTAAAGTTGGTGAAAAAATACAATCTAAAGTTGAATCTGGGCAGATTAATCAAACGGATTTAATTAGTGAGGCTCAAAAAATGATGGGTGGCTTACAAAATCCAGAACAAATGGCGAAATCTATGATGAATAAAAATGGTTTTGGTAAAAGTAAAGGTCCCGAAACTACCAGAGAGAGATTAAGACGTAAATTAGATAAAAAAGAAAAGGAAGCAGAACAATAATGCTATAATGCTATAATGCTATAATGCTATATTGCTATATTGCTATATTGCTATAATGATATAATAATGCGATAAATTATAATTACTAATTATATAAAATAAATATATATATATAATAAGTAAATGGAACTTTTTTGGTATGATGATGTTTCTGTGCTATTCGAACCTTCCAAGTTAAAAAAATATATTCCTTTAAATTCGTTTTCTAAATCTGAAAAATTAAATGCTATAGTAAGATTTGGTTTTTATATATCTATTTTATTAATAGTATTAACATTCAATATTAACTATATATTTATCGCATTTTTTTGTTTAATTTTAACTCTTTTAATTAATTCAAATGAAGAAGATAAAAAAATAAAACATAATAAGAAAAATGTAGAAAATTATGATAACCTAAAACAAGATGAAACTTTTACCAAAAATAATATTAAAGTAGATAATTATCTAGAAAATTGTATTTTACCGAGCGATGATAATCCTTTTATGAATGTTCTTTTAACAGATAAGAGGACTAGAAAACCAGCGTGTAAAACTATTAAAAATAACAAAATCAAAAAATTAATGAATAATAAATTTAGTCAAGGACTTTATAAAGATATTAATAGTGTATATGATAGAGAAAATTCACAAAGAGAATTTTATACAATGCCATCAACCACAATTCCAAATAATCAAGGCGATTTAGCAAATTGGTTATATGATACACCAAAAACGTGTAAAGAGGGAAATGGAAATCAATGTGTAGGAAATAATATAGAAAAGTTGAATGGAAATTCTTATCAATTTATTTAATTTAAAATTTATTAATTTAAAATTTATTAATTTAAAAAAATCAAAATAAAAATAAAATATTAATATATATAATGAGTAATAATAATTTATTTAGTAATAGACCAATGACCAATTGTATGAAAATGGATGGTAGTATGGATTTACATAATCTTACCAGTATAGATAATGATAGTTGTTGTGTAACTTTCAAAGAAAAACAAAGTGAAAGTCCTGGAATTTATAGATTAAATCAATATAGAGAATGTGAATGCGGAATTCCAAAAGTAATTGAAACGGCATCAGCGAATGCCGAAGTACAATTTAGAGATGGTTATGGAATTTCCGAATGTTTTATTGACGACGATACCGAATTAAGAGTAGGACAAACTAAAAAGAACCCAAAATGCCCTATTCAATTATTTACCAGACCTTACGCAACTGTTCCTTATATGGGTAGAGGTTCTGGAAATTCTTATATTGAATCTCAATTAAGACCTGGTGAAGATACTGGAGAAAGAAGACAATGTAATACATTAGCGGGAATTTCTATCCCAAATTTAGACCCCAATTCTATGCCTATGATTGACCATATTAGAAATAGTATTCAAGATCCACAACATTTAATAACCGAAGAAGCATTACATGGATGGGTTCGTGGTGGAGCACCTTCAAGACAAATTGTTAGAGATATAGAATATATGGAGAAATGTGGTAGTCAATACCAAAAAAGAGCCGCCGCTAGACCTAAATATAATTAATATAATTTAATATAATATAATTTAATATAATTTAATATAATTTAATATAATTTAATATAATTTAATTTAATATAATTTAATATAATTTAATTTTAATCCGTTAAAGAATTAAACTTAAACTATAATTTTGTCAATGATTATAAGCATTTCCAGATTATTTGTTTTAATTAAAGATTTAATACAATTTAATACAATTTAATACAATTTAATAATTTCAAATTTATTTTATTTTCTTTATTATATATATATGAGTTCTAACAGATTAATTTACGATACATGCGCATATAAGCATGATTTAGTCCAGAGTGTTGGACCATTAGAATATATGCTTAACCCAATGAAATTTGAAAACTCTAGTAAGTGTAGAATGGAACTTGGTCTTTTAGGAGGGACGGCAGTTTCTCACGTAAAAGGAAATCTCGTTGATTTGGAAACTGATCTGAGAGGTCAAACTAGAAGAACAACTAAATGTCCTACCAAACTTTACCAAAATCCTTGCCCACAAGGTGATATGAATGCATGTAAGCCTGGAAATATTCATATTCCAGGAGATGCCTCGCAAACTGAAAGAAATATTGATACAACTATGTTACACTTACCAGCGTGTCAAATGATTAGATATAAACCAGTCCCATTGCCAGCAGAATTAGATTTTAACCATACTAATTTTAATAATAACATTCAACCACGCGATACCCATAATTAATTTTATTTTTTAATTTTATTTTATTTTTTAATTTTATTTTATTTTTAATTTTATTTTATTTTTTAATTTTATTTAAATTAACTATTACTAAAAGTTAATTTATTACTAAAAGTTAAATTACAAGTTAATTTTTAAAATTTATCTAACTATATATTAGAATGACTGATATATCTTTTTCCACTGTTTTAAATGATGTAGCTGAAAAATTTATGAAAAAAAATAACGATTTAGAACAAACTAATACAAATAATGAGGTTAATTCAAAAATTTCTAGTAATAATAAATTAATATCAAATGAACTAGAAATGATGAAAGAACAAATTGCTCAAATAGGAGGGCAAGTTAATCAACCACAAATGATGTATCAACCACAAATGATGCCACAACCACAAATGATGCCACAACAAATGATGTATCAACCGCAAATGATGCAACAACAAATGATACCACAACAAACACAGCCGAATAAAAATAAAAATAATAATAAAAATAATAATAAAAATAATAATAATAATAATAATAATAATAATAATAATAATAATAATAATAATAAACCAGAAAAAACTTTAAAAAAACAAAAAATGAACGAGATAGACCAAGCAATACAAAATAACGAAATTTCTAAATTAGAAAAAGAGCAAGATGAATCAATATTCGCAATGCCTGAAAAATTAATAGGTTCATTAGGAAGTGTTGCCTCGTCTGTATTAGGAACAGGCGATGAAAATCCTACCGAACAAATGCCTGAATTAGGCAATATTGTAAAATTACCATCTCTAAATAATGTTATGACTGATGTGGGTGAAGGACTGTCGCAGGCGACAAATACTATAAAGGATGCCAGTGGTATGGCCACAGAAAAAAAAGAAGACAAATCATTATTTGGGAATGTCGCGAATTCTATGTTTAGTGGTGTGAAACAAATTGGTAAAAATGCCTTAAATACTGTGGGAAATGCAGCGAATATTACAAATAATGCCGTTAAAATGGTTTCGTATAAAAAATGTAATGAAGATTTTTTATCAAATATAGGAAGTATTATAGATACTTGTGATAGAGATAATTATGTTTTAATTTATAATACTATCGTTGAAAAACTAAAACTAAAAAAAGAAAATTTTAGAGATATTATTAAAAAAGATATAGAAAAACTTGTTCCGATAGATTTAACCAAAGAAGAAGGTCTAAAAGAAGAAAATAATACACTTACGATAGATATAAATAATCTTACAGATGAAACTGAAACTGAAACTGAAACTCCATCAAATAAATTAGCTATATTAAAACAAAAACCATCAACATTAAAGAAAATCGCTACATTAAAACAAAAACCATCAACATTAAAACAAAAACCATCAACATTAAAACAAAAACCATCAACATTAAAGAAATTACCTATATTAAAACAAAAACCATCAACATCAAAGAAATTACCTATATTAAAACAAAAACCATCAACAAAGAAATTACCTATATTAAAACAAAAGCCATCAACATTAAAGAAATTACCTATATTAAAACAAAAGCCATCTACAAAAAAGAAATTACCTATATTAAAACAAAAGCCATCAAAATTAAAGAAAAAAACTAAAAAGAAAAACACGGATGTATTAAATACGAATTCGCTCGCCCAAACAATATTAGGAAATGAATTAACGAGATTTTAATTTAATTAAAAATAAAAATAAAAATAAAAATAAAATTAAAATTAAAAAATAAAATATAATATATAATTATATGAGTTTTAATAGATTAAATTATGACACTTGTTCTTACCAACATACATTAGCAGAATCTGTAGGACCAGGAGAATATATGCTTACTGAACCACCAAATGTAACACAACCGTGTTTTGCCGAATCTCCCCAAATTAGATTACAAAGACAAGGAGTTAGTGTCGCTAAAAATATGCCTCTTATTGATGTAGACTCTGAACTAATGAATCTTACTAGACCAGCGACCAATTGTCCAAGTAGAAAATATATTCCAGACGGAAACCAATGTAATGAAGACCATAAATTAAATGAAGCAAAAACTAATGTAGAACACGGTAATGATTGCTTTTTCCAAGTAGAAGATACTAGATTAAGTAATCCGTCGTGTAATCTTAGAGGTACTGGTTGGAATAGATGGGAATGGTTATGTCTTGACCCCCAAGAAAGAGTATTAATGCCTTTTGACTATAATATTAATAATCGGTTAGTTGTCAAAGATAATCATAGACCTTGTATTCCTAAACCAATCGATGTTTCTTATTCTTTACCACCTAAAAGTGGAGAACCTAAAGCAAATAATACAGTATCAACTTGCGGAGTTCCTACTGGACCACCTAGTATTCAATGGCAAAATGCTATGAATGCCAAACAATCTTAAATATTTTATATTATCTTTATAAATTAATTTAAGAATATATATTATTCTTAAATTAATGTTAACAGAAGATAGTTATTTTTACTTAACACCAAATATTATTATTATAAATGGTAGTCTTTTTCATATAAATGATAATGAAAAACAAATTAAAATAACTTTAAATAATTGGCAGAAATACTTAAATGAATATGGGTGGGAAGATATAGACGAAACTTGGCAATTAAAACTTTTAGATTCTAAAAATAAAAATAGATATGGAATTTTAGAGTGTGGAGGAGAAGGTGATTGTTTATTTTTTTGTATAATAGAAGCGTTAAAGGAATTTGATGAATTAGATAACGAACTAGGTATGGATGTAGAACAATTACGAAATATTGTTTCATATCAAATTACAGAAGAAAATTATCCAATAATACTGGAAAATTATAAATTAGAACAAGAAAATAATGAATTTGATGGTTTGTGGAATCCTATGGAAATACAAAATATAGAAGAATTGCGAAATGAAATTAGAAAAAGTGGAGATAATTTTTGGGGTGACCATATTATTATTCAACTTTTAGAAAAAGCATTAAATATTAATATTATAATTCTAAATACAGAAGAATTAGTATTCGAAGATAACAATTTTAAAATACAACCACGTTGTAATCCTATTAATAAAGAACATATAACTATTTTTTTATCTTATTGTTTTAGTAGTCATTTTCAACTAATAGGATATTTTAATGGGAAACTAATGAAAACTAAATTTAAATATAGTGAAATCCCAAAGGTATTTAAATTATGATTTGACTTTTGATTTTTTGACTTTTGATTTTTTGACTTTTGATAAACCCATTAGACCTGAATTTATTAAAGGATAAAAAGTTAATGAATAATTATATTTTTTAGGAAAGTTTATAAGAATAGTTTCATTTATAAAATTATATTTCGCCCAATTAAAGAGTTTATTTTATCCAAAGACAAATCGGCAACCATTCCCGCAGTTAAAATATAAATATGATAAAAGTTTATGTTATTGATTTATAAAATGATGGGTCAATATTGATAGTATTATATTGTTTTTTATATAAAAAAAATTGAAATAAATTATTTTTTTCAAGTGTTGTAAACAAACCACCGAAATGGAACAAAGTGAAGTTAAAACTATAAAAAAAATAAAAAAAATAAAAATAATAAAAAAAAATACAGATTCAAAAAATAAAGAGACGGCAATTGTTGATTATAGTGATAATATTGTTACGTATACTTGGTGCGAATGTGGGGAAAACCATCATGGAAATCAACAGATAGGAGAAATTGCTGATCCAGGACAAGGGTTTATGAAAGCTGATTTAGTAGCAGCAAAAACTTTTGCTGAAGAAAATTATAATTGCGATACTGAAATGTTTAACTTAAAAAAAATGGGTTTAATTAATGACGCAGGGGAACCATTAATTATTAAAAATAAAATAAATGAAATTGTTAAAGTAAACAGTGCCCATTTCCTTATTATTCGAGGATTTATTCCTGCGATTTTGACTAAATATGGATTTAGTATGAATGATTTGATGAAAGAAGTAATGGAACAAAAATGGGATAATAAGTATTGGGATACAAGAAGACAAAAAGTTTTGAATAAACATGCTCGAGAAAATAATGTTATTTCTGGTATAACACAGACTGCTAATTATGCCGAAGGAAAAGGAACAATTCACGCGTTTAAAAATATGACGATTATGGATATTTTAAAAAAAGAGTTTATGAAAATTGGAGAAAAATTCAATTTTGCTTGTGCGGAGGGTAACAAATATATGGATGGTGGGAAAAAAAAGAATGGTATTGGATGGCATGGTGATTCTGAAAGAAGAAGGGTTTTATCTATGAGATTGGGGTTAAACCCAAGCATGCCGTTTTATTATAGGTGGAAATATAAGCATAAAGAAATTGGACAAATTATGAAATGGGATATTAATGCAGGTGATGTTATGGTTATGAGCGAATGGGCAGTTGGGGCAGAATGGAAAAAAAGTAGTTTAGTAACTTTGGTTCATGCGACTGGCGCCAACAAGTATGTGAAACCAAAAAGTGATAATTAGATACCAAATAATAAAAACGATAGGTGTTTTATATTATGAAATGTCTATTTACAAAAAAAAAGACAATCAATAAAATGGTGCTTGTTTTTGTATCCCATTATAATTTTTTGACTTTTGATTTTTTGACTTTTGATTTTTTGACTTTTGATTTTTTGACTTTTGATTTTTTTACTTTTGATTTTTTGACTTTTGATTTTTTGACTTTTAATTTTTTGACTTTTGATTTTTTGACTTTTGATTTTTTGACTTTTAATTTTTTGACTTTTGATTTTTTGACTTTTGATTTTTTGACTTTTAATTTTTTAACTTTTGATAAACCCATTAGACCTGAATTTATTAAAGGATAAAAAGTTAATGAATAATTATATTTTTTAGGAAAGTTTATAAGAATATTTTCATTTATAAAATTAGATATATTCATACATGTTTCCGCTATATATTGAATTAGATTTCGCCCAATTAAAGAGTTTATTTTATCTAAAGACAAATCTACAACCATTCCCGCAGTTAAAATATAAATATGATAAAAAGTTTCTGTTATTGATTTATAAAATGATTGGTCAATATTAATCGTATAGTCATTTAATTCATATTTTGCTTCATAAATACCTATAGGTGTCATTATAATATTTATTAAATTATTATTATTTATAATAGGATATAAAATATCTTCGGCAGATGGATAATAATTTACTTCGGTAGTATGTTGGGAGTTTCGCAAAGGATGTGTATGTCCCATAATTTGTTGATAACCACTATGGTGAGAGCACCAATTATTACCATTTTGATATGTACCAATAATCCAATTATCATTGTGAAAATAAAAACATTCTTCATTTAATAAAGATAATGGATTTGGAATAATATATAATTGTTCAAATGCTTTTGTTATATGTGTCATTAATTTAATATTATATTTTAATTTTTTTCTTACCATTCAGAATCTTCTGGGATTTACTATAAATATCCAGTTTTTCCATCCAAAAACCATTATGTGTCTTTATTAAATTTTCTTTGATATATTTATTAATGATTAAATGAATTAGAACTCTATCAATATTAACACCTTTTTCTCGTTTAAATTTCCCATAATCTTTATAATTTAACGATTCTTTTTCCGTTTTAGAACCCATTAAAATCTTTTTCACTTTTGTTTTATTAATATCTTTTTTATTCATAATAGTTTCCAAGATACTTTTACATAAATCAGTATAGTCTTTAATTTCAAGACTCCGCATATTACTACAACTATAACATCTATTTTCACAGAATCCTAGTTTTTCTTTTCTTTTTTCACCAAAATAATTACATAATAGAATATGTCGGCAATCTCTATTATTTTCTATAAATCCAATCATATCATATAATTTTTCAATCTGGTATTTAATGTTATCTAATTTCTTTTGTTTATAAAAAAGATTTTTATCTTCAGTAATACTTTGATTAAACATTTTCTCATAGACAATTTTATCTTGATAAGAATAATATAGAATACAGTCGGCAGGTTTAGTATCTCGGCCAGCACGACCAATTTCTTGATAGTATCCTTCTATAGATTTTGGTAGATTATAATGAAACACTACTCGGACATCCGGTTTATCTATACCCATTCCAAACGCAATTGTAGCTACAATAACTTGGACTTTATTTTCTAACCAATCACTTTGTGCTTGATTTCTTTTTTTTGCAGGTAATCCAGCGTGAAAGAATTCGGCCAATATACCATGTTCTATAAGTTTGGCGCATTGTTTCTCGCATTCTTTTCTGGAATGGGCGTAAATAATAGCACTTTGGTTTTTATATTTATTTTTAAGTAATCTTGAAATCTCATTAATAGTTTCTTTATTTCTATCTTCAATAGTGATAATTAGATTATCTCTTAAAAAACTACTTTTAAAAATCTTTGGATTAGGGAGACTAAGAATATCTTGAATATCCGCCTCCACCTTTTTAGTGGCTGTCGCCGTTAAAGCAATAATAGGAACTCCTGGATATTCACTTCTTAAATTTCGCACTTTTAAATAATTTGGACGGAAATCGTGCCCCCAAGTTGAAATACAATGCGCCTCATCTAACACAAATCTAGAAATTAGTTTATTCTTATGTAGATTTTTAATTAGTCGCATAGTATCCTCATTACAAATTATTGATTCTGGAGTAGAATAAAGAAGTTTAATATCTGGTATTTTCTTGGATAATTCCCCATACACTCTAGCGCGGTCACTTACATTAAGGTCGCTATTTAATAATTCGCACGTGATACCCTTAGATTTTAGAGATTCCACTTGGTCATAAATAAGACTCCTTAGCGGAGAAAGAACTATAGTTATTCCTTCGCATAAAAGTGCGGGTAGTTGAAAACATAGAGACTTTCCTGAACCAGTAGGAGATATAACTACAATATCATGATTCATTAAAGCAGAGTCTATGACACGTTCTTGAAAAGGTTTAAGTGATTTAAAACCGAATACATTTTCTAATTGTATTTGTAAATTCATAATTTAAATAATTATTTAATTAATTTAATTATCAATTTTAATTTAAGTTTATTTATATTAAATAATTTATTTATATTAGATAATATAATGGACAATACATTAATGGACAATACGTTAATGGACAATACGTTAATGGACCCAATAGAAATTAAAAAAATTATTCCACCCAATAAATGTACTAGATGTAGTGGTGAGCATTATGATTATTATTGTGTATATTATAATAACCACTCTTTAGGTAATAAATTAATTTTATAATAACCAATCTTTAGGTAATACAATAAATTCATAATAACCAATCTTTAGGTAATACAATAAATTCATAATAACCATTATTATGACTTTCTTCTAAAGTATATAAGGCATTTACACCTGGTGTAGTGCTCTCGAAAAATTCACCATCTACATGACTTTGTAGAATTAATGATTGTTTTCCTTTTTCCTCTATAATAATAGCTACGTGTCCTTGGTCATCTATGTTTCTAAAACCACGTATTAATAAACTTCCAGATGGATAATTCGTTTCTATATTGAATTTTATAGCTTTATCTTTGTAATATTCGGCATATGCCTCCGTCCCACCTATAGAATACTCTATACATTTATCATTACTCGCAACAAAAGGCAGTTCTTTACCTACACTTCGAAGTATAAGATTTACTAATCCAGCACAATTTAAACTGGTAATTTCTTCTTTATTGGGAGAAGGTCCATTTTTCGCGAACATAGGAGCACATTCTTGATTTTCACCTCCTAACCAATAACCATAAGGAGTTCCTATGAGATTCATACCATATTTTATTGCTTGTATCATTTATTTAATATTTATTTAAAGAAATTTTCAATTTTATAAGAATATAAATATAAATAATATAAATAATATAAATAATATATAATAATATAAATAATATAAATAATATAAATTATATAAATATAATAATATAAATAATATAAATAAAATTGAAAATTTCATTAATTAAATATTAAATAAATATAAAATGAATTCATATCCTCTCTGTTGGTCAAAAAAATCTATAAAAGATAAAAATATTTCTTTAATACCATGTATATCTAATCATAGTTTTACAGGTCTCTCTGAAAATATTTACGCACATTATATTCTATCACTTGTTCTACTAATAAATCCAGGTGCCGAATTAGAAAAAATTAGATATAAAATCTTTATTTGGGAATTTACCGATAGAGATACTAATGAAATTGATTTATATGTTGATTCCATTACCGATCCTAAAAATCTACAATCTCCTATAGATTTTATTATTAATCCGAATTTATCTTTTTCTTTAGAAGGAAAAGATAAAAATGAGTTTTATTACGAAGTCTTAAATAAAATACCATTAGATTTCGAAATGATATCTAATAATGATAATGATGAAATTTATATAAAAAATCTTATTGAAAAAATAAAATAATTTTTATTAAACTTATTTTATAATACTAAATACTAAACTTATTTTATAATACTAAACTTATTTTATTTTATTAAAATTCTTCAAATACTTTTTCTAAATAATTATCAAATCTATCTTTCATTTCTTTAACTTTTTCTTCAAAACCAAATCTAATCATTTCTTTTTCCACTTCTAATTTCAAACTCAATAAATCCCATTCATTAATAATCTCTTCTACAACTAATTTAGTTTTTTCAATATTTTCTTTTTTTAGGAACCAATCACTTTTATTAAATACCAAACTCCTTTTCCCATAAATATCCCCTTCATCTATACTCAAAACTACTCCCGCAATATTTACTAAAATATTCCTTAAAATATTATCACTACTTCTAAATAATCCATCAAATAATCTAATCTTTAAACTTTCTTTAAAAACATCTTCTCTTTCCAAAAATCCTTTATTCTTTCCCAAATCTCCTATATTATCAAAATTTTCCATCATACAATAAACTACTTCTCTTTCACCAAACTTCCAATTTTTAACATATGTTTTTTTCTTTTTGTCTACCACTTCTAATCCAACTCCACTCCTAATTCTTTTCATTCCCAAATCTTTTATTCCAAATCTTTTCTTCAAAATATCCATCATAATATAATCTCTACCAAATCTAAAACTTTCTTTCATTTCCTTTAAAATATATTTTTTACCATCATATTCAACTTTTATACAACAAACCTTCAAACCACAAACTCCTTCTTCTATAACTTCAATATTTTTAAATTTAGACCAATCTATCGACTCTAATTCTTCTTCAATAACAACTTCTTCTAAAATAACTTTTTTCTTTTTAACTTTTTTCTTTTTAATAACTTTTTCTAAAATAACAACTTTTTTCTTTTTAATAACTTCTTCTTTTTTAATAACTTTTTCTAAAATAACAACTTTTTTCTTTTTAATACCACTTTTAACATCTATATAAAATTTCCTCATTTCTTCTCCTTTTTCACCTAATAAACTTAAATCTTCATCCAAAACTAAACTACCAACTTCACCAAACTTTTTCAATCCAAATTTCTTATTAACATGATAATCATTAACTACATAATCATCATCTATTTTAATCTCTATTCTATTAACCATATATTGGTCAACTTCTTCTTTAGTCCATATAACATTTTCTATGGTAGTAAAATCTAATTCATCCATTTTCCAACCAATAACAATTAACCACATACCAAATGCCAATCTTTCTTTCAAATCTTTTCTAAATAACATTTTCTTTCCAAATTCCAACACTTTTTTTAATTTTTCATTTTCAAAATATTCCTCCAAAATTTCCACCAACAAATATATACAATCTTTTCTCCTAAATCTAGTACCACCTTTTTCATCCATAATATAAACTAAATTAAACACACCAAACATATTAAAATCCCTATGTTCTAAAAACCCAATAAACAATTCACCCAACTTCAATATTTTTTCACTATCTCCTTTTTTTTCAAATTTTTTAACTTTATTTAATATAACATCATCCAATTTATATTTTTTTTCTTCAAATCTCCAAAAATTATTAATATAACTAACAATCCTACCCCTTTTCAAATCTCTAACTAATCTACAAAATTCTAACAACCCACTCAATTTTTCTTCATTTTCCTTTTCATCCACACTTTCCAAAATTTCAATTCCTCTAAAAATACTCCCAATTTCTACACAAATAATTTCCTCCATTAACAAAATTTTTAATCTATTTACTAAATTGGTAATAATAGCCTTATTCTTCAATCCTAAAATAAACATCTCTACTACACACCACTCAAATTTTTCCCACTCTTTTCTCCTATAATACTTACAAATTCCACTTTTTAAAATGTTTGTTGGTATACCATAATAACTGGAATTATTAAACATTCCAATTTTCATTTTCCCGAATTTAGTTGAATCAATATTCCAGTTTTCCATTTGGTTTGTTTGGTTTAGTTTGTTTAGTTTGTTTAGTTTGTTTAGTTTGTTTAGTTTGTTTTTATAATTTCAATTTTTTAATTAAGTAAAACTAACCAGTATTACTTTTCTTAATATGTCTTTTACTTTTCTTAATAGGTCTTTTACTTTTCTTAATAGGTCTTTTACTTTTCTTAATAGGTCTTTTACTTTTCTTAATAGGTCTTTTACTTTTCTTAATAGGTCTTTTACTTTTCTTAATAGGTCTTTTACTTTTCTTAATAGGTCTTTTACTTTTCATATGTTGCTTGCGATATTTGCATAGATGTCTTTTTCCTGCTAAACCAAACCCAGAATTATTCATTAAAAGTGTTTTAAAAATCATTAATAGTAAATCTTTTTTTGATTCAAAATGTCTTAACATAATTTGATAAATACACGTATGAGAATTTATACCATAACCTTTTATATCGCTAAAAGATACTTTATATCTTTTTGTAGATATTTTTCTAGAACCAGTCCAATATTCTAAAAAATTTTTAATAAATTCTTCTTGTGTAGCAAAATATGCTTGTTCGGTGCTTTTACCCTGTTCGGTATCGTTACCCTGTTCGGTATCGTTACCATGTTCGGTATCTTTACCATGTTCGGTATCTTTACCATGTTCGGTATCTTTACCATGTTCGGTATCTTTACCATGTTCGGCATTTTTACCCAGTAAAGTTCTAGCATCTGTGGGTGGGAAAAGTGTTCTTAATTCCATATTTATTTCATCTACTTCCATATCACTTAAATTACTTTTGAAATCTAATAAGATTTCATTAAAAATATCTTTTTCGTCACTTGTAAAATTCGTATCAAAATCAATTAATGGTAATAAAGTATTAATATTCATTTTTATTGAGGGGTTGAAAATATTATTTATTATGAAAATATTTATTTCGTCTGTTTCTTTACCAGTTTTTTTATTTATAAATTGTGAATTTATTGTATAGTGTCTTTCTACAAAATATTTAAAACCTGCTATAATATCGTCATGTACTATATATTTTAGTGAAATATCTCTAAATATTTCTAATTTATGTTTTCTCATTTCCAAAGTTTCTAAAAATTCTTCCTTATCTTCTTCTGGGATGTTTAATAATTCATTTGTGCTTTCTAACTTTTCTATCTCTTTAGTCAATAAATTTATTTCTTGTTCCAATAGTGTTATGTTTTCATTTCCACCACCTTTAATACCACCTCTTTTTCGTGTAAAAAAATTTTTAAATCTACCAAAGCGTGTTTGTATTGGTGGCGGTGGAGTTTCAGGAATGTCATTTATTATTACAAACGATTCTTCTATTTCATTTTCTTCACTATTACCTTGATTACCTATAGAATTTGTGCCTATAGAATTAGGTATAGAATTATTGCCTATAGAATTAGGTATAGAATTTATGCCTATAGAATTATTGCCTATAGAATTAGGTATAAGATTTTCTAATCTATTTTGTGTATTATATTCAGATTCTTCTATATTTGGTGATTGTTTAATAGTTGTTTTAAACGTAATATCTTTTGTTATAGAACTTTCATTACAATTTAGAATAGCTATTTTTAATATATTATCACTTCCTATAGTATCACTTCCTATAGTATCACTTCCTATAGTATCACTTCCTATAGTATCACTTCCTATATTATCACTTCCTATAGTAATAGAATTATCAGGAAATAAAATTTTATATATATAATCGTCTCCAATTCCATTATTGAATTCTTTAATTATTCTAGAATCAGAATCCTCCGCTATATACATATCATTTTCTATATATTCTACCATCAACCATAAGTAAATTTCTAATCTTATACTTGTATAATTAAGAGATGTTACCAAGGTTATATTTTCATTTAATATTTCTATCGCGAAATTTTTAACTATATTTCCTAAGGTGGTATTTTTTCCAGGCATTTCGCAAACAGATTCCATTATATTTTTATCTGGAAAGAGTTTTTTATATATATAAATAGAATGCCCAAATGTAAAAACACTTGAAAAATTCCCTTCTCCCGAATTATATAACATTATAAGATTGCTTAGTAAATTTTTAATATATTCTGGATTTTCACTAGTTTCTATTTGCCCATCTTTTTCTAAAAATGCGTTAGAAAAGTTAATTTCATCATTTATATTAGTTAAGTATTGTCTATAAAGTCCCCCTTCATCTATACCTGCTTCCCCATTAATAAAAATCTTAATTAAACTTAATCGCAAAAGGTCCATATTTAGAAGGTTATAATTAACATCTTTGATTATATGAGTTTCATCTATACCATTCAAATATTCTATAGTTTGTGAAAAAAATGTATTAATATCATTTGGTTGTAATTCTAATTTATAATAAGAACACCATAATCCAGGATTTATAGATAATGGAAATAAAAAACACGTTATGTCGGTCATTATAAATGGAAATATCCTAGTAAAAATATCGTTTAAATCTAGTTTTTCATTATTAATTAAATTTAATTTTTTAATTTTTGTTAAGTTACTTATAGAATCTGGTAATTTTTCTAGTTCGTTATTGCTTAAATCTAATGTTATTAAATTTATTAAATCTCCAAAATTATCTGGTAAATTTGTTGTTTTGGTATTACTTAAATTTAATGTTGTTAGATTTATTAATTTACTTATATATTCTGGAAATATTAGTAATCCCGTATCGCTTAAATTTAATGTTTTTAGATTTATTAATTTTTCCAATGATGGAATATTTTCACAATCAATCAATTCTAATTTTTCAATATTTTCGTTTTCAATATTACCAATTATCTTTATTTTTTCAATTAGTAATTCATTAAGTCCTTTAAATTTATTAAGTTGGTCTCCTAAGTTAAATTCAAATCTTCCTTTAGTTTCGCATATATTTAGTAAATACGATGTTGTAATTAACCCATCTTCACCAAACCGCTCTTCTTGTTTATTAATATATCTGGACTTTAATTCTAATCTTTTTAAATTTTCAGTATATGGTATATCTTTAAACTCTGTAATTTTAGATGTCCCTTCTATTTTTAAGATTTCTAAATTAGGTAGTTTTAGTATTTCATTAATATCTGTTAAACCATAATAACATCCAAATTCTTCCAATTCTATCTCTACTATATTTTCTTTTAAATTTGGATAAAGTGTATCTATATCATCCGGCCAAAAATTACCTATAAAACGACAACTTTTTAGATGAATTTTTAATTTATTATTTAATATAGTTCCAATTTGTTCTTCTATTTTTGAAAATATTTTATTATTAGGAAAATTAATAATTTTTTTTTCCAAATATTTTGTTTCTCCCTCTACAGTCATATCTGGAATTAAATAAATTTTTAAGTCATTCGCAATTTTTCGTAATTCTACTATTTCTTTTTTATTTAAGGTGTTTTCAATTATTTCTTTCTCGATTCTTCTATGTAAAAAAATTTTTTCTATAAAAATTGTTTTAATTTCATTAGACATTATAATATAATTAAACTTTTTTTTTTAGAATTTTATCTATTGTAAGCATATCTATTATAAGCATTTATCTATAAGCATATCTATTATAAGCATATCTATTATAAGCATATCTATTATAAGCATTTATCTATTATAAGCATTTATCTATTATAAGCATAAGTATAACCATACACTATAAAAAAAATTGAATTAGTTATTATGATGGTATTAATCACACATACAAAATAAATTTAATCACATACAAAATGAATAAACTTATTAAAGGAACCACAAAAGTTCATTTAATAGTTGAAGAGAATGACATTAACAAATTGAGAACTCTTTCAAAAAATGAATTATTTGTTTTTGACGATGATGGAGAATCACCTCTGCATTACGCAGCCACTAATGGCAATCAAATTATTTGTGATTGGTTAGTCTATAAATGTCCTGAATTAATAAATATTAGAGATAATGAAGGAAAAACCGCTATGGATTGGGCACGAAAATATAATGATATTAAATTTTAGATAAATCAGCAATTAGTATAATATTATTTATTAGTAACTATTTTTACTTTTACTTTTAATACTTTTTCTTTTACTTTTAATACTTTTACCTTGTTTAATACGTTTAATACTTTTACCTTGTTTTCTACGTTTTCTACTTTTACGTTTAATACTTTTACCTTGTTTTCTACGTTTAATACTTTTACCTTGTTTTCTACGTTTAATACTTTTACGTTTAATACTTTTTCTTTTACTTTTAATACTTTTACGTTTAATACTTTTACCTTGTTTTCTACTACGTTTATTTAATGAATTCTTTCTACCTATACCAAACGCCCCATCATCCAGTATAATTGTCTTCATTATTAATAATAATAAATCTTTTTTAGATACGAAATCTCCTAAAACTAATTGATTAAAACAAGTATGTGATTCTATCCCTTTTAGACCTCTTCTATATGATATTCTATAGTCTTCAATTGATAATATTCTTGAACCTGTCCAATATTCCAATAACTTTTTTACAAAATCTTCTTGATTATAAAAAAATTTTGGACCATCCATTCCGATTAAAGTTCTATTATCTGTAGGTGGTAATAATTCTCTTAATCCTAAATTTATTTCTCTAACTTCTTTGTCGCTGAAATTACTTTCAAAATCAAGCAATATCTCTTTAAATAAATCTATTTTTATTTGAGACAACTCCGCGGTAAATGATATTTTAGATATTAATTTTTCTATATTTAATTTGGTATTCGAATTAAAAATACTATTTATTATGAAAATATTTATATGGTCTCTATTAATACTTTTTGTTCTATCTAAAAATTGCGAACAATCTAAATGATGTCTATCAACTATTAATTTAAACGCATCTTTAATCTCTTGCGATACAGTAAATTCTTCAGGTCTACTACCCGCCCAAGAATAATCAGTATTACTATTACTATTACTTCCACCTCTTTGTTTACCACCTCCCCCCATACCTACTTGATTATTACCATTCGCTGCTTGTAAAATTAAATTATTAGCAACTTGATTATTAGCGGATAGATTATTTACATTAGCTACTTGATTATTAGCGGATAGATTATTTACATTAGCTGCTTGATTATTAGCGGATAGATTATTTACATTAGCTACTTGATTATAAGCGGATAGATTATTTACATTAGCTACTTGATTATTAGCATTGGCTTGTAAAATTAAATTATTAGAGGATAGATTATTTACATTAGCTACTTGATTATTAGCATTGGCTTGTAAAATTAAATTATTAGCTGCTTGATTATTTACATTAGCTGCTTGATTATTTACATTCGCTGCTTGTAAAATTAAATTATTAGCTGCTTGATTATTTACATTAGCTGCTTGATTATTTACATTCGCTGCTTGTAAAATTAAATTATTAGCTGCTTGATTATTCGCTGCGTTATTATTTACATTAGCTGCGTTATTACCATTTGTTATATCTCCTATAAATGAATAATAGTCTGTTTGTAATTTTATAATTAAATATGGCTTACATAATTTATTTAATTCTATAACATCTTCATTTTCTAAAAATATTTCTTTCATTAATTCAATCTTATTCAAATTTATTTCAAATCTTGGATCATCGGCGTGTATTCTTAATTGTTCATACTTTTCTCCTATTAAATCTACAAAAGAATTTAAAAAATCATATCTATAATTATAAATAACTTCCTTAATACGATTTATGTTTTCTCTAGTATTTTCCGGTATATCGATAAGGTCAGTAAGATCTTCCCACTTCCCTATATAATGATCTAAAACATCTGGTTCAAAAAGTGTTAATTTATTTAAAATATACAAATTTCTATTAAGTTCGAAATTTAATTCATAACTATCATCTCCGCTGTCCATCCATCCTGGTGTTCCGTCTATTAAATTAAAAACTTCGCGAGCCAAATCTAGAATTGTAGACATAAGATATTGGGAATTCCCCATTTCTCTTAAATTTTCTATAGTATCTAATAAACTAGTAGCCCCATCCATCGACCGCGGCATAAAATCGGTCAAGGGGTTACCAATTTCATTTTCAAAAAAATCTAAATAATCTATAAATTCTTCTCGATTTATCAAATTTCCATCATCACCTATAATATCTTCAGTTTCTAAGGCATTATTTGCTAAGGCATTATTTCCTAAGGCATTATTTGCTAAGGCATTATTTGCTAAGGCATTATTTCCTAAGGCATTATTTCCTAAGGCATTATTTGCTAAGGCATTATTTGCTAAGGCATTATTTCCTAAGGCATTATTTGCTAAGGCATTATTTGCTAAGGCATTATTTGCTAAGGCATTATTTGCTAAGGCATTATTTCCTAAGGCATTATTTGCTAAGGCATTATTTCCTAAGGCATTATTTGCTAAGGCATTATTTCCTTGGTCTAAATATTCTTCTTTATCTATATAAATTATTTCATCTATTGGAAATTCTATATTCTTAAAAAAATAATCATAATAATCTTTGTGGTCGCCAGTAATATTAAATACTTTTATTTTATAAGAAATAGATTCGTCCCCTATAGACATATCGTCATTAATAAACTCAACCATCATCCATAAATAAGTTGTTAATCTTATATGTGTATATGACAATAATTCAACTTGTTCCTTTGGTTCATGTAATATATTTATGGCAAAATTTTTCAATATTAAATGCAATTCTTTATCACCCAAACATTTAGATAACATAATATCCAAATCTGGATATATGTGTTTATATAAAGTTATCGCATGCCCGAATCTAAAAGGACTTTCAAAGTCTCCTAATCCCGCATTATATAAACAAGTTATCATACTCATTATATGTTTTAAATCCTCAGAATTTTCAGTAGATACAATAGTTCCCTCTTCATTTTTAATAAAAAATTTTTTCTCACTAATTTCATTAGATATATCACTTAAATATTGTCTATAAAGACCACCCGCGTCAATGCCTTCTTCTCCTTCAATTTTTACAAAAAATAAACTTAATCTATAATAATCGGTCTTATTTATTAAATTAGTATTAATCCCAACTAAAATATCTTCATTAGATTTTAATTGTGTAATAGTCTGTTCAAAAAAAGAGTTTGTTGTTTTAGGTTGTATTAATAATCTATTAGCATAAGGCACACTATATACCCCTATAACACCTGATATAGAAATAGAATTAATTTGGACTTGTTGACTACCTTTATTATTATTATTAAGAGAATTTCTAAATGCTTTTAAAACCAAACTCCGTAAAGGACAACTGGGGTTAAAAAGTTGTAATATTTCTTGTACAGTATGTGTATCAATTCTACCCATTTCTTTAAGCAATTCTATCAATTTTGGATTATTAAATGTAAATATTGAAAGTTTATCTAAATTATAAATATTAGAAGGTAAAGTGCTAATGGGATTATTATCAATTATTAATTCTTCTAAATTTGATAAATTTACTATATTATTTGGTAATTTTATTAAATAATTTGTTTTTAAATTCAAACTTTTTAATTTTATAAGAGTATCTATATAATCACTAGGTAAAACAGTTATTTTATTATAACTAATATCAAGTTTTTCTAAATTAATACATTTATTTATATTTGGAAAAACTTTAACATTAGAACTTTTCATATATAGTTCTTTTAAAGCAATCAATTTATTTAATGGTCTAAATATAGAAATACTACCTAATGGACAATATGAAATATTAAATTTTTCCAAGTTTACTAAATTACCCAAACTTTCTGGTATTTTTTTTATATTATTATTTCTTAAATACAACTCTTCTAATTTTGTTAGCGATTTTATACATTCTTCTTCCCAGTCATTTATTTTATTAAAACTTAAATTAATTATTTCTAGATTAATACATTTATCTAAATTTGGGAAATAAGTAATTCCGTTATTAGTTAAATTTAGTTTTTTCAATGTAACTAATTTATTTAATGTTGGTAAAAATAGTAAGGGATGGGGAATATCATTTATAATTAAAGATTCTATTTTTGGTAAATCTCCTTCTATAAACTGTACTGAGCCAAATATTTTTTGTCCATATATTTCTAGTGAAGTTAAATTTGGTAACTTTATAATATCATTAACCTGGATTTGTTCTAGTGTATCTATTAATTGAATAGTTTTTTTATTAAATTTTATTTTTTTTAGGTTAGTAAGTTTAGAAAAATCAATTTCTGGCTTACTTCCGGTTTCATCTATTTCTGTAATTGATAATGTTTCTAATGTAGATATATTTGATATATGAGAACCTCCACGTATTTCATAATTATCAATATATAACTTGGTTAGTTTAACATCTTTTATGTTTTCATTAATATTTATTATTCCTTTACCAAATGTATAACCACGTATAATAAATAATTCTTTTAATTTGTCTTTTAAATCAGTATAAAAAAAGTTTGGTAATTCTATTATTTTATTAGAAAACTCCTCCCAATAAAAAAATTCTAAATTTTTAAATACATTCAAATACGTTAGATTATCCATTTTCCGTGCTTCCATAATTTCTATTCTATTTACTTTATCAAAAAACTCTGGATATAATTCTTTTTGTTGTGGTAAGAACGACGGGAAAATATTAGTTTTATTATTACCTAATATAGAAATAGTTATTGAACTATCAGCAGACACACCACCATTCTCTAGAATTTCTTTATATTTATATAAAATTTCATTTCTAATATCATTGGAAGTTTTATTTCCTGAAATTTCTATTAAATTTGTGGACATTATTATATTAAAAGAAATTAAATTTTAATATAATAAACTATTTCCCTTTATCTTATTTTGATTCTTTAATTTAATACTTTCCTTGTCTTTTACTTTTACCTTGTCTTTTACTTTTAATACTTTTACCTATTCTTTTACCTATTCTTTTACCTAGTCTTTTACTTTTAATACTTTTACCTATTCTTTTACTTTTAATACTTTTAATACTTTTACCTATTCTTTTACCTAGTATTTTACTATGTCTTTTACTATAACTTTTACTATGTCTTTTACTTTTAATACTTTTACCTATTCTTTTACCTTGTCTTTTACTTTTAATACTTTCACCTAGTCTTTTACTTTTAATACTTTTACCTTGTCTTTTACTTTTAATACTTTTACTATAACTTTTACTAATACTTTCACCTAGTCTTTTACTATAACTTTCACCTAGTCTTTTACTATAACTTTCACCTAGTCTTTTACTTTTACCTATTTTTTTACTGCGTTTATTTAATGAATTCTTTCTACCTATACCAAACGCCCCATCATCTAATATAAGTGTCTTTATTATTATTGATAATAAATCTTTTTTAGATACGAAATCTCCTAAAACTAATTGATTAAAACAAGTATGTGATTCTATTCCAGGAAGATCTACTCTATATGATATTCTATATTGTTCCATTGTTATTATCCTTGAACCAGTCCAATATTCCAATAATTTTTTTACAAAATCTTCTTGTTTAAAAAAAATTCTCGGACTTCCATCACTTCCTAATAAAGTTCTATTATCTGTTGGTGGTAATAATTCTCTTAATTCTAAATCTATTTCTCTAACTTCTTCTACACTTAAATTACTTTCAAAATCTAGTAGCACCTCTTTAAATAAATCTACTTTTATTTGAGGCATGTGGGCGTGTGATGAAAATGATATTTTAGATATTAATAGGTTTATATTTAATTTGGTATTCGAATTAAAAATACTATTTATTATGAAAATATTTATATGGTCTCTCGTTTCATCTGTAGTTCTATCTAAAAATTGCGAACACTCATAATGATGTCTATCAACTAAAAATTTAAACGCATCTTTAATCTCTTGCGATACAGTAAATTCTTCAGGTCTACTACCTGCCCAAGAATAATCAGTACTATTACTATTACTATTACTTCCACCTCTTTGTTTACCACCACCTCTACTTCCACCTCTACCTCTGCTTCCACCTCTACCTCTACTTCCACCTCTACCTCTACCTGGAGTTGAGTCTCTTACAAACCTTCTTAATTCGCGTCTAGCTATAATATCATCTCTCCAAGTCAAATTTGTATTGGGTAATCTACTTTGTAATCTCTCTTCAACTCTATCAACAATTCCAGGATTGTCTGTCGCAAGAGTTTCATTATTACCATCCGCGGTACTCTCTACTGTTCTCAATCGTCTGAATACACCTACATTACCAGGATTGTTCCTCCAACCATCACCGTATAACCTATTAAGATGTGTTTCTAAATATGGTCTATCCGCGATTGATTGTAAATTACTATGCGAAAGTAAACCATTTGGTATAGGAGCAACAACATTATTACCAGGTTGATTATTACCTTGATTATTACCTTGATTATTACCTTGATTATTACCTTGATTATTACCTTGATTATTACCTTGATTACCAGGTTGATTATTACCTTGATTACCAGGTTGATTATTACCAGGTTGATTATTACCAGGTTGATTATTACCTTGATTACCAGGTTGATTATTACCAGGTTGATTATTACCAGGTTGATTATTACCAGGTTGATTATTACCAGGTTGATTATTACCAGGTTGATTATTACCAGGTTGATTATTACCAGGTTGATTATTACCTTGATTATTACCAGGTTGATTATTACCTTGATTACCAGGTTGATTACCAGGTTGATTACCAGGTTGATTATTACCTTGATTATTACCAGGTTGATTATTACCTTGATTACCAGGTTGATTACCAGGTTGATTATTACCTTGATTACCAGGTTGATTATTACCTTGATTACCAGGTTGATTATTACCTTGATTATTACCTTGATTATTACCTTGATTACCAGGTTGATTATTACCAGGTTGATTATTACCTTGATTATTACCTATATTATTACCTATATTATTACCAGGTTGAGCATTATTACCTTGATTATTACCTTGATTATTACCTTGATTATTACCTTGATTATTACCTTGATTATTACCTTGATTATTACCTTGATTATTACCTTGATTATTACCTTGATTATTACCTTGATTATTACCTTGATTATTGTTACCAAGATATACTCCATATAATTCTTCGTCATTTAATTTAATTATTTGGTAAGCAAATACATTTCGAATTGGTGTTGCAAGAATTCGTTCACATTCCTCTATTTTAGTCACAATAAAATAATTACGTGGCACTGTTTCTTCAAAAGACTTCTTTAATTTAGTAACTGCCTCAAAAAATATATTATATCGGTTTTCTAATACCATATCTAACTTTCCGATAGGATCTTCTAAAATTCTTGGCTTTATATCATTATAACTTCTTAAAACATTTCCTTTTATTAATGGGTCATCATTAAATATAGTTAATTTATCTATTATAAATTTAGTTCTTTTAAATTCATACAAAACTTTAATTCTAGGGTCATCGAAATCATTAAATTGAAATGGTGGAACGGTTAAAAATAAATATCCAAGATTATTTAATTTAAATATAAGTTCATTTTGAATTTGTTCTAATTCTTCTATGTTAGGTTCTGTTTCATTAGCACAAAATTCCAAAACTTTTTCAAAAAATATAGTGTGTGCTTGTTGTAAAAAATCTTTTTCTAATATTAAAAATAATATAAATAATTTATGGTCTTTATAGTCCTCTATATCAAGTTGGACTGGTTCTGGTTCGGCTACTGGTTCTGGTGCCGTACCAGGTTCTGGAAATGCCATATTCTCAAAAAAATAATCATAATAATCTTTGTGGTCGCCAGTAATATTATATACTTTTATTTTATAAGAAATAGATTCGTCCCCTATAGACATATCGTCATTAATAAACTCAACCATCATCCATAAATAAGTTGTTAATCTTAAATGTGTATTTGGTAATAATTCAACTTGTTCCTTTGGTTCATTTAATATTTTTATGGCGAAATCTTTCAATATTAAATGTAATTCTTTTTTACCGAAACATTTAGATAACATAATATCTTCGCTAGGATATACGTGTTTATACAAAGTTATCGCATGACCGAAATTAAAAGGAATATCGAAGTCTCCTAATCCCGCATTATATAAACAAGTTATCATACCCATTATATGTTTTAAATCCTCGGGAGTTTCAGTACATACTATAGTTCCCTCTTCATTTTTAATAAAAAATTTTTTCTCACTAATTTCATTAGATATATCACTTAAATATTGTCTATAAAGACCACCCGCATCAATACCCGCCTCTCCATCAATTTTTACAAAAAATAAACTTAATCGTATTTTATCATTTAATTCCATCAACACATCTGGTCTGTCCATATTAATTAAAACACCATCTTTAGATTTTAATTGTGTAATAGTCTGTTCAAAAAACGAGGTTTCTGTTTTAGGTTGTAGTAATAATCTAAATCTGTTTCTATCGGAAGTACCCTTTATTCTTACACCCCCGTTCATGAACATTATGTACGCATTCTTAATAAGATTATTATTATTACGAGATTTTTGTACAGATTTAAAAACTAAACTCTTTGTAGGACAACTAGAGTTAAAAAGTTGTAATATTTCTTGTACCGTACTTTGACTTGTCGCTCCCATTTCGTTAAGTAAATCTATCAATTTATTATTATTATTAAATTCAAATGTTTTAAGATTTTTTAAATTATCAATATTATCTGGTAAATCTTCAATCTTATTATTATAAACATCCAAAACTTCTAAATTTACTAAATTACCTATATTTTCAGGTAATCTTTTGAGCAAATTTAGACTTACAATTAATTTTTTTAAATTTAGTAAATCGCATATACTATCTGGTAAGAATTCGAGTTTATTTATACTTAAATTTAATTCTTTTAATTTAGTAAATTTTTTAAAAGTATCCTCTGGAATGGTTTTTTCTAATCTATTGTTTCTAAAATTAATTATTTCTAGATTTATACATTTATCTAAATTTGGGAAGTCGGTAAAATTATTATTATTAAATTTGATTTTTTTTAATGTAACTAATTTATTTATGGAATTTAAAAAATTAGACATATTTGTAACCGCTTGTGGGTTGCGATAAAATCCCCGCACCAATCTTACATTTAGATTAATATCATCAATAGATAACGATTCTAATTTTGGCAAGTCACCTTCTATAAATTGACCAGAGATAAAATCGTCTATTCCAATTATTTCTATAGAAATTAAATTTGGCAACTTTTTTATTTTTTGAATCTGGTCCGCCGAAAAAGGTGCGGCCGGGCGAATCTCCGCACTTAAATATATATGTTTTAGGTTAGTAAGTTTTGAAAAATCAATACCAGTCAGTTGCAGAGGTGGTGCATAACTTGGTTGGCTCGTTCCAATTCTTAATTTTTCTAATGTAGATATATTTGAAATATGAGAACTTCCATTTATTTTCATTTTATTAAAAGATAATTGAATAAGTTCTATATCTTTTATTTTTTCACTCAAAAAAAACAACCCAAATCCATTGGAAGAAGATAAAAATAAATATTTTAATTTATGTTTTAAATCAGTATAAAAAAAATCGGGTAATTCTTTTATTTTATTCACATATTTTAACGAAAAAAATTCTAAATTTTTAAATACATTCAAATAATTTATATTATTCATTTTAGTAGCATCTTTAATTTCTATTCTATTTACTCTATCGAAAAAATCAGGGTATCTTATTTTTTGAGTTTCAGTGAAAGACGGGAAAACAGTTGTTCTTTCATTATTTGTTATAATAATAGAAATAGAACGATCGGCTATAGCAGTTGGATCAACCAGGTCGGTG
>Ga0209119_1001013_pt1 | contig 28422 bp, 30 predicted proteins | sample COG_03_FD_184747 | JGI IMG/M metagenome (GOLD analysis project Ga0209119, IMG submission 184747) | Pelagic Microbial community sample from North Sea - COGITO 998_met_03 (SPAdes) (version 2) | ecosystem: Environmental > Aquatic > Marine > Neritic zone/Coastal water | place: Helgoland, sampling...
CCATCGCCACCGGAAACATCTCCTCCAGCATTGCTCCCATCGCCACCGGAAACATCTCCTCCAGCATTGCCCCCATCGCCACCGGAAACATCTCCTCCAGCACTATCGCTACCATCGGTATCACCGCCACCATCCGGTCTGTTTGTTGCCGCGATATCTGGTTTAACAGCGGCACCGCCACCACATGCTTGGATTAATAGCGCTAAAAGAGGAAACGTTATCTTTACACTTTTAAGCGGCTTAAATTTAGAGTCCATAACCACAATCCCCATTGAATTTAGTAATCAGGCGCACTGTAAAATGCAAGGCAGTGATAGCCCAGCCAAATCTCACAGGGGCTAAATCCTTGGTCATGCATCCTTATAAACATATAAAGCTAAATTTCTCGCGCTAATAATCGACAATTTCCTAGGTGAGCAGGCCCTCTGCTGAGCGCGTCATCTGCAATCTTAAGGCTTAGCCTCACTGCAGCATTTTCCGAATCCGGAGCACCACAGGCATTTGCAAGCTGCACATCTTTCAATATTTGCAACTTTTCGTCATTCTACTGGATTGCCCTTCAAACAATACCAGAGATTATCCATATATGCATAAATTTTGTCTACATTGGGGCAAGGATTAATGCTGATAGAACGCACACGTGATGATTACGGTACGCTAAACCTCAAAGTATGGCTACCACAGTGAGCCACAGCTATTGGAGAACTATAGCCTATGCAACTCCGGCTGTAACCTACTCACAAGAGAGAGAAAGGCGTTTGGCATTGTCAAAGAGACAGCAAGACTATTTGGGCCATTCATGCTCACAAGGGATGTTTTAATTCCAGATGAACTTCAATGCCAGAATATCCGTAATTTTAAGGGCTTGGTTCCGGTTTAGCTAAATGGCGATAAACCTATTTATCGCATGTTAAAGACGGTGGCTTCGTTTTGTTACTTTTTTAGTCTAGCCCTGTCGAACCGCTCTGGATAACCGAGCGATGCCATTGCGCTGGTAACGTATCAGCTTGTGGGTGTCCGTGGTGCGACGGGATACCGGCCCACCCTTTCGCCGCTCCTGTCTTTGCATGCTCGCAAAGAAAGCTGCCATCTCTCGCACATCTTGGGGCTCACTACCCGACGGACTGAGAAGCTCTCTAAAGATAGGGCTCGAAGCCTTCACATTCGCATCGCGCAGAAACTCATCCACCGGCTCGGGGCTGGTATAGGTATCGTAATAGGCATCCATCACACGTCGATAATTAAGCAGTCCCGCGGCAATATCGGCACAGGCAAAGGCAGAAAACCCCTCCTCCGCAATTAAATCGACAAGCGCCCTGTACTCAAGGGACGATTCAAAGTCGGGCGCACTATTCAAGCCATGCTTGCGAGAATTTTGGCTGCTAGCCTGCTTCCCAGCCACCGATCTTGGGCCAGTTGATTTAAGTGCATTGTGGCGATTTGTAAGGTTTCTAGGATGGTTCGGCGTCAAGGGTCAGCGCCCCCTTCACCGGCTGCTTTGACTCAAGTGCTGCCAGCTCAAGATCCATACGCTTTAGCAGGCGTGACTTATAGTCAATGGAGTCGATGCTCCGCTGTAGGTGCCTCATCGTTTGGTGCTGACGGTGAATCAGATCATCCACCATCTTGATGTGCTTGGCCGCATCCTTAAAGGCCCTAACCCGAAGATCGGACAGGGTCAGATTGCCACCGGTAAGAGCTTGCTCAATCAGATCCGCTTCCTCCTTGTGCGCGATGCCGTCCAAGTAATGCTCAAGGGCCACCGACAGCTTGCTGTTGCCAGACGGCATCCAATGGCTACCCGCCTTAAACAAAAGCCTCGCCATCGCTTCGTGGAGCAGTAGCTCCTTATCAACGGTGTGCCTCTTAATCCACCAGAGGCACTCATTAAGCTGACTAACCAGTGCAACCGCCAAGGGTGAGGGATTGTCTAGTTCGGATAAAAGGCTTTGCAAACCTGATTGGAACTCAGCCTCAGATTCATTGGGCAAAAGCTTGGGGCTTGATAGGAAGGGTAAAAGAGACTTGGATTTATCTTCAACAGGCATAGCAACATCCACATAAATACCGAAATGGTCATTATAAAGCATAAGCTAAAAGATAAAGCAGTTAGAGCTTAGTCGTCTCGCTTGATACGTAGGGTCACACCTGGATTAACCAGCGGATCGCCGGTGAATTCAATACCGGCTTGTTCTAGCGCAGATTGAATACTCACCAGGGTTGAAGTGTTACCAGTTGGAATTCCAACCTGCATTTCATAACGACGAATTGTAGCAGGACCAACTCCACTGGCCTTAGCGAGATCCGCTGCACTCCAATTCAACATTGAACGACCAGCTTTTATTTGACGAACTGAAATCATTAATATATCATTATTGATGTATTTTACATCATTTTTATAGTTTTATTTGTCTACGAGAAGAGTAACATGATTGAAGATATATTCGCCAAATTTGATGGCGCCTTTGCTAAAAATACCATCAGGGCCTACAGATCAGACTTTATGCAATACCAAACCTGGTGTCTTGAAAATAGCCTGGCACCCATCCCTGCTGCCGCGGACACTATGTCAATGTATGTCGACCACCTCAGTGAAAACAATAAAAGCGCCACCATCCGCAGGCGTATCAATAGCCTAGGGACCGTACTCAAACTCTCCAAAAACCACGATCCCACCAAGCAACCAGAGGTGATACTGGCCCTAAAGCGCATGCATCGCAAAATTGGACGTGCACAGCAGCAGGCTACTCCACTCACGAAGCCACTACTCAACAAGCTACTTAGTAATTGCGATGACAGTGCTAGGGGTTTAAGAAATCAAGTCCTTCTCAGACTAGGCTACGAAACGATGCGACGCAGGTCAGAACTCTGCACCTTTAAGTTTGAGGACATCTGCCAAGCACCGAGCGGCAAACCGGCTATCCGGCTTAACTTCTCAAAGACAGACCAATTTGGGACTGGAAAGATATTGCCAATAAGCCAAGAACTGTTCGTCTTATTAGGAAAATGGAGGAGTATGACCAACGATGCCGGCTATATTTTAAGATCAGTTAATAGGCATGAGCATTTTGGGCGGCACCTACACCCAGCAAGTATAAGCACCATATTAAAAGCATTGCAAAAGAACTTGAAAATGGACTCCGATGAACAACCGCTCAGCGGTCATTCATTCAGAGTGGGGGCAGCACTTGACCTGTTAGAGCAAGGAGAATCCTTGGAAAAGATAATGCTTAAAGGGGGATGGCAGACGGACTCAACTGCAATGAAATACCTAAGAAACTGGATTTATTAAACTAGCTACTCAGTTTCAAAAGTACGCTTATCTGAGTTATCTTCCATAAACTCATAACGAAGTGTTCGGGCCAAACCCTCCTCAAGACTTACGGGCGCGACAAAGCCAGTATCACTGACCGAGGAAGCAAACTGAGTAGTCCCCATGAACTTCTTAACCCGAATACTGCTTACGGGCAGAGGCTTACGAATTATCGTCGCCGCTAAGTCAGCGAGATGGCCTAAAGCTATACCAACAAACCCAGGAAGCCTTATTCCAACATTTGTCTTGCCAAACAGGGTCTTTCTTGCCGTAGAAATCAATGTATTCATATCAAAATCAGGCTTATCAATATAATTATAGATATGCAGGCCTGGCCCAAATGATAGACTGTACTCAAGAAAAGCCACGACGTTTTCAACGTAAGCCATTGATTTTCTGTTCGTTCCATCACCAAACATCAAAAATCTGCGAGAAGCAATTTGTCGAAGTAAGTTATAAACATTACCTCTATTGCCCTCACCAAATATTACTGTTGGCCTCACAATAACTAGGGTTCGACTTTCTGGATCTTCCAATTGCCATGCCTTATAAACTTGTTCAGCCAAGTATTTAGTTCGGCCATAATCGTTAAAATAATTAGATTCTCCAGATTCGTCAGTCTCAGCTGGAGCAAATCCATAAATAGCAACAGAACTTGTAAAAATAATTTTATGGACACCATGCTTAAAGGCTGCCTCGCAAACATTCTTCGCACCCTGGACATTTACATCATCATAGCGACTCAATGGGCTTACATCATCGCGATGAACTGCGGCGAGATTAATAATTGTACTCACGCCTGCAAGTTGATCAAGCGAGTCAAGGTCCTCAACATCGAGATAGATACTTTTGTCTAATTGATTGCTTAGATCAATGTCATATTTATTCGAAAAAATATGTCCCTCTCTAAAACGAGCTGTAAGCCTTGAACCAACAAACCCAGCTCCGCCAACAATCGCAACTTCATTCTTATTCATAACTTGCTTTTCACTCATTTTTTAATATGTTCCGTTTTTGATAGCCTTTAGCGACGATCGAATACCGAGAATATAGTCTGATGGATCAATCCCAAAAGTAGATCTAATGTTGTTTGAGCTAAGCTCCGACCGCGCAGGCCGCTTGGCTAAAGTCGGAAATTCTTGTGTCCTTATCGCCACAATACTAGGTTTACTTGCAATAACTTTAAGCTTCAACGCTTCATCAAAAATAGCTTGAGCAAACTCAGCCCAGGAGCAACAAAAATTACCCGAAAAATGATAGAGACATGAAGACACTTCTTTTAATTTAAGGCTTTCTATGATCATCATAATCGCCTTGGCTATATCTTGAGCATAGGTAGGACATCCAACTTGATCTCCTACAATGCGCAGTTCATTGCGCTCAGCACCCAAACGCAACATAGTTTTAAGAAAGTTATTGCCATATTCACTGAATACCCAAGCCGTTCTTATAATTATATGCCTGCACCCTGAAGATTGGATCGCTATCTCACCCTTTAACTTGGTATCCCCATAAACACCTTGAGGGTTAGTTTGATCATTCTCGGTGTAAGGTAGCTCAGAATTGCCATCAAAAACATAATCGGTTGACACATGTATTAACCAACAATCAAGCTGATCGCATATGCTAGCAATATTAGCCACCGCAAGATGGTTTATAAGAGCCGCAGTTTGATACTCTTCCTCAGCCCTATCAACTGCCGTGTACGCAGTTGCATTAATTACTAAATCAGGAGCGACATCTAAAAACTTGTTTTTGGTTGCCTCAAAATCAGCAATATCAATTTGCACTCGCGAGGTATACAAAACTTCATGATCTGTATGTAATAGCTGATCATATAGACACTGCCCAAGTTGACCTTTGCTACCTAAAACAAGTATTCTCATCGCTTTAGATCAATTAACCTGTCAGCACTAGCATCTTTACTACTCAAAATAGGATCAGCAAGTGGCCATGGGATATCCAAATCAGGATCATTCCATAGAACACAACCTTCATCGGAGGGATCATAATAATCGGTGCATTTATATTCAAAATCAGCAGTGTCTGAAAGCACTAAGAAACCATGCGCAAAGCCAGGTGGCAGCCAAAACTGCCTTTTATTTTCCTCTGAAAGGATTACGCCTTCCCATTGACCAAAAGTTGGTGACCCTTGCCTAATGTCCAAAGCGACGTCATAAACTTCACCCCTAACTACCCTAACCAACTTACCTTGGGGCTTAGTTTTCTGATAGTGGAGCCCACGCAACACTGATTTTGATGAGCGAGAATGATTATCTTGCACAAAGGCCAATGTTATTCCGCCGAGCTTAGCGTATCGCTCAGCCTGAAATGTTTCCAAGAAAAACCCACGCTCATCGCCAAATACCATTGGCTCAATGATTACGCAGTCATGTAATTTTGTCTTAACAACATTCATTTGTAACCATCCGCAATTTTTAGTAAATATTCGCCATAACTTGTTTTTTTAAGCGCCTCTGCTTGAGTAAGCAACAACTCCTTAGATAGCCAACCATTGTGAAAGGCTATTTCCTCTAAGCAAGCTACCTTTAGCCCCTGACGTTTCTCTACCGTTTGCACAAATTGACCTGCGTCCATCAAAGACTCAATAGTGCCTGTATCCAACCAAGCAAAACCGCGACCAAGCAAGTCAACTTTAAGCTCCCCTCTAGACAGGTAGATTTTATTTATATCGGTAATCTCAAGCTCACCTCGCGGGGAGGGAATAATAGACTTGGCGATTTGAACGACATCATTGTCATAAAAGTATAACCCAGTGACAGCATAATTTGATTGAGGCAGAAGAGGCTTTTCTTCGATCGAAAGAACCTTTCCTGATCCATCAAACTCCACCACGCCAAAACGTTCAGGATCGTTTACATGATAACCAAAAATCGTTGCGCCAATGTTTTTCGCTGCCGCAGCTTTTAAATTATCAGAAAAGTGCTGGCCATAAAAGATATTGTCGCCAAGAACCAAGGCTATATTGCTATCCCCAATAAACTCTTCTCCAATGATGAATGCTTGAGCAAGACCATCAGGGCTGTGTTGCACGGCATATTCAATCATAAGGCCAAAATTTGACCCGTCACCTAACAAACGTTCATAACCCGAGATATCATTCGGCGATGACACAATCAGAATCTCCCTAATTCCCGCTAGCATTAATACGGAAATTGGATAATAAATCATCGGCTTGTCATAGACGGGCAACAACTGCTTAGATACGCCTTTGGTAATTGGATGTAGCCGTGTACCAGAGCCGCCGGCTAACACAATCCCTTTATAGCTTGAACTCATATTACTCCCCCCGCCTCTCTAAACGATATTCTCCCGACAGCACTCTCTCCCACCACGCTGTATTATCCAAATACCATTGAACTGTTTTACGCAATCCAGAATAAAATGTCTCCTCAGGTACCCAACCAAGTTCTCGCTCTATCTTTGAACCGTCAATAGCATAGCGCGCATCGTGACCAGGACGATCCTTAACAAAGGTTATTAAATCTCGATACTTGCCCAATCCTATAGGTTTGCCGGGTGCAAGCTCTTCAAGTAGATCGCAAATAGTTTGAACTACTTCAAGATTGGTTTTTTCGTTATGACCGCCGATATTATAGGTCTCACCAACCTCCCCCTCTGTGACTACCTTGATTAATGCCTTTGCATGATCTTCAACATAGAGCCAATCGCGTATTTGGAGACCATCGCCGTAAATCGGCAGAGGTTTACCATGGATAGCATTAAGTATGACATGGGGCACGAGTTTCTCAGGAAAATGGTAAGGGCCATAATTATTCGAGCAATTGGTAATAATGACCGGTAAACCATAGGTGCGACCCCAAGCCCTAACTAAATGGTCAGAAGCGGCCTTACTTGCAGAGTATGGCGATGATGGCGAATATGGTGTCTTCTCAGTGAACAAATCATCCGTATCAGTCAAATCACCATAGACTTCATCTGTAGAGATATGGTGGAAACGAAATCTCTCTTGCTCTATGTCGCTCCGTCCGGCTAAATAATGCTTTGTTGCCTCAAGCAGCTTAAACGTCCCCGTTATATTAGTATCAATAAATCGAGCTGGTCCATCAATTGATCGATCAACGTGGCTCTCGGCGGCTAGGTGCATCAACATGTCGGGCTTATGCCTATCTAAGGCCTTTTCCACATTACTCGCATCACAAATATCAATCTTTTCGAAGCAATAACGGCTTGATTCCTTGGCATTATCCAACGACTCAATGTTTCCAGCATAAGTTAGTTTATCCAAATTAACGACAGAATGATCAGTGCTAACTAAAATATGCCGAATTAAGGCGCTACCTATAAAGCCAGCCCCGCCTGTGATTAGTATTTTCATTATTTTTCCCGTGAATACAAATAAACTCGATTCTGACGCAAGTATTATTAAACCAGATCAAAACCACAAATCGCACAGTGATATGTGATTTAACAGCGACACGCATTTTAAGCCACTCGATTCCTTATCCTTGATAATGCTCACCCATCTACAATGACATTCATTATTTCACCTAGGATCATACAGGCAACCGGCAATGCCACCATTAAATTCAAGTAACGAACCCGTCAAGAATCCACCCTCTTGTTCGGTTAAATTTTTAATGAAAACGCTAATATCTTCTGGCATCCCTATACTTTTAGATGGGTGATAACTTTCAAGTTCACTAAGCTTTTCAGGTTCTCTCTTAAATCCAGCCTTAAGCATACCAGTCAAAATCGCCGCCGGCGCAACGGCATTTACTGATATACCCATTGGAGAAAGCTCTATCGCTAGTGATCGAGTGAGGGCTTCTAATGCAGATTTCGATGACGCATAGCATACGAAATTTGGCTTAGTCAGTTTTGCGTGGATGCTCGAAATATTTATAACATGACCGCGAGATACTTTAAGTTGTTGAATCAATCCTTGAACAAGGAAAAAAGGCGCTGCTGTATTAACTCCAAATGAAGTCTCCCAATCCTGCCATTCTATTTCTGGTACAGGTTTTAAGATTTGCTCAGCGGCGTTATTAATAATAACCAGCTTGGTAATTACTTCTGGAAATGACCCTACTATTTCTTTTAAAACCAGTTCTCGATACAGAGGATCCTTTGAAAATAGAAGGAGGTCAACGTCAATCACTGTATGGCTTTCTCTTAGTGGATGTTCAAAAGGACTTCTATCAAGCCCTATCACAAAATATCTATCATCTAGATATGTTCGAACTAGCGCACTACCTATACCGCCATTCGAACCGGTGATAACTGCTACCTTACTCATTTCCTGCTTCTCCTTTCAGCATTCCATAAAGCAATTTAATCGCTTGATGGCTAGCGCGAGCAACTGCTTCAATCGTGTTTGATCCATTATGAGAGCCGACGATACACTTAGGGTGGGTCAAAAATTCGCTGCCCTGCTCCAAAGGCTCGATCTCAAACACATCTAGCGCCGCAGAGCTAATCACTCCATTCGCAAGACCCTGAAGAAGAGCAATTTCCTTTATAAGGGGACCTCTAGAAACATTGACCACTCTGACACCCGGCTTTAAGATATCTAAAATAGACTCATCCAACAGATGATGGTTATCCTGTGTCAATGCACAGGCGAATACAATAAAATCACAGGAACCGACCCCTACTGGAAACTCACTACTTTGAGTTATATAGTCCGGCAAAGATTTTGCATATGGATCCCAGCCAATAATCTTTAAGTCATGGGCCCTCGCTCGCTTAGCAATATTGCGACCAATATCCCCAAGCCCTACAATACCGAGAGTCTTTCCTGAAAGCGATACCCCTGCTGGCTTAGGCCATCCGCCGTTGCGTATTTCGCGATCAATAAAAAACGCGTCTCGAGCAAGGCCCAATATGTAGCACATAGCCAGATCTGCCACTTCCGCTCCAAACATTCCTGGAGTATTAGTAATTGGGATGCCGAGCTCTCCGCAAGCAGCGAAATCGACATTATCTACTCCAATTCCCCATTTCACTGCAGCTTTGAGCATGCCAGCCTTACCCGCAGCGAAAACTTCCGCGGTTGCAGGATCATCGCCTATAATCCAGCCGTCGTGTTGTGGCACTATGGCCAGCAACTCATTCACAGAAAGAGTTTGCACAACGTCAGGAGTGGTAATTTCAATGCCTAGACCAGCAAAAATATCACGGAATTGATCAATTTGCTTAAGCATTGGTGGACAGGTAACTAAAACTTTTAAACTCACTGTATGACTCCTTTTTTTCGATAGTACTCAACCATCACCTCACCTAAATCCCAATCATCAGGTGTATCTATATCCGTGGACTCATAGGGTTCTGTTTCCAACATCATCGGTCTCAATCCAATTCTCGCATCGGTTAGGCGAAAACTTTCCCGTGTAAACAAATATAGATTAGAGTTTTCCTGATACCAAGGATTAAGATCCTGGGTTCGAATAAGATTCTCTGGATCGTGATTCACAGCAATTACATTAGAATCGTAAAACCGTTCCTGAACCTTATTCACTGTAAATAGCGAGTCGGCATTTCCAGATTCCAACCCCTGCTTATATTGTGATATCGCAGCTTCAATTGATTCTTTGCTAAGCAACGGGTTGGTTGTATGGGTCATAAGATAAATATCTGCATCGATATTTGCAATGTCATCTTTAATGATCAGATTCATGGAAACAAAATCACCGCATATATCTGAGCTCCTCTCTCTGATCAGGATTCTAGCGTCGTCAACCAGCCCATTTTCAGCTAATATTTTACTGGCATCAGTATTAATAACAATCTGACTTATCTCAGACACACTCAACAGAGTATCAAGCATCCACCGGAACAATGGTTTTCCACCAAATTCTCTGAAATTCTTGCCCCTTACTCGCTCGCTATTAGCTTTCATCGGTAATAATGCTACTACTTTCACTGTCTAATCCTTTAAGCGGTTGTTTGGATAAAAATAATTTTCTTTACGCTTCCTGGATAGAATCCGATGATCATGGTTTCCTCTATAGGTACCGGTAAACTGAGCTAGCCGAAATACTACGATCCCAACAAACTCTTTTATGAAGCAACGCTCTCTTAGAGCGGCTCGGCTATCAGACACCACAGAAGCCAAAATATAACGAATCATATCTACTAAGCTAATATGAACGTCGGGCATTATCACCTGTAACGCAATTGACTCTCGCTCATATCTACGTCGAGTCTGACGCCAGCTTTCATTATGTATATGATAAACACCAGCCTCAGAGACATAAGCTATTTTTCCACCCTTCTCGCAGAGCCGTTTCGTCAACTCCATATCTTCCAGGCCTGTGACCTGTTCATTAAAATGAAACTCAGACCAGATTTTTTTAGTGGTAGCTGCGTTAGCATTATTGCTAAAAAACCCGTTTTGTGGGATCTTAGAGATCAATCCAAAATACTTGTCAAAAATTTTAAGTTCAGAAAACTTCGTGGTGTCACGCCCTATTTGTCGACCATAGGTGTATTGTGCAACCCCTTCTCTGAGCGGCCTAACTAATTCCAAAAGCCACTGATCCGATGAAGGAATACAATGCCCCGAAACGAAAACCAAAATTTCTCCATCAGCAAACTCACACCCAACGTTTAATGAGCGGCCGAACGTAAAATCTTGCTTATCGATGTTAGTAATACGACAACCAAACCTTTCAGCAATTGCCAGAGTGTCGTCAGTCGAGCCGGAGTCAACAATAACGGATTCTATATCAAACCCATCAGTGACTTGGCTTCGAATACCTTTCAGTAATTCTGCTAAATGGAGCTGTTCGTTTAGTGTTCTAATGACGATTGAAACCAACATTAATAATCCTCTGCAGTTAAGTAGGTCGGCGATAAAACTATACAGTACTAAGCCCGTCACGGGCACTTGTAAACATAACTCAGCGATTGAACGAAAGGTATTTACAACCAGATCGCCTGTAGCAGGAGAATAATAGCGTCTCCAAGCGCTCACCAGTTAATATATAGACTGCTACTCCCAGCTCCGTCCCAGCACGTACAAAATCGATTATTTAAAAGGCATCCACTATAAGTGGTTTATAACCGACTCGCACTGATAACAAAAGGTCACGTCAATTAGTCGCAGGCATCAGTGTGAATGTGAGTGTGAGTGTACAAATAAACACGAGCATCAATAGCGTCACATTTCAGAACATGAGTTTTATTACCGAACCTACTTGAAACCTGCGTATCGACCACTACGCTAAGTTGAGTCTCCCAAGACTAGACAAACACAGAAGTGATTAAATCATGAATTTTTACGATACCTAAACCCAGTCCGTACGGCGATAGGCGATAGGCGATAGGCAACCATGATTTGACAAAAACTGATCGAACATTTGTGGGAATACCTGACATTAAATAAAGGGCAACCATATTACACCATGCTATTCATTGACCCCTGCCGATTAGAAGGAATCTATCTAACCAGGCTAAAATTAATGATCGCCTCAATGGCAAGGATGGTACTACTAAGCCTGTCTGTCCATAGACCAAAAGTTGATCGCAACCAACATCAAAACAGCCGTGAAATTTCGAATCAAAGTAAAATATCTGTCCCAAAAAAATAGATAAGACTGTGCTTGTGTAGTCCTTTACTCAACACCAATTATTGACAGTAATAGTTGTTTATAATCTTTTGGATCAATGGGAAATTCAAAAACTGCGCCAATATCATGCAACGGGGTTGGTTCTAGTAATATGGAAACCAAAGTAGATGCCGACTCTACCGAATATGCAGAAATTTGGAAATAATCTGGGATATCGTGGCCGTCTAAAGGTATTAAAGCCACTTTCTTACCTAAAGCCATAGGAAGCGCCAAAAGACTACTGTAATGCCCAATAAAGACTTCGGCCTGAGGTAAGGTATCTACAGTCTCCAAACCATAATCTTTGTAAATTTTATCAATACTTCTAGGGTGCCTTTTAACAACAACAGAATACCTACGACTCAAGTCTTGCAAAATCGTAAGGGGAATAGCCAACTCAGATAATGTAGCTCTTCCATCCTCATATAATGACTGCGCAATATAGCAAAAACTAACTTCCTGCCGACCAAGCTCCTGACGGAGCTCGGGATAGCCAACTACATGGAAACTAGTTCTAGAGTCACTATAACCGAAAAATTCCTTATGGTATTTAACCCAATATTGCCCATAAACATGAACATGCTTCGCATAAATCTGAGGGTAACTTGCAAACAACTCACCATAAGGAAGCCTAAAAGAAAACGCCTTGATAAAATTGAGTGCAGTGAGAAAGGCATTTTTTTTACAGCCCCAACCCACTTGGAAAGAATACCAAAGATACTTAAGAGTTTTACCGAGCTTCTTAAAATAGAGTTCATTGCTTCTTTTTAGATGACCATTATACATACCATGCTGAATCATTAATGTGGGGATCCCAAGATTATTAGCGTACGAAACACACAGCGAATCCGGAATTCTTTGAGCATTAACTATAGCTACATCAACTTGATAATTACTGAAAACAGATTTAATCGAGTGAAACAAACCGACCTTAAGATTAGTGAATTGGCTAAGAAACTTAAGCGCATTTTCATCGGATGTCTCTTCTTCGTAACACAGCAAAATATTAAACTTAGCATCAGATCCCAACTCATCTAACAACGTGGGGATGTACTTATAAAAGTTAATTTGATTGATATCATAAAACATTACACAAACAGATTTATCATGATTTTTCATAAGGCGCTAGTGCCTATGAACAAAAAATAGGTATGGATCTGCATTATCGTCCCAAACTCCGCAACAATCTGACAAGTTTTTTAGGCATAAGTGCTTTTATAAACCTTTTTGGATCATTAAAAATATTGAGTGACGCCTTGTCAGTCTCACTATCTTTTCTTGCCTTAAAAATTGTACCATGAAGTTCACTACCAGCCATGACTTCGCTACTTGGCCTTCCGTTGCTATAGTAATAAAGTGCAAGGGACTTGCGACTCATATTATCTGGGCAGGTCAAAGGGTCAGGCAAACCATGATAAGAAAAGTCGGTAGTTGAAAAAATCGCCATCGTATTAAATGTAGGAGCAACACTTTTCACACAACGCTCCATGTTTTTGTCCCACAACTCAAACTTACCGCCATATTCATCTTTCCAATCCTTATTCAAATAAATGAGAACATTTATCCTTCGGTCCAACCCAAGTGTATTGTGTTTATTGAAGTCAGCGTGAATCTTCAGAAAACCCCCTTTCTTTGTTTCATGCTGCCCTCCACCTAAAAAGTAAGGGTCGCCTATCAGCCGCTCATCAATTCCTGTAACTATTTGAAGGAAATCAAGAAATACTTCAGAATTCAAAAAGTGCATCAATTTTTTGGTTTCTGGACCAAAAAAGCGCTCTCCTTTTCCTTCAAATTTCATCTCTCGCTTATTACTATATTTTTCAGATTCCCTTTTCGACAGATCAGGAAACTCCGACAACACTTTATCCAATAATTTTTCATCAAAAAAACCATTAATAGTAATATTCGGAAATGGATTATTACCCTGGTAATCAGCTGACAGCGATTCAGCTAATTCAGCAAGATCATTTTTGTTTGGTAAGAGATTCACTTTGACTCCTTTTGCGAATTATATGTTGGTTTCCTAAATAGAATCAAAGGGCTAAATCAATGCTCTACGGGATTGACTTAATCTTCGCCCTGGAAGCGACTCAACTCCATTTTTTTGTTACGAAAGTCAATTATTCCAAGAAATAGGTTTCTAAAATTAATTGTAGAAGGATCTTTGATCAGTATCAACGCCAGATCTTTCATCAGTAGCAAAGTAGTAACTACAATAAAATGGATACTTGACTCACATATTGTTTGATAGAAATAGAGCTTGTTCCTGGATTTCAAATATGTCCTCAATCCACTACTGGAAGACGCACCAACTTTATGAAGAATTTTTGAATTGTTTATATAGCCTACCTTCATACCAAACTTTTGTATCCGGAAGCAATAATCAATCTCCTCATAGTAAGCAAAATAATCCTCATTAAGAAAACCGATGTCGTCTAACAACGAAAGTCTTAATATTAATGAAGACCCAGCCACATAGTCACATAGGGTAATTTCACTATCAGCAACGGGAGCCACTGGTTTAAATCCCAAATACGTTTTTCTAAGGTTCATACCCGCTTGCCATATTTTAGAAGGGTTATCAGATAAATAATTAACAACCCCTAAAACCGCAACATTTCTGTTGTGTTCAAAAAGTTCAACTCCACGAAATGGGCTATCGTCCACAAGTAAGGTGTCACTATTCAGCAACATTGCATACTTAAAACCGTCTTTTTTGGCTTGATCTAAACCTAGATTACATGCCTTTGCAAATCCCAAGTTGCCACTATTTCTGACATATTCATATACCAAAGAAAGAGAGGTAAGGTAATCAGTCAGGATAGTATGAGATTGCTTAGAATTATCATATATATAAACTCTAGCCCGATCGCCCAAATATTTTTCAACCGTATCCAGACATTTTATGGTGTCTATAGGAGTATCGAATTCAACGATAATGATGGCTAGAACTTCAATTGGATCAGACATTAAATATTACTTTTTGAGGCATCAAAAACCCCCTATTTTCAGAAACAGTGCAATTCACTGACTTTAGTATTATCAGACCTGGCTGTTTATAATTAGACTAGTAAAAAATAGCAAGAAAGAGTATCCACCATCTTCCCGATTCGCTTTATGAGTCAAGAAATTATTATATCAATTAGTGACACAAAGTCACTCTTTTGGCGTTTTACTATGAGCTTATATTGTTGACGAGATTTCGAAGAGAGTACCTCTGTGTCCATATCCAGCAGCATCCTAAACCGCGACTCAATTTCGATTATATTATAGGGACACATATATAAGGGAGCGTCTCCGCAAACTTCCATTATCGATGATGTAGCAGATGCAACTACCGGCTTGCCATACTTCATCGCCTCAATGGGTGGGTAACCGAAACCCTCCGCAAACGAAGGGTAAAGAAATACAGTGCAATTTTCATAGAGCCAATCTAACTTTTCCTGCTCCATATAATCAAACACTGTAATCCAATCATATTTTTGCAACTTTTTATACAAATTGGTTCCTTGAACACTCCCAACTAAAACCAAACGTATTTTATCTTTACGTGTCAGATTAATTTTTATGAGTACGTCGATTACAGGAAGCGCATTCTTTTCCCACCGATCAGCACTTAACAACAACCAATATTTTTGGTCTATCATTTCCTCGCATTGTGATTTGGTATTTGCGCATTTAAGTGCGGGCGCCCACAATAACCTTATTCTATCGCCATCAATCTCAGGAAATTTACTCAACATCGCATATTTCGTGTGATTTGAATCTGTTATTATGACCGTATTTGGCCTACGAGCTAACATCAACATATTATTGTAGGTTTTTTTAAGAATATGCGCTTTTAACTTTAAAAACACTCGTAAAAATAAGCATTTTAAAATCACAGTGAGTTTATTTTTAAAACCTACAAAGTCACTTAGGTACCAAAGAGCAACTCTTGTAGGAAACACCTCAAGATTTCGAATATCATGGCAGACAATCACCACCTTTACGTTTTTATTAAATTCTAACTTACCGTAATGCTGAATCACACCTAGAAATATTTGATCAATATTTTCTTGCAACACATACTCATCAATACTGAGCTTTGAGACATCCAAAAGAACAACCCCTTCTTTCAAACATGTCTGCCTCAGGAAGTCATCCAGGGGGTACCTGGAATGATAAGTACAAAACAATTTGACCGAATCATCGCGCCTGTCTATCGTTTCAGTAAACAACCTTTTCACATACTCAGAGCCGCCATTATACTTTATGCGACCAACCGCCTGAGTTGCATATAGATCAAATAGTAATCTCATATTATTCCTCTAACTTTTGAGAAACAGCGTCCACCATTAGTTCCGCCACGTCTCTCATGCAATATTGAGCTTTCCAGCCTAATATTCTCTCAGCTTTACTTGGACTACCAAGACTCACCAATATTTCTGTAGGCCGAAGAAGAGACGGATCACTAACCACATGCTTCTCCCAATCAAGCCCAACCACATTAAACACAGCGGACACAAACTCTCGCAGTGTGTTTGTCTCCCCGGTCGCTATAACGAAATCCTGCGGTGTGTCCTGCTGCAATATTAACCACATCGCCTCAACATATTCAGGCGCCCAACCCCAATCTCTAGCAATATCGATATTTCCCAAATAGAGTCTTTCTTTGCTTCCCATTGAAATTCTACATGCAGACCTAACAATTTTTTGCGTAACAAAACGTTCAGGCCTTAACGACGATTCATGATTAAAAAGAATTCCAGTACAGGCAAATAGACGGTATGCCTCACGGTAATTGGCCACCTCCCAATACGCGGTCGCTTTAGCTACGGCGTAAGGACTACGAGGCCTGAAAGATGTCTCTTCATTCGCCGACTGTTCATAAGTATTTCCGAAAATTTCACTAGAACCAGCGCTATAAATTCTTATCGGCGCGCCAATAAAACGAATGACCTCAAGAAGATTCAGTGTGCCCATGCTGATACTCTCAAGCGTCTCTACCGGCTGATCAAATGAAAGCGCTACTGAACTCTGGCCCGCCAAATTGTATATCTCAGTGGGCTGAACCTTTGATACCACCTGAAAGACACTTCGAAAGTCATTAAGGGCCATCGAGTGAAATTCGATCTGACTCTTGACCTCCAACTTTTCAAGATTATTGAAAGCTGATGTTTGAGAATCCCTGGAAGTACCATGAACCTCATAGCCCTTTTCCAGTAGCAACTTAGCCAGATATGAACCATCCTGCCCAGAAATTCCACATATTAAAGCGATTTTACCCATTAAACTCTCCAAATAAGCCGAAATTCAATCAACTTTTGCGACCACACGAACTGTGCAATGCAACTGTTCATTGAAAAAATCAATAACGTTGTGGGATCATTACTGAAAGTCAGAAGTGGATCAATGTTTCCGATGATTCTGATAATTATGTTCCAAGACCCCACTCTTTCTTTGGTCATAAGATTCAATTTCGAAGAGCAGATTTTCATACCTAGCAACTTGATCTTGAGTTGACAAAATTAGCTTAGTAAAGCCCAAGGTAATCAATGCGCAAGCAATAATGGTTCTATACCTGTGTTTTGAAATTATTAGACCTGGGATTATTATCCAATAGGATGCCAAAAACAAAATTGGCACTCGATCAGCTAAAACAGCCACTGGGGATAAAAGCAAGAAAGAACAGTAATATAACAAAGCGAGATTGTAAAACACCGTGCCATGGAGAATTTCTAATTTTATTTTTTCATAATACAGAGTCATCAGTATTATTACCAAAGTGCGCTCTAAAAACCCAAAACTTAGCTCATAGCTGGAGGAATCAATAAAGAAATACAGATAGCTTTCGAACGCTGCAAAACTAGAATTGGACACCAGTCGGAAGAGCATATCTGTCACCAAATCTGAGCCTATAAAGTAAAATAAATTAGCAGCAAAAATAGATATGAAGCCCCATCGCATCCCAATACTTCTTTGAACTAAAAAATACAGGGGGAAATAGATTAGAGATGAAAGGTGAAAGCTCAAGCCTATCAGATTTAAGAAAATATAGTATAGAAAGCGGCGTTCATATAGGTAAGTAATTGAAACAATAAAAAGCAAAACTGACATGAAGTTTTGCATTAAGTTAAACTCAAAGGTTACCCCCCTGAATGCCAAAAAGAAAACTAGCCCTAATGATATGTTTCCCAAATATCTTCTAAATATGATGCTCAGTAAGAATATATGGACCGAACTTGATGCAAATATCCAAAAGTGATAACTGGAGGAAACTTCTTTTATTAGGCGAGCGAAATATACAAACCCAGAACCATACTTCATCAAATCACCCTCTAATGTAGAGGAATCTAACTTAGTGAAAAACTGATAGTAATTGATAAAGTCCGTTAAAATATACCCACGCAACCCAAAAAACATTAGTGCCACAAGTATGACCAAGGTCCTTATAAAAAGGATCTCTTTGGTACGTACAACCCTATGCTCCAGTAATGCCCCGCAAAGGAAAAAACCAAAAAGCAAGGCATAAGGTAGGCTATGCATTCAAGAACCTATACAAACGGTATGCCCCATTCACAAGAATAATCTAACCCGTGCCTTCTAGTCCCCATGATCCTTGCAGGCACTCCACCAACTATATTAAAACTAGACACATTTTTAGTTACTACAGCTCCGGCAGCAATCACCGCACCCTCGTCAATCTTAACTCCTGGCAGAATTACTGCTCGCGCTCCAATCCATACATTATCGCCTATACTAACTGGTCTATGAATTTCTGAAAAATTAACGCTATGGATATCATGTGTGCCAGTCAAGATTAGCACTTCATGGGAGATAGATGTGTTATTACCAATAGAGCAGAAACCTCTGGCATCTATAAAGCACTTTCTATTTATGTGAGTCCCAGAACCTATAGATAATCTGTCGGGACTAAAATATTCTAAACCTTGATTGATAACAGTCCTTTCGCCGATTTTCATGCCTACTAATAAATATAAAATTTTCCGAAATTTCCAAAATGGAACTTCGTTGAGGAATCGCCCTACAAGCCAATTAACAAAGAAATACTTTGCAAACTTTATAGGCTTTATTAAAAAAGAGTCCCTTATATATATTTTTATATATTTCAATATGATCGATATTTTAACTAAAATTTTGTTTTTATCTTCGTTTATTATTAATTGGTTGTATAAGGCACTCTTGTACCTATCATTTGATACTCCGTCTTCCAAATAATCCAAAATGATGAAATCTATTTCTTGGAACCTTTTCCCAGCGACAAACGCATCATAAATGAACTTAAAATCAAGAGCGAAACCTAGATCGGTGCGGTCGATCTTAAATAATGCCGACTTATGATACTGAGTCCTTATAAAGCAAGCTCCATGCCTAAAAGTGGGGCCATAACGAAGCATTTCATGATTACCATGCATGCATGGAAAACGGTTTCCCTTTTTAGTTACTCTGTTTGATTTCCCATAGATAAGATCCGAGTCATATACGTTGCCCTCAAAAATGTGTTGAATTATATCATCACTGCTATATGCATCCCCGGCGTTCAAGAATTGGATGAAATCACCGCTAGCTTTTTCAACCCCCTTATTCATGGCATCATATAGACCTCTGTCACTTTCGGAAATAAGCACATCGATATCTGCAGAATGCGCGTTTATTATATCCAGAGTCCCATCAGTGCTGCTGCCATCAATGATAATATATTCAATATTCTTTCTATAAGTCTGTTTTGAAACCGACTCTATAGTGGCCGAAATATTAGCCTCTTCATTAAAACAAACAGTTATAACTGACAATCTAGCATGTATCATTCTAGTAATTAAACAGTGTCAAATACTCACTGCACTCCTTAGCAATCATATCTTTCTCTTCATGAGTAAGTAGCTCTTTCCATTTTCCTGACTTTCCATCTTTAATGTGATCAATGTGCAGGCCCGTTGACACATCTAGACTCGATTCATTACCGCCTATCATTTTTAACGTCTCAATCTTACGGATAACGTTTTCTCTAGAGACATTCTTTTCAATTTTACCTACTTGCTCTTCTGATAGCTGCACATTGAGCTTTTCACTAACAAACGATATTACGCCTGCAGGATTATCCATCAATTGCTCATAGCTTAGGATATTCATTCCGTCGACCCTTGCATATGCAATTGATGAAAATGCAATCTGCTTTAGATCTTTTGAAAAAACAAAGTCTTTAACGTTTTGTACCCAGCCTTTTTGTTTGAGCGACACTGTCACATCCCGTATGTCTCTGTGTGTCATAAAGGCAATTACTTGCCCTTTTTTTATCAACTTTGGAATATTGAAGAAGTATCGATGCGTCTTTATTAAATTAAAATGATTATAGGATGAAAGCTTTTTTGAGAGATCGGTTGTTGTATCTACGTAATTATTTTCCGAACTTAGTCTGACCAGAAGAATTTCCTTAATAATAAGATTTAATAACGTTGAACCTGACCTAGGGCCACCACAATTTAAAACAACCCCATTTCTACCAGTGCTAAATGATTGACCCCAAGAGCTTTGCCTCAAAAAAATCAATGCCTTAAAAAAGAAAATATTCGAGTATTTAAGGTGCCTTAGATATTTATAAACAAAATTCATTTTAAGGTTTTTCCGGTTTAATTAAAATATTAGCTATCGCCTTATTAATCCATCTAGCGTTTAAAGTCGATGTTAGATATAGAGTGCTTTCGGTATTATGCTGTTAGAGGTTATTCAACTGACATTTTGGTATTGAACCCGCTTGAGTTTAGAAGCGCATGTTTTGTAGCCTCTACTAAATCTGCCCTGACCATTTCAGCACACATTTCCTGCGCTGTAATTTCAGGAACCCAGCCTAGTAATTTTTTGGCTTTAGACGGATCGCCAAGTAACGTTTCAACTTCGGTAGGTCTGAAATACTTCGGATCAATTCGCACCAATACATCCCCAACCTTAACACCAGGACTGCCATCTCCCACAACACGCTCCACAACACCAACTTCATTTACCCCTGTCCCCTCAAAGCGAAGCGTAACTCCCAACTCTTGGGCTGCCCAGCTGATGAATTCTCGAACGGTATACTGTAACCCTGTCGCGATAACAAAATCCTGAGGTTCATCTTGCTGAAGCATCATCCACTGCATTTTTACATAGTCTCTAGCGTGACCCCAATCTCTGAGCGAGTCAATATTCCCCATGTATAGACAGGATTCAAGCCCCTGACTTATGTTGGCGAGACCCCGTGTAATCTTCCTCGTCACAAAAGTCTCTCCCCTACGCGGACTTTCATGATTAAACAAAATGCCATTGCATGCGTACATGCCATAGGCCTCTCTGTAATTCACAGTTATCCAGTATGCATAGAGCTTAGCAACAGCATAAGGACTTCTAGGGTAAAAAGGGGTCGTTTCTCTTTGGGGGGTTTCCTGTACAAGCCCATAGAGCTCAGAAGTACTTGCTTGGTAAAACCTGACAGTTTTTCCCATACCGAGAATTCTTATAGCCTCTAAAATTCGAAGTGATCCCATTGCATCAACATCAGCGGTGTACTCAGGACTATCAAAGCTCACTGCCACATGGCTTTGAGCTCCCAAGTTATAAATTTCATCTGGCTGTGTTTCCTGAATGATGCGAACTAGGTTACTCGTATCACTCAAATCACCATAGTGCAATTTGAGACGAACATCATCAGAGTGAACATCTTGATACAAGTGATCTAACCGTTGAGTATTAAAAGAGCTAGCTCGTCTCTTAATACCATGCACTAGATAGCCTTTTTCCAATAATAATTCAGCTAGATAGGAGCCGTCTTGGCCAGAAATTCCAGTGATGAGTGCAACTTTGGGTTTAATATTCATGTCGGCCCTTTAAACAGAAGTTCGTGAGTGATTATTACAAAAGTCTCGGTAGGCTAGTGACAGTCCGTCAGCCAAATTAAGCTCTGGACGCCATCCCATTGATAGCAGTATATTGCTGTCCATAAGCTTCCTTGGCGCACCATCCGGTTTCGCTTTATCAAAATTTATTTCGCCCTTATAGCCGACACAATGTGCCACAGATATTGATAGCTCTTTGATAGTTATATCTGTTCCGCTACCGACATTTATATGGCTCAACATCGATTCGGTACATCGCTGATATTCGGTATCGCTTGCATTCATTACACGAATACATGCTCTTGCCATATCATCCACGAACAAAAACTCCCGCCTAGGCATGCCTGTACCCCAAATAAAAACTTCAGGGAGCTGTTGACTTTTAGCTTCATGAAAACGCCTTATCAGCGCGGGAATAACATGGCTATTTTCCGAATGATAATTATCGCCCGGCCCATAGAGGTTTGTGGGCATTACACTTCGATAATCAACACCATATTGCCGATTGTAACTCTCGCAGAGTTTAATTCCCGCGATCTTCGCAATAGCATAAGGCTCATTTGTTGGCTCCAATGGCCCTGAGAGCAGCGCACCTTCCGCCATCGGCTGAGCTGCTAGCTTAGGATAGATACAGCTGGATCCAAGGAAAAGAAGCTTCTTTACACCTGCGCGCCAAGCTTCGTGAATTACATTTGTCTCAACCATAAGATTTTGGTAGATGAATTCAGCGGGGTACGTAGTATTAGCTTGTATACCCCCTACCTTAGCAGCTGCCAGATAAACTTCATCTACCTTTTCTGAGGCGAAAAATTCTCGCACTTGAGTTTGCTCTGTCAGATCAAGTTTCGCACGGCCTCGGGTAATCAGGCTTTCGCTTTTATGCCCTATTTCGAGTAGCTGGCGCACAATAGCTGAACCCACCATACCCCCATGGCCTGCAATATAAATATTTTTAGGTTTATTCATAGCGATGCTGCTTGCCCATAGTTATTTTGGATCTTCATACTGTTCAAATGTGTCCTCCAGTCATTCTATATTATACTTCCCTCTCATTGTGGTGAAGAGAGGAAATATCATCATTTAATTCTGTCAACGCCGGTAATCCATATCTTGACGCAAAAAACCCAACGTATTAAACCCAAGACGTTTTCTCACAAAATAAACAGCCAAAAGATTTTGGCCTGCCACCGATATTGCGGTACCAAGTGCATTACCTGTCTCGCCAAAATATACTGTCAAAACCCAGGCAAGGAGTAGAGAACAACCACCTGATATCAGCGTTATATTCCTCACGTCACGTTCATATCCACTCATGATAAGTAACAGCCCAACTGATCCAGTAATCGCATTAATAAATTGCCCTATAGCAAAGACACGCAAAAGGGGTCCGCCTGAAACAAACTCAGACCCGAATAGCCCCATGATTTTTTCGGGAAAAGAAACTATTACCAGAATCACCGGCAAGGCTAGGATAGTCACGAGTCTGACAGTATTTAATGATAGCTTTTCCAACTCATGCAGTTGACCTTGCTTAAATAATAATGCAAAGCGAGGAGCAACCACCAAATTTACAGCGACTAGTATAAAGCTTACGAGCATAGCGGTTCTCTGAGCACTGGCGATGCGAGCGATGGATTCAGGCTCCAGGTAAACCCCGGCAATGATCAGCCCAGACCATTGCACCAGTTGCTGCATAATAACAACGATCCAAAGAGGCAGACAGCTTTTTAGAATTTGTCTGAATTCGATCTCTGTATCCGCGAAAGCGAGTGTATGGCGCAGAAAAAAGAAGCATCCAATTAACGCAGTTGCTACTGATAATTGCGCATAAAATCTGGCAAAAGAAGCAGCGGTTACTGGCTGTATAATTAGCAACGCGGCTATCAGTGAGAAATTTAGGATTATGCCAGTCACCAATACTGATGAAATAATCTTCCCCATACCTTGAAGAGTGCAGCCGATAATAGTCAGTATTGCAAGACCGAAGATACCTAGGCTTATAGATTTTAAAACAGAGGCAAGTTCTGGTTTTCCAAATACATGTAACGCCAGCGGTTCCGTAAAAACAAAAACAAAAGTAGAGCAGAGCAGGCTAGCAGTGCCGGTCATGACTAAGGCTTTTTTTAGGACTGCTCTCGCCTGGCTATTATCAGCTCCTATAAGCCTCACTAATGTATTATCCAACCCTATACGCGAAAACGCTGCGAGGATGGCTACTATAGAAAAGGCAAGAAAATAGTAACCCGATTGCTCAAGCCCAAGGGTTCGAGCTAACACCACAGTTAGTAGAAATGCCCCGAGTGCTCCAGCAACACGAATGCAAAAAACTATAGCGACGCTTACATAGAATTCTTTCATATTTTGTCCGAGTGCTGAATAACTGACCAATTAATAACAGTTTTAAAAATAAATCTCATTGTTTAGCACTACCCACGTAAGTACTACACGTTTTACTCCCTTCCATAAAGATCTTCGAAGCGGACAATATCATCCTCACCAAGATAAGACCCTGACTGAACTTCGATTAGTTCCAGTTCTACTTTTCCAGGATTTTCTAGGGCATGGATAACACCAACAGGAATAAAAGTAGACTCGTTTTCAGAGAGTAAAAATGTTTGATCTCCATTAGTTACCTTTGCAGACCCTGAAACCACTATCCAATGCTCAGCACGATGATGATGCATCTGGACGCTGAGTTTGGCTCCAGGTTTGACAGTGATGCGCTTAACTTGATATCTCTCACCTTTATCAATAGAGTCATATTTACCCCAAGGCCTGTATACCTCACGATGTAATTCCCACTCACTACGTTCATCATTCTTTAATTTTTGCGCAATAATTTTAGCGTCTTGAACACTCTCTTTATTGGCGACCAACAGAGCATCCTTGGTACAGACAATCACTAAATCATCGACACCAACGGTTGCGACTAACTTTCCATCAGTTTTCACGAAGGAATTTCTAGTATTATAAAGTAATGTATCTCCGTCACTTACATTGCCATCATTGTCTTTGTTACTAATATCCCAAAGAGATGACCATGAACCTATATCGCTCCAACCAGCGTCCATAGGAACTACGACTGCGTCAGCTGTTTTTTCCATCACAGCGTAATCAATTGACTCACTCGGACACTTATTGAATTTCTCTTTATTGAGTCGCACAAAATCTAAATCTGACTCGATGCCCTCAATGGCATCGATACATGCCTCCAAAATATCGGGTCGAAATTGTTTTAGCTCTTCAATATAGCGACTCGCTCTAATCAGGAACATGCCGCTGTTCCACAAATAGTCATCCGAATTGAGATATTCTTGAGCCACTAAAGAAGAAGGCTTTTCGACAAATCCTTCTACAACAAATCCACAACCATTTCGGGCGCCCTTCCTAATATACCCATAACCTGTATGAGCCTCGCTGGGTACTATTCCAAAGGTTACTAGCCTACCTGCTTCTGCCAGGGGGATAGCCTGAATTACAGATTTGGTAAAAGCCTCCTCATCCTGAATCACATGATCAGCAGCCAGTACCAGAAGTAAGGGGTCATCATCAGAGGTTAGTGCCGCAACGGCGATAGCGGGTGCAGTATTTCTCCCCGAGGGCTCTAAAATAATTGAACCCAGCTTATCAATCTCTCGGAGCTGCTCCGCAACAAAAAATCGATGCTCCTCATTGCATATAGTTACTGATGACGAAATATCAAGGCCCTTCAATCGCTTCATAGTAGACTGAAGCATTGTGTCATCACCATTTAAGGCTAAAAATTGCTTGGGGTGTCCTGCCCTAGATAGAGGCCAAAGTCTGGTACCAGAACCGCCAGCCATCACTACCGCTTTAATCATTGTACATACCCTTATTAATTACCAAAGATGTTTCACTACGTATATCTTCATGGAGATTAACGTTATTCTCTAATTCTTCAATACCAGTCCTAGCCATACCTTCGTACTGCATATCAAGGTGCGTTGGGGGTTTTCTCTTAGGTAAGAATAAGAAGTTTCATATAATGGGTTGATACACTCAATTCGCTAGGCCAGCAGTATGCCCCCCCTAAAAGAATCAGACACATATCGAGAGTCACCGGCGATAAAGTTTCCAATTACCGAACCTATAGTCAATAAGCGGCCAAAGATGAATTTACATTTGGTTATAAAGGTTATTCTACAACCATGGTTCTCGAAAATACTAAGCGCTCGACCTTTTGAACCTGAGCCGATTATTACAAAATTGATCTGGAAATATCCCTTAATTTTCGAACCAATGACTTACAACAATTCACTAATTTCCTTGCCTTCATTTACTGATAGTATATCTGAATACTATCAGTAAGATCGCAATTCCAAATCATAAACTAAGGAATTTTCAAATAATGGATAGAGACTCATCTGCTCCTGACTTAACCCTTCACAGGCGCTCGTTACCCACAACTGAGAGAGAACGGCATCATCAAAGCCATCCAGATTTTGATTAACAACAGCAGAAAGCAGCTGTTTCAAGTAGACCTCTTCGTCCAAGGTTCTAATAACCAAAGACACTGGCATTGTTACAAAAACTCCAAATTAAACACAAACGCACTACCAGATTCAGGATACTGAACCAATTGATCCAAGGTAAGTCCATCAGAGGCGCTAGTTACCCACAGCGCTGAACGCTCTGAATCATACTTACAATTAGTGGGCCTAAGAACTGGTAGCTGAAGAGTTTGCTTAAGCTCACCGGCCTTGGTAAAAACACCTATTCCTGCCCCATCCCACAACGAAATCAAAACATACTCACCAACAAGGCAGCCGCCATCAGGCGCAATACCGGACTCAAGCTGCGCCCACAGTTTTTTATTAGCTACTGCTCCATTAGTATCTAACTCGTAGAGCCAGATTTCACCCTTTAATGAATCACTAATAAGTATCTTCGATGGCTCAATTTCAACGAACGTATTTGGAATATAAATACTGTCATCTAACAAGTCCCATAAACCATGCGACAGCCGATAAATATATCCTGCATGGACATTAGGTTTACTTCGATGCATAAAGCCTAACAGCTGATACCCCCCGCACCAACCACCATCATTACTACGATATTCAGACGTCACATTTGGCGGACGGGGTATTAGCCCCTGCTCTTTTCCAGTTTCCCTACACAGGGATACGAGTCCACTATCTGATCCAAAGTGGATATATTGCTGATCAAACCCAAACACCACTGTGGGAGTGCTTGTGGTTTTATATTTCTGAAATTCCGAACAATCTGAAATGAAAATCGAATTACTATTAATGTCGACCCACGCCGCATCGCCATCGTGAACGAGTAAACCCTCCCCCAATGAGCATTCACACTGGTAGATATTCAGGGGCGCTAGTGCGAGCATCGTATTACACGTTTCAACTAGCTCACCTTTAAGTTATGCCACCGCCACGCGCTAGCAACAATATCATCTATTTTCTCAAAACAAGGTTTCCAGCCAATTTCACGTATGGCTGCGGCGCTGTTAGCCACAAGTCTTGCAGGATCCCCTTCACGCGGTAAAGCTATGTCATAGAGTATCTTATTGCTTACAACACGCTCGCAACTTTCAATAACCTCTAGTACCGAGAATCCGTTTCCATTACCTAAATTGAATGCTGAAAATCCTCGATTATGCTTCATGTGCCCAAGTCCCAGCAAATGAGCCTGAGCAAGATCAGTCACATGCACATAATCACGAACGCACGTTCCATCACGAGTTTCATAATCATTACCAAATACTTTAAGAACACTCCCTCCTGAAATTGTCGACTTCAGGATATTCGGGATGAGATGAGTTTCTGGATCATGTGCCTCACCTATGGAGCCTGAAGGATCTGCGCCAGCGGCATTAAAATACCGAAAACAAGTGGCATTAATGTCGTGAACCGCACAAATATCTCTCAACATATTCTCGACCATTAGCTTACTTTGGCCGTATGGGTTTATTGGGTTCTTGGGGTGGTCCTCAGCAATTTTTTCAGTGATGGGATTTCCAAAGATAGCTGCGGTGGACGAGAACACCAAATTATTAACATCATTGTCAAGCATCTCATTGACAAGGTTCAGCGTACCCACCACATTATTTCGGTAGTAAAGATCAGGTTTTTGAACGGACTCACCCACAAGTGACTTTGCTGCAAAATGAATCACACCATCAAATGAACGACCTTTAAGTAACTGCGCCAATTTGGCCTGATCAAGTAGATTAACCCTTAATATTTCACAATCTTCCACTGCCCACTCGTGGCCCGTTGAGAAGTCATCTAGCACCACAACTTCGTGGCCATGCTCCTGAGCATACCTGACCATGTGTGAACCGATATAACCTGCACCACCAGGGATAAGTAACGTCATAATAATTTTTCTGTTAGATTAAACATAAGGGTATTTCTTTTTTAAAGACTCAAGAAACTCAGGAAACTATCTTTTAAATGGCGATAATAGCCTTTATCACGTCCAAGCATCTCAGCCTAGGCCAGCTGTGTTACTTTTGATGCAAAGTACAGCGGCAGCACCAAGGCCTTTGGATCATCTACAAACCCCGTAGACCCCACCAACTTAATGGTTTTCTGTGGCGCATAGCGGTCGACATAAACACGTAGTGATTTTGATCGGGTGCGCTTTCCGCTTTTCACCTCAA
>Ga0209119_1001014_pt1 | contig 28372 bp, 23 predicted proteins | sample COG_03_FD_184747 | JGI IMG/M metagenome (GOLD analysis project Ga0209119, IMG submission 184747) | Pelagic Microbial community sample from North Sea - COGITO 998_met_03 (SPAdes) (version 2) | ecosystem: Environmental > Aquatic > Marine > Neritic zone/Coastal water | place: Helgoland, sampling...
CACTTTGTCACCACGACCGTGAGATACGATCTCAGCAGTCACTTTACTGCCCTCAACATGAGGGGCACCAATCTTGACTTCAGCACCTTCGCCAACCATCAAGACTTCTTCAAAATTGATATTATCACCAGTCGCTAGATCAAGCTTCTCCAGTAGTAAGGTCTCACCCTCAACAACTCGATGCTGCTTTCCGCCACTTTTGATTACTGCGTACATGTTCTGCTCCAATTTATGGTGGCCACACGGTACGTAGAGGCCAAATTCTGTCGCTTACCATCCTGGAGCCAATAGCCCCTGCGAGAGGGCGGCAATTCTAATGGAACACCCCACTGTTATCAAGTGTTTAAACAGGGAAAATACAAGGAATATTACAGCCCGGATAAAGCTTAACTCTGCAGCCAAATAAGCGAGGCGTTGCGACCGGTTTTTGACTCGCGCCTAAACGAGTAAAAGCGTTCACTATCAGAGTAACTACAGTAGTTGCCGCCATAAATCCCGGTGACACCAGAGGCGGTTAATTCAGCGCGCGCCAGAGCATAGAGGTCGGCGAGATATTTATCCCCACCGCCATCGACGGCTTTAAATGCGGCTCTTACAGACTGCTGATGGACTTCATTTTGTGCGCTGTGTAAAAAAGCCTCTAAGACTTCTGCACCCACTTCAAATACCTGCGGGCCAATCGCCGGACCCAAATAAGCCATAACTTGATCGGGCGAATTCTTAAAGGTAGCAACAGTTTTCCGCAGTATGCCTCCACAGAGCCCTCGCCAGCCAGCATGAGCTGCCGCAATCTGAGTGCCGGATTGATTGCAGAACAGTACCGGCAGGCAGTCGGCGGTTAAAATGGCGCAGACGGTATCGACTTTATCGCTGTAACTGCCATCGGCGGTGGCCGCAGGTTGTGGCTCTTTTAAATAATCAGGCACATAGACCAGATCAGTGCCATGGCATTGGTTCAGCCACAGCGGCGATGCAGGCAGCGGGAGTGCTGCAATCAGGTTTCGACGGTTTTGCTCTACATCGGCTGCGCTGTCATCTACATGCGAGGCTAAATTATTACTTTCAAAGGGCGCTCGACTGGTGCCACCACTGCGCAGGGTAATAGCAGACTTAACCTGTTCTGGCGCAGGCCAGTCGGGGATAATAAAATTTCCTGCCATCTACCCTTTCCCTCTATTCTTCAGCCAGAGCTATCAATAAATTTTGCATATCCTGGGGAAGTTCTGTCTTCCAGCTGATAAATTCACCCGTATGGGGATGTACTAGCCCCAGCTCCCGAGCATGTAATGCCTGACGATCAAAACCTTGAAGTGTCTCTCTCAACTGATCTGAAACACCTTTGTGAATACGGAAGCGACCACCATAGACATCGTCGCCAACAATGGGATATTTGATATCGGCCATGTGCACACGTATCTGATGGGTGCGCCCGGTCTCTAGTTTTAAGCGAATATATGTATGCCCAGCAAAACGCTCAAGAATCTTATAGTGAGTGCGCGCCTCTTTGCCGTCTCTGACAACCGCCATCTTAACGCGCTGCTTGGGATGTCGACCTATAGGCTGATCGACACAGCCGCCACCGGTCATAACGCCGCTGACGACGGCTTCATATTCTCGGCTGACGGTGCGCGCCTGCAACTGGGCAACCAGATCAGTGTGTGCAGCGAGGGTTTTGGCGACAACCATTAACCCGGTGGTGTCTTTATCCAGTCGATGAACTATACCGGCGCGAGGCACTGATGCCAGTTGCGGGAAGTGGAAGAGCAATGCATTGAGCAGAGTTCCATCACGATTGCCCGCGGCCGGGTGGACAACAAAGTTGGTCGGCTTGTTGATAACAATAATATGCTCATCTTCAAAGACTATATTGAGGGGGATATCTTCGGCCTGCCAATCACCCTCTGCCTTTAGCTGAGTAGAAATAGTCAACTTTTCACCGCCAAGCAGTTTGTGCTTGGGGGGCAGTTGCTGGCCATTGACCGTTAAATCACCGGATTTGATCCACTGCTGTAGGCGTGAGCGAGAAAATTTTGGGAACTGCTCAGCAGCAACCTGGTCCAGTCTGCGCCCACAATCTTCAGTTGCTACTGTGGCTGTTTGTTCAATAAGGTCAATATAGTCAGTCAAACCTGCTGTTCCTAAACTAGAATGTTTTTAATCTTTGTGCGTTGAGCCTGCCGTTAACGTTAAAAATACGTTGCCTTAAATACCGACACCAAAATGTCACTGGATTGGAGCTGTGAAATTAATCGCACAGATTGGTTTAACGCAGGCTGTGTGGTTAAATACACGATTGAATCGACTATTGGGTCGAATGCATCTCAAGCTGGGAATATTACATGAAAAACGCGTCAATTATTTTGCTGTTATTGAGTTTAACTTTTACCTCTGGTTGCTCATGGCTGGGATGGGGTGATGAGGAACCCACCGAAGAAGTCACCGAAGATTTTACCGAGAGAGATTTCTACGAGAGAATTCAGATAAGCCTCAACTCTGGTAACTGGACATTGGCAATTACCAACCTGGAACTCCTAGAGTCGCAATTTCCCTTTGGCAAGTATGCCGAGCAGGCGCAACTGGAATTGATTTACGCCCATTTCAAAACTGCTGATTACGAGTCGAGCATTGCCTCTGCTGATCGTTTTATCCGCTTGCACCCCCAGCATGTCAACGTTGACTACGCCTATTATTTAAAAGGCTTATCTGAAATCTCTCAGGCCTCCAGCTTTTTCGACAGCTTTTTACCCACCGATAATTCAAAGCGCGATATAGGTTCGGCGCGCAGTGCTTTCGGAACTCTCTCCGAGTTTTTGACGCGCTTCCCAAAGAGTCCCTACGCAGCGGATTCAAGAAAACGCCTAGTTAATCTGCGCAATCAGCTGGCCCGCGCCGAGATTCATGTCGCCAATTACTACTTCTCGCGAAAAGCTTATCTGGCGGCGGCTAACCGCGGTCGCTTTGTGGTAGAAAACTTCCAGCAAACACCAGCTGTACCTGATGGCCTGGCGGTAATGGCTCAGGGCTATAAGATGCTGGGGATGCAAGAGCTCTCCGACAATGCAGTGCAGGTTTTGGCAACAAATCATCCTGAGCACCCGTCTCTGGATAATAACGGCGCTTTTGATTTTGATAAGCGTTTGCTCGGCAATGAAAACGCCTTGATGGGTAAAATAACCCTAGGGCTGATAGACCGCGCTCAACCTCCAGCATTCGATACTCGTGAGATTTTTAATAAATCCGTTCGCGATGCAGAACTTATATCAGAAGATGGCGAACAACAGGAAGAGTCGCGCTCTATTTGGAGCTGGCTTAGCTTTGGATTAATTGACTAATGAACTAACGGACTAACGGACTAGCACTAACTCTATAGAGACTGGTTTCAAAATCCATGAATAAAGCAGACATTATTAAAGAGATGCGCGTGCTCAGCGAAATAGACGCGCATGTTGAGATTGACCGCCGCACCAACTTTATAAAAAATCAATTACTTACTTCCGGCTGCAAGACTCTGGTGCTAGGCATCAGTGGCGGCGTTGACTCCTCGACCTGCGGCCGCCTTGCACAACTTGCCGTAGAACAGCTAAATGCTGAACAGGGTTGCAGTGACTATCAGTTTGTTGCTGTGCGCCTTCCCTATGGCGTGCAGATGGATGAAGAAGATGCACAGGTTGCTCTGACATTTATCCAGCCGAGCCAAACTCTTACGGTGAATATTAAACCTGGTGCCGATGCCATTCACGCCAATGTCTGCGCGACGCTGGCAGAAAATGATTTGCACGCACTGCACGATAAGGCGACCGATTTTGCCAAGGGCAATGTTAAGGCCCGAGCACGTATGGTCTCGCAATATGAAATTGCCGGTATTTTGGGCGGTTTGGTTCTGGGTACAGATCATTCGGCAGAAAACATCACCGGCTTCTATACTAAGTTTGGTGATGGTGCCTGCGATCTGGCACCGCTGTTTGGTTTGAGTAAGCGCCAGGTTCGGCTGCTCGCCAAAACCATGGGTGCGCCAGCGACGCTGGTAGACAAGACACCCACTGCGGATCTCGAATGCCTGATGCCGCAAAAGGCCGACGAACAGGTGCTCGGTCTAAGTTATGACGATATTGATGATTTTCTTGAGAATAAACCGGTGAGCAAGGCAGCTGAGGAACGGCTGATTGCCATCTATACCAAGACTCAGCACAAGCGCTTGCCAATAGCGACTGTTTACGACTAACGCCTAATTAGACTAATGTCTTATTAGAAGTACACGGCTAGCGCACTGTGTAGAGTTAAACTCCAATTTGGATGGAGAAGACCTCCGCATGCAGCTAGCCAGCCTCGACGATCACTCTTCATCTCCAAGACTGCTGCGACTTTACGCCAGCTATCGACTGTTTTTATCCAGCCTGCTGTTATGGCTAGTTCAGTTTGATTTTGCCCCCACCTATCTGGGCAGTGACAATCCCTCGCTCTTCGCGCTAACTGCTTCAGCCTATATAGGGGTTAATCTGGCCAGTCTGCCGCTGTTTTATCTAAAGCGCTGGCAACCCAGTGAGACTGCGCTATTTGCTATGTTGCTGATCGATATTATCGCGATCAATTTGATGATGCATGCCTCCGGTGGTCTGGCCGGCTCTGTGGGTTATCTGCTGATGGTGACGGTGGCCGCTTCGGCGACTTTCCTGCGCACCCGCCTGGCGCTGTCGATGGCGGCTATTGCCAGCTTTATTCCAGTCTCTGTGAGCCTCTCGGAATTTCTACTCAATGGCGCCGACGAATCCGGGGTTGTGCGCAGCGGCATTTTTGGCATCCTGTTGTTTGCTACGGCAGTTATTTTTATCTTTCTGACCAAGCGTCTGAGCACTGTTCAGGCGCTTGCGAAAACTGAGGCTCAGGCTGCGACGCGACTTCAGCAGCTCAATGATCTGGTGATCAATAAGATGCTCACTGGGATTGTGGTTTTTGATCGCAAGTTTCGCATTGAACAAATTAGCGAGCGCGCCTCTCTATTGTTGGGTTCGATCGATGGTAAAAAATTACTCGCCCGCGGTGACTCGCTGATTCAACTGCCGACATTAATAAACTACTACCGCGACTGGGTGGCCAATCCCCACCGTCAGTTGCCGACCTATCAGGCAGCCAGTTCGGATATTCCACTGCAGATCAGCTTTAGTACAATTATCGGCGATAGCTTTCATGACAGCACCCATAACAGCATTCGCGATACTATTCGTGACACCATTATGTTTATCGAAGATGCCCGCACTCTGTCACAGCATGCCCAGCAGTTAAAAAACAGTTCGCTGGGACAGCTGACATCAAGTATTGCGCACGAGGTGCGCAACCCTCTCGGCGCTATCAGCCATGCGGCACAACTGCTCAATGAGTCACAGTTGCCAGAACAGGATCAACAACTCGTCGATGTGGTACTCAGGCACAGCACCAGAGTCGACAAGCTGGTGCAGGATATTTTGCAGCTGTCGCGCCAGAAGACACCAGAGATTGCCATCACCAACATCTATGACAACTGCCTGCTGAGCAAAAGCCAGCTCGAGGAGAGCAAGCAGTTCGACAATCTGTCTATTGAGATCGATCCCTCGGCACAGTCTGTCTGCGCACCCTTTGATAGCAGCCAGCTTCAGCAAGTACTAACCAATCTGCTCGCCAATGCCCTGCGCCATTCAGAGCTGCAAACCGGCGAACCCTGGGCAGGCATTAAATTTGATTATCAGCAGGATATGGATCTGGCGATGATAAAGATTTACGACCACGGGCTCGGCGTTGCTAGCGAGAATAGAGATAAAATTTTCGAACCCTTTTTTACCACTGCAAATCAGGGTACTGGTCTCGGTCTTTACATCGCACGGGAACTTTGTGAAATCAACTTCGCTACACTAAGCTATGTATACAGAGGTTCTGCAGAGAACAATTTAGAAAGCAGTTTAGAAAACAATTTTGAACACTACTTTCAAATAGTTTTTTCCGATCCAGCCAAGCAACTGCCAAGGAATGCAGCGAATGAACAAAACCGTTCTGATCATTGATGATGAACTGGATTTACGCGAGTTACTCAAACTGACACTTGCGAAGATGGATATCGACTCGACAGCTGTAGAAACCGTTAAAGAAGCCAAGACTGCACTGCAAGAAAAGACCTTTGATCTCTGCTTAACCGATATGCGACTGCCCGATGGTAATGGGCTTGAATTGGTCGACTACGTGCAGAAAAACTACCCACAGTTACCTATTGCTGTACTGACTGCCTATGGCAATGTCGATCTGGCAGTCGATGCCCTAAAGCTTGGCGCCTTTGATTTCCTCTCTAAGCCTATCGAACTTTCACGACTGCGGGCACTCATCACCAATGCACTGACCCTGACCCCAGAAACCGCGTCCACTGAAAGCCCGATAGAGGGCGACAGCGATGGACCGCTCCTACTCGGCAACTCGCCACTGATGACCCATATTCGCCAACAGATCAGCAAGGTGGCTCGCAGTCAGGCGCCTATGTTTATCAGCGGTGAATCCGGGACCGGTAAAGAGTTGGCGGCGCGCTCTATTCATCGCCTCAGCTCGAGAGGAAGCGGACCATTTGTGCCGGTTAACTGTGGCGCGATTCCCGGCAACTTAATGGAGTCAGAATTTTTTGGCCATCGAAAAGGCAGCTTTACCGGTGCCTTTGAGAATAAGCAGGGGCTATTTCAGGCCGCCAATAATGGAACACTGTTTCTTGATGAAGTGGCAGACCTCCCTCTTGATATGCAAGTTAAATTACTTCGCGCTATTCAGGAAAAAAGGATTCGGCCAGTGGGTTCAGAAACTGAGATTGATGTAGATGTACGCCTGATAAGTGCCACCCACAAAAATCTTCAAGAAGCAGTCAATCAGGGTACTTTTCGCAGTGATCTATTTTACCGACTGAATGTTATTGATATCAATATGCCCAGCCTTCGTAAGCGTCCGGAAGATATTCAGCCGCTCGCAGAACATATCCTCAGGGCACTCAACGCGCCAAATAAACCGGCCAGACTCTCCACCGGGGCCTTAAATGCGCTGCTTAATTACAGCTTTGCCGGCAATGTCCGGGAATTAGAAAATATTCTTGAGCGAGCCTGTACCCTCTGTGAGGGTAATCGTATTGAGCTGGAAGATTTAAAGCTAAATCCGGGCACTTCAAATCTTGGAAAACCACTTGCGGTGAAAGCCAATAAATCATCCCTGTCAGAACGATCAGATGCACTTATCCCTGCCGGCTCGCTGGATGACCATCTGGAAGAAATTGAAAAAGAGATTCTTATTGAGACGCTTGAGCAGGCGCGCTGGAATAAAACCGAAGCGGCAAAAAAACTCGGCATTAGTTTTCGCTCAATTCGCTATCGACTAGAAAAACTCGGACTTAATGACGAATAACCCCAGCAACTGAACTGACTAACTAGATCCCTCTTTAAAAGGCTATGAATTCCTGGTGTTATTAGTAAGTCCTGGCCAAGCTTTAACCATCGGCCTACCCATCCTTATTGATTTCCGAAAGATTGAGCGGCGTAGTTTGTGGTAAATCTTTTCCAATTTAGAAAACCGTAATTTGCCTAAATCTTCAGATAACCCACTTGAAATCGTTAGCTTTTTATCAAGAGAATCCTGAAGATTTTTAATATTGTCATGTTTTGAGAAATTAGCCTCAACGAATGAAAATAAGCTTTTGGTCAACGCTTTGCGCTCTGCATTACTGTTGACTAAATTGATTATTTTTTGACTAAATCTATTATCAGGATTTAACAAGCCAGCCATGCCGTAATCTTCAATGCTCCGGTAAGGTGGGTTATCACAAAATAATGTCAAACAGCTGCAGTAATACGGCAACAACAGAGAGTTGAGATTTTTATACTGGTAGTTAGGATCACTGTTATCTGCAGGCTGGAGTATAAAATCCAGACTAAAGCCTTTAATCATATCGACAAATTCTTTGTACTCCTTGGTGAAACCAAACTCTATCAAGGTTATTGACTCAGATATAACTTGCTTTCTAAGGAGCCTGCAAAGCGAAGCCGGCGCGTATATGTTTAGCGCAACAGTAGACGAAAGATTAGCTGAAAGATCACTAAAAACCTCTTCGTAAAGAGAATTTTTACCTGTACCCAAGAAACCGATATTGAGTGTTTCTTGAGGTAACTCTTCTCTAAGTGTTGGCCCTGCCGATATATCTACATCGAGAGGTAATCTGATATGTTTATCTGCATGCTTTGGGACAATAGATTGCAGATAGGTTTCCATAGGTTCGGTAGTGGTGATCAAAGTATCTGCATTGATTAAAAATTGATCGACCGCTTTACTTGGTAAAATTCTGAGTAATATAAAATAATTGTCATCTGCGTAATAGGAATAGGGTATTCCATGTCGCGCAATAACCGCAGAGATTTTCAGAGTTTTCCAATCAATATCCCGACTAAAGATAATATGATCTGCGGTCGATATTTTCTCTATATCATCTGCCGACAAAACAGGTCCACTGAAATCAGTTAGGTTGAATATCGAAAATGGGGCTGCAGCACTTGCCCCATTGAAAAACAGATGGAATGACGCGGTATCTTCACCGAGATATAAGAGTTTTTTCATAAATATGCAGAGCCTTGATCCGACATTAACAAGCAGTTTATTTGTTCTAAATGAAGCTTTTCACTGCATTAATCATAGGGCTCTTTACCGAGCCTTACAGTTTGCCAACCCCCAGATCCTGAGCATTAGCGTTAAATACAAGATATATTATAAACCGGTAAGCAACAATCTGTTTGCACTATCTTTAGTCACAACAGCTTGCCAAGCAATACCCTCTATTAAAGCGTGACCTACTCACAAAAAAATAATTCATTTACGAATAAAATATGGTAATGTGGATTCTTTGATTTCTATTAAATCAGCATCTACGCTATATAAAATCATCCGTTAATCCATTAATAACTGAGAGACCAAAGTGTCTGTAAATGCTGTAAATTCACTGTCGGCTGATACGCCATTAGTTTCAATTGTAATGGCCACTTACAACGGAGCGAGATTTATTAATGAGCAATTGGACTCGATATTTGCACAAGATTACCCAAATATTGAGATTATTGCCTCTGACGACAAATCGACTGACTCAACTGTGGATATTCTTGAAGATTACCAAAAAACTTCATCCACTTACCCTATGGCCATCTACAGTAATGAATCTAATTTAGGCTATACGAAAAATTTCGAGCAGGCTCTCCGATACTGTAAAGGCGACTATATTGCTTTCTGTGATCAAGATGATATCTGGGAGCCGAATAAGGTTTCCACACAAATACTCGCTATACAAAAAAACAAATCATTGGCGACATATAGCGATGCATTTCTCGTAGATGACAGTGGCCACAATTTAAATATCATCCTATGGTCAGCGGTTCTGGGCGAGACACCGCCGGAAAATGTAGACTTCAGGGCATTCTATTTAAAAAACTGTGTAACGGGTTGCACCCTGTTAATTCACCGAAAATTACTCGAGTCCGCCCTGCCCTTCCCCGCCTCCGTCCCTCACGACTGGTGGCTGGCTTATCAAGCGGCGTACCATAAACGGTTAACTTACTCTAAGAAAAAGCTAATTCACTATCGCCAACATGGGGGTAATGTTTTCGGTGCTGGCTCAAAAATCAGAAAAAAGAAACTTTCTTATTACTTAAAATATAAATTGGAGAGTTGGAATATATGTCGCTTATTAAGAAAAACTATGGCCTGCTCATTTTTTGATCACCAGCGATTGAAGTCAATGTATGATTTTGAGCTAAAGACAGAAAGTAGCTGCTCTACGGAATTAATTAAACTAAATAAGTGGCTTGATGACAGCCTGAATGGGCGCGACCTGTCTAAATATCAAGATTTCTTCCAGTCACAGAGCCCCGCATTTCAGCTTTTCATCAACTCAAAACAAAGGCCGCTAACTCTCAATCAGGCGATAAAGAAAATTGTTAATCGATACATTAGAGGTGTGGTTAAAGTTATTCTATTTTTTGCGATTGTTTATTGGGTATCGAGTATTCTAATCACATAAACCCTTTTATACGGCTATTTTAGGTAATCTAAGCGCTAAAATTCTACCCATAAACACTCTATTAAATTCGATTAGGGCTTAATCAACTAAAGGCTTTTCATGGATTAATCATATATTTTAGCGTTTGAAACAGGTATTTTGTCGCTGTTAAATATCAGCTTGGTGGCTGGGTTCAAAAAGACTACTTGATTCCATTAATTGCAACTATCGTCTTGTCGGTTGTGACAATTTATATAAACAGCTTTAATAGTTTTCCGAATAGGGTATTGAATGCCAAATGATATAAAAAAAATCCTCATTCTAGGTGATCGAGGCCAACTTGGCTCTGAGCTAATTAAACAACTCACCTCTCAAGATATACCATTTTTACGCGGCTCTGATTACTCGCTAGACATTACTGATAAAAATAGTCTTGAATCTCGCTTAGATCATCTAGTGCCTGACACTATTGTTAATGCTGCAGCCTATACAGCGGTTGATGCCGCAGAGAAAAACCAGCAAGAGGCTTTTTCAGTTAATGGCCAAGCACCAAAGAATATGGCCGCTTGGTGTAAAAAACATGCCAGCTACCTCGTGCATATCTCTACGGATTATATTTTCTCGGGTGAAAAATCACTCTACAGTGCTTATTCGGAGCAAGATAGCGTCAACCCTGCCTCGGTCTATGGGCTGTCAAAATTGCAAGGTGAAACCAATATTATGTCGGTGATGCCGAATAACTATGCCATTCTTAGGACAGCCTGGCTTTATGGTTTTTACGGAAATAATTTTCTTAAGACGATGCTTAAACTAACACTGGGCCATCCCACCAGGCAGTTTAAGGTAGTCAATGACCAGTTTGGCTCACCAACATCAACTATTGCCTTAAGTCATCAAATCATCTCTTTAATACACCAGGCACAACAGCACCAAGCACCCTCAGGAATTTTTCACGCCACCTCCTCAGGCCACTGTTCTTGGTACGACTTTGCCTGTGAATTTTTCAAACTTATGGATATTGAGCACAAGTTAGTGCCCTGCACGACTCAGGAATACCCCACAGATGCATGCAGACCTAAAAATTCTATTTTAGAGAATAAGCATTTAGATCATTTAGAAATCAATAGCTTTGTTAATTGGCGAAAGGACCTTGCTGACTTTGTTGATAGGCATGGTGATGAGTTAATAAAGGAAATACAATGAGAACTTTTATTAGGTGTACACAATTATGAATCGCGTATTAGTCACAGGGGGCGCGGGCTTTATTGGCTCGGCAGTAATTCGCTATTTAATAGCCCATTCTACAGCATCTGTATTAAATGTAGATAAGCTTACCTATGCAGGTAATTTATCATCTTTGGCCTCTGTCTCTTCATTAAATAAGGGCTCTGCCGATTCATCAAAAAAAGCCTCAGCCGATTCGTCGGAAAATCTGCGCTACCAATTCTTGCAGGCTGATATAGCAGATCAAGCTGCAATGACTAAGGCTTTTAATGAGTTTAAGCCTGATACGATTATGAATCTTGCGGCAGAATCACATGTTGACCGCTCAATTGACTCGCCCAACGACTTTATCGATACTAATATAAAAGGAACCTACACCCTGCTGCAGGTGGCGCTTCAATACTGGCAATCATTAGTTGTGGCTGAAAAAGAGACATTTCGCTTTCATCATATTTCAACCGACGAAGTGTATGGCAGCTTGGGGGACACTGGCTTATTTACGGAAGATACGCCCTATGATCCTCGCTCTCCATACTCCGCTTCAAAAGCGGCCAGCGATCATTTGGTTAAGGCTTGGTTTCACACCTACGGCCTTCCGGTGATTGTGACCAATTGCTCTAACAACTACGGCCCCTTCCATTTTCCAGAAAAACTGATTCCCCTGGTGATACTCAATGCTTTGGATGAAAAACCCTTGCCTGTATACGGTAAAGGCGACAACGTTCGCGATTGGCTATATGTCGATGATCATGCCGAAGCCTTAGTTTTGGCGGTTAGTCAGGGCAAATGCGGCGAAACCTATAATATTGGCGGTAGCAACGAAAGAACCAACTTAGAAGTCATTGAAACTATATGCGCCCTGCTCGATCAGTTACGGCCACGATCTAACGGCCACTCATACAGTGAATTAATTGAGTTTGTTGAAGATCGACTCGGCCATGATAAGCGCTATGCCATAGATGCGACTAAGATAAAGTCGCAACTGGATTGGCAGCCTAAAGAAGATTTTGATTCAGGTATTAAAAAAACGGTTCTCTGGTATCTTGAAAACTCATGGTGGTGGAAATCTATACGCTCGAATAATTATAAAGGTGAGCGTCTAGGTGTTAGCTCACAAAAAGAAACGAAGTATTCAGTTGAAATTTAGGGGTAAGCCAGGATTATGAAAGGGATTATTTTAGCGGGGGGAAGTGGAACTAGGTTATATCCTCTGACAAAAACAATTAGTAAACAAATTTTGCCCGTTTACGATAAGCCAATGATTTATTACCCACTATCAGTTTTAATGTTAGCCGGTATAAAAGACATTCTTATTATTAGCACGCCCCGCGATCTGCCTAATTTCAGCGCGCTATTAAACGACGGATCAGATCTCGGCATTAATATTCAATATGCCGAGCAGCCATCTCCCGAAGGGCTTGCGCAGGCCTTTGTGATTGGTAAAGAATTTATTGGTGATAGCTCAGTTTGCTTAGTCCTTGGCGATAATATCTTTTATGGCATGCATTTTTCTGAGTTGTTAAAAAAGGCTGCGGCACGCCAGCAGGGCGCGACTGTTTTCGCCTATCCAGTTCAGGATCCAGAACGCTACGGTGTGATTGAATTTGATGAGTCGCAAAAAGCTCTGTCGATTGAAGAAAAACCTCAAACGCCAAAATCAACCTATGCAATTCCTGGACTGTATTTCTACGATAACAACGTAATTGATATTGCTGAGAAGATTGTGCCCTCTGCTAGAGGTGAGCTTGAAATTACTGAGGTAAATCTTAAGTATTTAGAACAAAATAAGTTACATGTTGAAATTTTAGACCGCGGCTTTGCGTGGCTAGATACTGGTACCCATGATTCCTTGTATGATGCGTCTGCCTTTGTTGAAACCATACAAAAGCGCACCGGGCTTAAAATCTCTTGCATTGAAGAAATCGCCTGGCGTATGAATTATATCGATCGTGATAAATTAATGAGCTTAGGTCAGAGCATGAATAAAAACTCTTATGGCCAATATTTGATAGGCTTAGCCAACAGTAAGCCGCTAAACAATTAACGTCCATTAAACCATTAGATAATTGAGCTAAATAATAATGCAAGTACAGAGCCTAGCAATACCTGAGGTAAAGTTGGTCACACCTCGAAGATTTGGAGATGACCGCGGCTATTTTGAACAAACATATCATCAGGATAGCTATATAGCCGCAGGTATACAGGCAAATTTTGTACAGGACAATCATTCAAAGTCCGTCGCTGGTGTATTGCGCGGGTTACATTTTCAGCGCAATCAACCTCAGGCGAAATTAGTCAGCGTGCTAGCTGGTTCAGTGTTTGATGTAGCCGTGGATCTTCGTCAATCGTCACCTTATTTTGGCAAATGGGTCGGTGCTGAATTATCGTCAGAAAATGGGCATCAATTATTTGTTCCTGCAGGCTTTGCTCATGGCTTTTTAGTACTGAGTAAAGAAGTCAATTTTTATTATAAATGCGATGCTTACTATGCACCGGGAGATGAGGTTTGTATCCGCTGGGACGATCCCGATTTGGGTATCGACTGGCCGCTAACCGTTGAGCCTTCGCTTTCACAGAAAGATCTACAAGGTGAATTTTTAGCCTCGATATCAACTGAAAAATTATTCGACTAGGCGATAACTATAAAAGGCGCGAGGCCATTTAATGAGACGCTTTGGATATAAAAGTGTCGCTAAAAAAATAGCCTCTGCAATCGCCTAAATGACTAATCCCGTTCGTTATACCACCAGACCTTACGCCGGACTCCAAGCGGATCTCCCTCGGTATCCTCAGCGTGAAAGCCAAACATTATTCCACTGATGGCTTTTTCCTCTGTACTGCAATTGCCGTCGCCATCACAGTTTTCGGCTTCAATAATGACTGTAAAGCCCACCGGGGGTGGTAAAAATCCGCCGCCTTCGATCTCTAGATAATTTCTTCCGCCATCGGCGACACCAGCAACGGTAAAGGGATTAATTTTATAGATTCGCGCTTCACCAAGATCACTGCAAGCACTATTAATGCCGGGAACATTGGTGGCAAAAGTCGTGGTTTCATTGGCGGTCAATGCCGGGGTCACAACCTTTTCACCGCTTTCAAAGGTTAAATACCAACCTTTTATAAATTTGCTGTTTGCCACTATATCCTGATCAGGGTCAAACTCTAAGGTGCCACCGAGAAGAGTATCGGCCGCAGCCAGGTCACTGAGTTGCAGCGCTGCAGTTGCTGTAGATACACCGGCCTGATCATAGTCACGGTAAAACAGCATATAGTTTTGAACAGAGGTATCTACAGGCTTTTCACGGTCGCCCGACCCTATAATAACCATGTCATAGCTGCCATCAGGACTTTCAACCACATCTGGTGCATTGAGAAAACGCTGAGTTGCTGAGGAAGAAAATTTAAATAATCTGGTCGCTTTCCATTCACTGAGCGTCGCACTGCCAATATCGAGTCGCCATAATTGCCCACCGGTATCACCAAAATAAACCCGATCCGAATAACCATTGCCATCTCGATCTACTACCGCCAAATCGGATGGCACGCTGTAGCTCATGGCCGTTTCTGCAAGCACTGAACCCGAGGGGCTGGACACTGTGCCAGAGGTGACCTGCCAGATATCCGCTCCGGTTTCAGCATCGATAACAATAACACCTCGACCCCGAGTTCGCGATGTACTCGGCCCATCATCCACATCCGGGTCGTAACCCAAACCCATAATCAGAACAACCTTATCCGCTGTACCGACCTTTATCTTAGTAATGGTCGGTTTAGACCAGGTCTGCCCCATTTCACTAAAGCCATTATCTTCAGAAGTTTGATGCCACTTGATAGTCGGCACCAGTGGATTGGTAACGTCCAGCGCATAGATCAAATCACCGCCGCGGCGGGCGGTTAAATAAATAATCGCTTTGCTGACTTCATTGTTGCTGTCGTAGACAACATAGCTTCCCACTGCACCATCAAAAAAGTAGGGCTTGTTGCCAAAACTACCGGTCAAGATGTTGTTGTCGTAAAGTACTTTAAGCTGCTTAAACTGTTCTGGCGCGGTAAACGCCCAGGCTTCCTCGCCATCTTTTGAGCCGCTATTGTCAGCCTTTTCCACCACGCCGCCTTTGATAGCGTGAAACATTCCGTCGTTGGAACCATAGAAAACATAGGGGCCAACGCTGCCGCCATAGTTGATAACCACGGGCTGTGAATGGATAACATCACCGTGGACATTGGGTCTTATATCAGTGGTATCTGTAGGCTCATCATTGTCTGCATCTTCAAGATCTATTCCCTTTGACCAGTTGATGATTTTATTTAATTCAGTGCTATCCGCCGCATCAAATGCGCCAGCGGTTAGATTGGAATTCGACGTAGAAAAATTTTCTAAGCTGTTACAGGCTCCGGTACAGGTATAGACGGTACGACCAGTGCCGACATATTCCCGCAAGCCCTGAGCGACGCCACCGCGCTCTACTTCTTTACCATCAGGATTGTCACTGGGGCTGGCTGTCACAGTTCCTCGTGCAATCGACAGGGTGGGAATATTTTCCCAGTAGGTGCTGCTGGCAGTCCAAAAACTGCGCGCATCTGTTTGAATAAATCCGCTGCCGGTGTCTTCCGCTGGGTTACCGTCGCCATCCACCAGTATGGGCTTGCCGGTAATTGTATCGAGACCAATTTGATAGAGTTTAAGGTTTCCAGCCCAGCGAGGTTTTTGTGAGGGTCTAAAAATTCCCATATAAATCTGGTTTTCGTTGGTGCCTTTTATATTAACTGATACCGGCAAACTCACTGCGGCAAAAACACTGTTTTTTTCCAAAATGTCGTCAATAACATCGCTGAGTGCCACAGCTAGTGCATCAGCATCAGAAGCAACTAGATAGTCACCCCCGCCGACACCAGCGGATGCGTTGTACATTAGCGCATGCTTGGATGCATTAGGCTTCGTAAGACCAAACTTCTTGTAGTCTTTGGCATCAGTAAGAGGATCGTACTGCTCTCCGGCTGAGTTGAGCGCTTCAAATACATCAATTGCGTAAACCGAAACATTTTGCACGCCGTCTTGCTGATCATTGATGTCGTTGGTATTTAAATAACGGGCATATTCATCGAGCCAGCTGGCCTCTTCACCGCTGTGAAATCCGGTGGATAACGGGTCGCCGGAAAATACCCCGCCAAGTGCATTGAGCTTGGACTCAGCGACATTATTTTCGCCGCTGTCTGGGCCGCCGTTGGAAATAAATAGAATGTAATTATTGGCACAGGCCAACTCATCAACCGGGCTTATATAATTGTCGCCAACAAAAGCTGCCGGATCGTAGCCGTCGACCACATTATCCTGTGAGCCATCCTGCTTACCGGCCTGATAAGGCTTGCCTGCATACCACAGATAGGCTTCATTAAAGGCCAATGCCATAGGGGCGTTATTGGTTTTCGGGAGATTTTCAGAACCATAGAAAAGTGCATCATCAAAGCCGATTGCACCCCACTCCGAGGTGAGCTGCAACTTACAGGCCGCCTCTCTGGCCGCCGCACCACTGCCTTTAAAAGCATCTTCGTTACAGTAGAGCCGGGCCTTAATCGTATCTATGGCACTTGAACTTGCAGAGTCTATTTTTAAGAATGCCTGAATGGCTTTACCCCCTTTTGGGGAGTTGCCGCTGGAGTAGACCAATATGCCAATATTGATGCCGACAAAATCGGGGTTATCAACAAACCGTTGTTTCATTCCATCGAGAAATTTAAACAGCGCCTCATGTATTATTTGCTGCTTGGTCACACCACTGGAGTTGCTGTTCCAGTTAGCTGAATTATCCAGGACAAAAAGCACATTCGGCGCTTCGACGTTTTCAGCACTGGTGCGAAAAATATCAATATCCGCGGAGTTTAGGCTCGATGATATGGCTGTCAATGCGACAGCGGCCAGAACTCTTAATGCGTGCAAACCTAATAATTTCATAGATAGCCTCCTGGCAGTTTAAGCTGGGCAGTAGCCTGCTAAATACTTAAATTTAAACCCTTCAACAAATGTTGATGAAGCACCGGAAGTACTATCGGTAACGGTGATATTTGCCTCCCAGTAATAATTTGGATGGCAGGGGGCGGAACTGCCCTCGACCAATGAACATCCACTCGGGGTAGCCTGCAGCAAACATTGCAGGCGGTTAACATTAACATTCATGCCATTGGCGACAGCACTGGGAAATGACAGTGTAAAATCACCGTTACCATCGAGGTAGGTACCCTTATTAACAAAGTAGTCAATATCACTGAGCAGATAGTTAATGGCGTTTTCTGCCACCTGTTCGGTTTCCTGCTGCCGCTGCTGACTTTGTACCAACTGTAAATTGATATTGCTGGAATTGATCGTGGCGACACCCAGAGTGGTCAGTACCAGAAGCATTAACAGTGCAACAATCAGTACTGCCCCAGTTTGGTTGCGCTGCGGTGCTGCACCTGCCGTCATAGACTTTGCTTTTATATCCCATTTCATAGCCCTGCCCTCTTGATACTGACATTGGTCAACCTTGCCACGGAGCTAAATAAACGGCGTTTTTTACTATCAGAAAATGTAATGCCAGCTTTGTCTGCGTAGCTGTAGGTTTTTGCATCATTTAAACCTGGTGCTTGATTGGTACTACTTAAGACAAGAAATATTTTTACTGAAACGACATTTTCCCATTCGACAGCGCTAGCAGGGAGTTCAACAAAGGCGGCATTGGCGCCCTCGGCATTGGGGATACCATCGCCGGAGCGATCAATACCATAGACCAGCTGAAAATCATCTACACCCTCAATGAGCGGCTCAGGAGTATAGGCACCATTAACCAGTCGCAAGCGTTTGAATACATTGGAATCGTCGACGTAATAAATATCCTGATGGTATCGGCGAATCGGTGCCAGAGTGGTAGTGTCTTTTTCCAGCAGATTAAAGTTTGTCTTGTTAGTTCCAGTATCCAACACCATGGCGGTTATTGTTCCCTGCAAATAGTGCTGATTGGAATCTAACGCAACGGTGGTAGTGACAAAATCAGTATCTGCACGGCGGATTAACAGTGCGTCAGAACCCGCTAATAAAGTATCGCCATTACAGGTTGTATCTCCAGCAGCAACGCCATCCAAACCAAACAGGGGAAAGGTCATGCCATTAACTAACTCTGCTGCTGTAAGGCCGGTGCAGGGATTGGGCTGAGCAACAGTACCGTTACTGTAGTTTTCGAGTCGTCCATAGAAACCGGCCAGTCGGATCTCACTCTTTAAAAGATGACTGAGATAGCGTCCGTTTTCAACCATTTCGCTAGTCAGCTCTACCTCTCTGGCAGTTCGCGATGAGTTCAATGTGACATCGAGAATCGCCCAGGAGAGCAGAATACCCAGTGCAACGGCAATTAACAGTTCGACCAGTGAGAAGCCTCCCTGTGAGGCGCGTGAGTTTAAGGGCTCCGAGCGTTGATTAATTCGCAACTGAGGAATAGCCATCATTAAGACCCCAATGTCGGTGTTTGCAAGGTATAGGTCACGGCGCGTCGCAACTTGCTCGAGGAACCGCCATAACTTGTACTGCCACAGCTTGTACTGACTGGCGCAACAGTCTCTACCAGTCCCTGCCAGACAACGGCAACTCGGTAGGTTTCATTAATATTGTCGTAGACAATACAGCCGCGAGCATTTAATAATCCGCCAACATTATTACCTGCGGAGACCTCACTGGTGCCCTTGAGTAAATCGCTCCATTCATTAACAGCCACCACAACCTGCGCTTGAGTACTCGCCGTCCCGTAACTGGAACAGCTGTAAGAACCAGAATAACCGGTACCAACTTCGATACTAGCGAGTCCATAACAGCCCTGTGCAATTGGATTAGCCCTGATCTGATCCACTATATAGTCGATCAGATTAAGCGCATATACGCGTTGGTAAACTTCTAGTTGGGCTTTTTGAGCGCGATGTTGCAATGAGGCATAACCCAGTAGACCCACCGAGAATACCAACAGTGTAATCAGCACTTCAATTATGCTGAATCCCCTAGCACGAGAATGTCCGGATCGGGCGCTCACTCTTGGATTAGTCATACCAGGTCGCATTTTTCTGCCCTAAATGATTTACCGTAAGTGTGTCGCTGCCCTGCTGGGTTGTTCCCGATTTGGGTGCGGCCTGAAGGCTGTAGGTTGGTGGGGAGGCGGTATTATCAACAGCGGTAATAGTGACTGTGTAGTTATCGCCAACCAGCGCTGTGGGAGTCGTACCCAGTGCGGCAAATGTTGCCGCATAACCGCGATTATCGAGGATAAACTGATGCTGCAGGCTGGAGACTTCAAGAAGGTACTGCTGTGCGGCGGCACGATTGGTGCGCACAATATGCTGCTGATAGCTGGGATAGGCTACTGCGGCTAAAATAGCGACAATGACAACAACAATCATTAATTCCAGCAGCGAAAAACCGGTTATTTTATCTTGGCGCATCATGGCCTCTTTGCGTTTAATCCGTTAAAGATAGCTTCTCTTATTAACTACTCTTATCAGCTACTCTCAATCAACTAAACCAAAAAAGAAACAATCCACCGACTAACGTTATGAAATATCAGATTAACGGTATTTTTAGCTGGTATGGCACTCAATTTTTACACCGCCACTATCGTCATAACCATCACCGTCTGTATCTTCGGAAAGACGCACACGGCCGCTGCGGAAGATAATCGCCCTGCGTCCATAGTCAAAATTTTGGTCTTGGGCACAGACTTCATAGTTACCAGACTCCATGGCCTCGCCGTTGCCTGAGAACCGGATATAACTCCGCCCAAAAGAAGCTGCCAGCTCAATCTCAATGGCGTTGATATCAATATCCTGTTGCAGCGATTCACCCGAATTAAAGCTGTTATCTAGGTTATCGTCCCGAAACACTAACAGACGCACACCATCTTTTGTAACACAGGCATTGAGCGCATTCACAGTGCATACTTTCCATATCTGATGCTGCGAAATGGCGAGACCACGGGCTAATTCAAGGGCGCCACGAATCTGCAATGTCTTTTGACTGACCGCACGTTTTTGAGTGAAGTTTGTAAATGAGGGTGTGGCTATCACCAGTAATATTGCTGCTATGGTGAGAGTGACAATTAACTCTAACAGCGTAAATCCACGCGAATTAGTAAATCTGTTCATCCCTAAACTCTCCAAATTTCTCCTAAAAGCACATTTGTAAGCATAGCACTTAAAAATACAGAGTCGATTTTGCAGCGATAATGAAGGTTTTAAACAGAGGTGTGTGCGGGAAGTTATCTCCGCAACGCTGATGATTTCAACGCTGCGGAGATACTGTGTCTCTAAAGATTATTTTCTATAGGAAATATTTCTAACGTCGATAGTTTTGCCATCATAATTAGAGGCGCCCATAAAATATAACAGTGCTGTCACATCGGTAAAATCCGCACCTTTGTTAATTTCAGATACTGGGATCTCATGGGTTACCCACGAAGAGGTAATCGAACGACTTTGGCCCGGCCCAAATCGCACTGAGTTATTGACCTGGGGTCTTGCATCATTTCCCCATTTACCTGATTGGAATCCCAAATCAAAGTTCGATGTAGTATCACCTTTAATATCAAACACTAAAGTTCCGCCAGTAAAACCTGAGAGGTTTTCACCAGTGGACGCCTCAATCTCAAGAGCGGCTCCCCACCATTCTCCGGTGCCCGTAGTAACGGTTAAAACGCCGTCGGCAAGAGCCAAACTGGAAGTGCCTTCCCAGGGGTTAACCAGCAATGTGCTGCTCGGATAGGTAATACTGTTAGAACCACTGGGAACCAGTGAGCTGTCATCGATCACATAAATTGACTCGGTAACCAGTTCGCCGGCAGTGCGGTTATCATTAACATTTGATGTGGAGCCACCACCGCCACCTGAAGCTTGCAGAGGTGGTGCGTAAACTGCATTGATAAGCGCCTGCTCATTGCCACCATAGGTTTTAGTGATGCTGGCGCCGCCACGGGTCAGGCCATCAAATACGCCATTGTCGACCATATCCCAGAGGGCATATTTCGCCTCGCCTTCAACAGTGAAGAGACCAAAGTGGTTTTCCGAACCCTGGCTATTGGACGCATCCTTCCATGGTTCGTTAAAGGCTTCAAAATAGAACATGGAGACGCCATTTTGATCGGTCCACTCACGCATATGATCAAAGTAGAGTTTCTCTTTGTATTCGTCTGCAGCGTTAGAGCCGGGATTGCCATACTGCCAGTTGGCTATGGTAGACCAACCAGTTTCGCCAATATGGATTGGCTTGCTGCTCAGCGACACACCATCGATATAACTCTTCGCCGATTGATACTGGGAGATTGCATAATCCCTGGAGCGCAGCATTGCAGCCTCAACTTGCGCCTCTTCACTGAGATTCTCTTCATCCGCGGGCACTTCCCAGAAGCCTGGATTGTAATGAGTGTCATGGAATGGGTAGGTGTGCAGAGAAATAAAGTCTACAGCATTAATCAGCGCGTTGAGATCGGCGACATGATATTCGCCACCACCACCGCCCCAGGAGGCGAAGTTATCTGAACTGGTGATCCATGTTTCAGCTGGAATACCACCGTTGGCTTTGAGATCCTGAAGAGAGTTTACATGGTCGAGGATGATTTTAGGTACGACAAAATAGCTTGTCGCCCACTTAACCATCGCCTCATTACCCACTGCAATAAATTTGACGATATCCGGGTGCTCATTAACCATATCAACAGCAGCGGCCATTTCTCTAGCGTTATTTACCTCATCTTCCTGAGTATGATCTGGAGAGCTGGTCCAAGCATTTTTACAGCTAATCCAGACACCGAGCATCACGTACATTTCAAAGCTGGGATCGGCCTGCTTTAGCTCACTGATAGCTTGCAGAGTGTTACCGGCGAAAGGATAGCCAGAGGTGTTGTAGGTTCTCAGAACCTTGATACCCATGGCAGACATAATTTGCAGGTCTTCTTTGATTTCTGCAATGCTCGGGCCGTTTGAGCGACTGGTTGATCTGTAACCACCGTAGGAGATCGCCTGATACTGGGGGTTGCCGAGAATTTCCGAAGGGCTTCTTTCAACAGCTACGGCACCGTCAGTTGAGCCATCAGTTGAACCGCCATCAGAACTGCCATCTGTAGCTCCTCCGCCGGTGCTACCGCCGTCAGTAGTTCCGCCGCCGGTACTGTCAGCTGGGGGAGTAGAAGGAGATGCATCTCCACCGCCTCCGCCACCACAGCCCTGTAATCCCAAAAAAGCTGCAAATAAAATAATTGGTAGAACCTTAACTCTTGCTAACATTTTGCCCCCAGAATACTACTGTTGTTTTTGTCAATTTAATGCTGACTTTAAAAATTTTCCCAAACATATCAAAATTTCAAAATCTTAGATGTAAAAAAACGGTAGTAAGCTGAGATACTGAGTTAAACGGGGTAGATGGAGAGAGTGGTATGAAGAAAAAGTTAGAAGAATAGATAGAGAATTGTTTAGCTTTGCTCTTCCTCGATATTTAAATAAAGTCCGCTGGCCTTGGCCCTGAGCTTCCAGAGTTCACGAGCGCGCTCTTGCATATCAATATGGTTATCTGACTCATCGACAATTTCCATACCGAGCATGGTTTCCACCAGATCTTCCATTGTGGCAATACCCAGTGGGTCACCGTACTCATTGACTATAAGACTAATGGATACGCGCTCACTGACCATTTTTTGCATCAAATCTGGCAAGGGCTTGTTTTCTAACACACTTAAAAAATCATGGTTAAGCTCGACGAGTTTGGTCTCCACCCGACCTGCTGCTGCCTGCACATACATCTCATCCTTGCGCACAAAGCCAATAAGGTCATCACTGCCATTCTGAAAGATGGGAATTCGTGAAAATCTAAGCGCCGGGTCAGTTGGTGACACATCAGCAACCGTCATATCAGCAGGTAATGTGGCCATCACCGTACGCGGTGTCATAACATCTCTGACAACCAGGCCACGAAAGGCCAGCAGGGCTTTAATAGCCCGCGCCTCATCAGCATCAATAATACCCTCCTGATGACCCATACTGGCTAACACATGGAAGTCGTCTCTCGATAAGGTGGGGCCTTCATTGGGCGGCGCCAGCCAACCGGTTAAGCTCTTGGCTGCCACCACCAGCGGGTACATTGACCACTGAATCCAGCGCAGCATATGTCCGCAAAAAGGTGCTAGCTGTTGCCAGTATCGCGCACCGAGAGTTTTTGGAATAATCTCGGAAAAGATAAGTATCATGAGAGTGAGAACAGCGGAGATTACCCCAAAGTAAAGCTCACCAAACAATTGGATAGCCTGTGCACCAGCACCGGCGGCCCCCAAAGTGTGGGCGATAGTATTCAGGGAAAGGATAGCCGCTAAGGGCTTATCTATATCAGCTTTAAATTCCCGCCACATAGCACCCAGTTTTGGCCGCTTGGATTCAAGGCTTGCCAGATAGGTGGGTGTCATCGATAACAGGGTTGCTTCCAATAGGGAACACAGAAAAGAAAAACCCAGAGCCAGAGCAATATATGTCGCCAACAAAACCATTTATTAGCCTCCAGAGACCATTGTTTGGTGAAGGGTTTAAACTAACCACCGATATGAGTATCGACCATTCATCTTGTGCATTCAATGACAAGCAAATGATCTGCCGAGAGTTTTTTTGAGGAGAGGGGGTTTTTAGATGTTCTTCGGAGAGAAAAAGCCTTGAAAAGTGGTGCTCACTGTTGGGCTTGAACCAACGACATCCGCCATGTCATGACGGCGCTCTACCAACTGAGCTAAGCGAGCAAACTTTCCGAAGACGGGCATTTTACACAGCAAGCTCTTTCATCTCAACCGGAATTATTCTTTTGCAGTGACCTGAGTCCGAACGGCCTTGAAAGCTTTACTTGCAGATTTCGCCTCATCAAGATCATCCGCGAATGCGTTATTACCATAGATTATGTATCCTCATCATTAAGATCAACATATCCTGCGTTGGTTGCAGCTCGAATTTCTAAGCTACTTGCAGATGCTATTTTTTTAACTGCTTCTGAGATTCAAATAATTATTTTCTTCCCCCTCAAATTAATTGTTACCGAAATTAAAAGGCCATCGATCTATTCATATAAAAATATTGTGATTTTTGCTGCAGGGAAAGGCTTATTCTTTTGTTTATTTAAGCTATGAGTGTCTTTGCAAATTTATTATTACTCTATAGGGGTTAAGTCGCGCTGAGAACCAGCTATAACTTGAGGCATGATTTTTGAGAAGTGCCATATCAAGGTGGTGCTCTAACCAACTAAGCTATGGTCGTACAGATTTCGAGCAGCGCTATACTTAAAAACTGATATGAGCCATCTTCTGATTGAATTTTTCTTAAGACCGCCCCAGCATGAAACCCATACTGGGGTGACTTTTTAACAGCAAGATTTCTTCCTATATTTTCTTACAGTTTGAAAATATAGCAATCATAAAACCAAGTTATCTCTTAATAAAGAACTCTACAGTGATAAAAAATTTATATGCAGAGATTTTTTATTATCTAAATGTTTATTTTATTAACTACTGCAGCCTGAATGATTTAGCCCATTTTTTGGGATCATAATTTGCCTTGACGCCGCCAATGTATTGAATACTCTCTTTTCTTTTTATTTCATTAACTTTACCAATAAGAGATGCATGGTTTAACAACAATTCATCCAATGTAATTTTTTTCTTTATTAATTGGTATTTAAATAATGAATTTAAATAGACTCTGTTCATTCTTTCTGATCGTTCATTATACCATTTGACAAGAAAGGGAATTCTCTTGGAAAGAAGATCATAATCTCTTGCATCGCTATATGTGACAACAAGCTCAGAAGTTTGGCCATAACCATATAAAGCTTCCCTATACTTACTATAAGGTTTCTCAAAAAATCTGATTGAGAAGACTTTATTTGTGCCTTTCCAAACAATTGATCCTTCACATCCTGTGAATTCAACTTCATTTTTACAAAATGCCGAATCTACATTTGGTGAGCCATATTTTTTTGATGCTTTTTCTCTAAGCTCTTCCGCTGCCTTGTATATCCACTTTCTAGATGCTTTTTCAGTTTCGAAGTTTAATTGGTCTGAATTATAAAATATGTTAACTAATGACAATCGGCCATTTGTATAAAATAAATAATGTTCGGTATCTCTTGGAACTCCATTTAATTGACCACCAAAGGTGAGCCCATTTTCCAAGGAGGTCCAACTATCTGTAACTGATTCAACCGTTAAGCCAAACTTTGAGGAAAATATAAAATTATCGTTCAAGCTAGCATTGGCTGTTACAGACGTAACAGCCAATGCTAGAGATATGTATAAATGAACTAAATTCAAAGTGATCCGCCTTCAATCTCGAATGTCAAATACTCATTATTAGCTTCAACTATTCTTATCGTAAGACCTTTGAATTGAGCATAATCAGATTCATCTAAATCGTATTGCACTTCCTGATCATAGGCTGGACGACGAAAATCATCGTTGAATTCACGGTAAAAGAATTTCAAATTATTGCCATCTCTACCCTGATAGATTAATTCTCTACTATATCCACTTGATCTATTGGATTCTTGCCAATCAACAACAATTGGAGTTTTCAATTTTTTAGTGCCTACCATAGGAATATTGTATTTATCAAACATTCCATCAGAATCCTCATCTATGAATAGAAGTCCATAAACAGGCGATGGTATTCCAAACATACTTGTTGCAGTAACTGGATCCCGAACTAGAGCACCATCTTTTCCGTCAACGAGCATTCTCTGAACTTTGGTATCAGCAAGATTAATAGTACCTCCAGTAGCACCAAAAGAGCCGTTAACGTAACCTTCGTATTGTTTTTTAATGTCAAATTTTCTGTAAATCGTGTCACCAACATATGCTCTAGCTTCTTCACCAACCTCAGTTTCACCTGTTGTTTTATCAATGAATGGCATTTGTGAGGGAGCTGAAACACATCCAACAACGAACACTAGTGGGATTAAAGTTAAATATTTAAGGTAGGTCATACAAAAATCTCCAATTTTTTTGTACCATAACCTTTTTATTCTATTTGTCAATGAATAGATTATGTATTCCCGTATACCCCCTTTTTAGACAGATAAATTTATACATAATGAATATTAGATAACTAAAGTTGCTAATCTTAAATTAGCTTCAAGTGATTATGTATCTCTTGAAGGTATCAAGATTTTATCCGAAGAATCTCCAGATTTCTGGCATGGCTTTTCTCGAAATTACAGTAATGGCCGGAACTGTAGAGGACTCTGACTTTTTGATATCAGCTGTGTCAAGTTTGCATTCCATGCAACTCAGTTACGGTAATACATAAATCTGCGAAATTTATCCTCCAGCGTCAGCGGATAGATTAAAATAGAATTTCGCTGCTTAGATATCTGTCGATCCATTAGGCACAGCACATCCGGGATGTAAGACATTTAGCTACGGCGCGGAGGAAATTCGTAAAAATTCAGACTACAGTTATATGTATGTGAATATTAATCTCAATGCTACCCATGGAATTGGATTTCCAGCTAACACTGAAAGGACTCTTAAATGCTCCAACCCGTTATTCTTGCCGGAGGCTCTGGCACCCGACTCTGGCCGCTCTCCAGACAACTCTACCCAAAACAATTTTTAGCGCTTACTGGCAATAAGACAATGCTGGAACTAACTGTGGATAGGCTTGCAGATCTCAATTGCGCACCACCGATTATTGTCTGTAACGAGGAACATAGATTTATCGCAGCTGAGCAGCTGCGGCTTTCCAATACGTCTCACAGTGGGATTATTCTTGAGCCCTGCGGACGCAATACTGCTCCAGCCATCTGTCTGGCCGCTCTTCTCGCCAGAGATATCGATCCTGAGTCGACTTTGCTAATTCTTCCGGCGGATCATCATATGGGTCAGCCGGAGGCTTTTATTAAGGCTATTGAAGACGCCTCTCAGGCAGCATTAGATGGCGCGCTGCTGACCTTTGGCATCACTCCTGATTACGCTGCTAGTGGCTATGGGTATATCAAATCTCAGTTATCAGAGGGCACAGCTGTGCCGCAGAAGATTAGCCAGTTTGTAGAAAAGCCCTCTAAAGAAATGGCTCAGCAGTATCTGGAGAGCAAAGAATATGTCTGGAATAGCGGTATCTTTATGTTTGGTTCGAATACCTTTCTGCAAGAACTGCAATCGCTGCGACCGGATATTCACAGCAGCTGTGAAAAGGCATGGGGCGGAAAAACCAACGATATGGACTTTCTTCGCCCCGACCAGCAGGCGTTTGAGTCCTGCCCTGCTGAGTCAATTGATTATGCGGTGATGGAAAAAACTAGCAATGCCATGGTTATGCCTATGGATCCGCAGTGGAGTGATCTTGGTAGTTGGTCTGCCCTACTTGATCTGCTGCCTAAAAATGGCGATGGCAATGTTCAGGTGGGTGATGTGATTGGCTTAAATAGCGCCAATAATTATATCCATGCCGAGCACAAGCTGGTTGGCACACTGGGGGTTAAGGATCTGGTGATTGTCGATACTAAAGACGCGCTGCTAGTAGCCCATAAAAATGATGTGGAAGATGTAAAACAGCTAGTCGAGATCCTGAAAAAACAGCAGCGCTCGGAGTATATTCATCACCGCGAGGTCTATCGCCCCTGGGGTAAATATGACTCGATGGATCAGGGGGAACGCTTTCAGGTTAAACGCATTACGGTTAAGCCTAAAGCCAAGCTTTCGGTGCAGATGCATCACCACCGCGCCGAACACTGGGTGGTGGTCAGCGGCACGGCGAAGGTGACTATTGATAATGTGACAAAACTGATTTCGGAAAATGAATCTGTGTATATTCCCGTCGGCGCAGTTCATGCCCTGGAGAATCCCGGCAAGATACCTATCGAGCTGATTGAAATTCAGTCTGGTAGCTATTTGGGTGAGGACGATATTGTGCGCTTTGAGGATTTATATGGTCGTGCCTAAGCTTTTTCCAAAACATTATTTACTGATGGCGCAGTAATGACTGGCTGAGTTTCAACAAAATTTCTCCGCCCAATAGCAAAGTACTGAATACCCTGCTCTTGCAGACGCTTTGGATCATAGAGATTGCGCCCATCAAAAATAACCGGGT
>Ga0209119_1001017_pt1 | contig 28366 bp, 31 predicted proteins | sample COG_03_FD_184747 | JGI IMG/M metagenome (GOLD analysis project Ga0209119, IMG submission 184747) | Pelagic Microbial community sample from North Sea - COGITO 998_met_03 (SPAdes) (version 2) | ecosystem: Environmental > Aquatic > Marine > Neritic zone/Coastal water | place: Helgoland, sampling...
GTTTCGACACGGCCAACGTCAGCGGATAGAGCCGCGTGCCCGATCCGCCAGCCAAAATGATGCCCTTGCGTTGTGTCATGATGTTACCTCTAAATCTTTTAATATCTCTTTTAATCCATCCTGCCAATTAGGACGTGCGATACCAAACACCTGCTCAGTAGAACGACAATCTATTCGCGAGTTTAAAGGGCGTTTAGCAGGTGTCGGATAGTCAGCCGTCGGGATGGGAGTAATGCTCTTCGGCAGATCTGCTTGAGCAAAAATCTCTTTAGCGAACTCAGCCCATGACACATCTGGCGCGCCACTAAAATGATAGGTACCTGCTTTGGAGGGCTCTCGAACAAGCTGTTCTGCCATTTGCAAACACGCCGTGGCAATGTCCCTAGCAGGTGTCGGCCCACCGATTTGGTCCGCTACCACATTTAATGCATCCCGCGTTTCCGATAGACGCAACATGGTTTTTACAAAATTCACGCCGTGAGCCGAGATGACCCAAGACGTCCGCAATATAGCGTACACTGCCCCACTCTCGCGGATCCCAATTTCGCCCGCCAACTTGCTGCACCCATAGACGTTTTGCGGTTCAGGCCCATCCTCAGGGAGATAGGGTGTATCGCCTGTTCCGTTAAAAACATAATCGGTTGAGATATGAACCAAGGGAATTCCCAGCGCCAAGCAGGCTGTGGCCATTGCAGTAGGTGCTTCGCCATTTATGACGGTGGCAAGATGTTCCTCATCCTCAGCCCTGTCCACCGCAGTATAAGCAGCCACGTTGATCACCGCTTTAGGTGAATGTTCACGAATTGCCACTGCACAGGCCGCGGGGTCCGATAAATCAACATCGTCACGCCCCAATGCCATGACACCACTTACACGCTGTAATTCGGTTGCAACCTGCCCTGTTTTACCAAAAACAAGGATCATGACTTTGTTCCCAGGCGTTGACCAACTCCGGATCGCTCCAGCAGCGGTTTCCACCAGTTTGCATTGTTCAAATACCACTGAATGGTTTTCTCCAAACCCTCTTCAACGATCACAGAGGGACGCCAACCAAGTTCATCGCGGATACGACTGGGGTCGATAGCATAGCGTGCATCATGGCCAGGCCGATCGGCGACGAATGTAATCAGATCGGCATAACTGCCATCTTCGCGTGGCTGTAGTCGATCTAAAATCTCACAGAGCGTTTTCACTAGCTCCAGATTGGTCAGTTCGTTTTCGCCACCAATATTATAGCTGCGACCCAATTCGCCCTTTTCTAAAACCAGCAACAGCGCATCAGCGTGATCTTCTACATACAGCCAATCACGAATGTTTCCACCGTCCCCATAAATCGGCAAAGGTTTCCCCGCGAGTGCGTTCAGGATCACAACTGGGATCAGCTTTTCAGGAAAGTGATATGGTCCATAGTTGTTAGAACAATTAGTCAACACCACGGGTAGGCCATAAGTTTCATGCCATGCTCGCACTAAATGGTCTGAACTTGCTTTGGACGCGGAATATGGACTACGAGGGTCATAAGCCATGTCCTCGGTAAACATACCTGTTGGACCGAGAGAGCCAAATACCTCATCCGTGCTAATGTGGTGGAACCGGAAATCGTCCGGTTTCCCCTGCGCCTGCCAGTAGCTACGCGCAGCCTCAAGTATGTTAAACGTACCGTTAATATTGGTTTCGATAAAGTTTGCGGGCCCATCAATTGATCGATCGACATGAGACTCGGCTGCCAAATGCATCACTGCAGTAGGGTTGTGTTTTGTAAACACTGCATCCAGCACTACTCGGTCCCTGATATCAAGCTGTTCAAACGCATAATTAGGATGATTTGCCACACTTACTACATTTTCCAAACAAGCTGCATATGTGAGAACATCCAAGTTAATTACAGAATGCCCCCTCGAAATCGCTAAGCGCACGACCGCAGAGCCTATAAATCCGGCTCCACCGGTCACCAGAATTTTCAAGAGTTTTCACCATAAATAAATGGATTTTCGGTATCTTTGAACATAGGTGCAACGGCATCCTTTTCACTTAAAATCGGATTACTATAAATCGGCCAATCAATTTTGATCTCAGGATCAGACCATGATATCGATCTTTCTAGTTTAGGGGTGTAGTAATCCGAGCACTTGTAAACAATTTCGCTGTTAGGTTCCAAAGTTACAAACCCATGCGCAAAACCCACCGGTATATAAAGTTGATGCCCGTTTTCGGCAGTCAAAGTGTAGCCCTTCCATTTTCCATAGGATGGGCTACCGCGTCTAATGTCTACAGCAACGTCAAAAATAGCACCACGACCGCATCGGACGAGTTTGGCCTGAGCATTAGGCGGCGCCTGAAAATGTAATCCTCGGAGAGTTTCCACTTCTTGTGAGATAGAGTGATTGTCCTGAACGAACTCATCCAAAATGCCATACTCTTTGTATACTCGTCGGCTATATGTCTCAGCAAAAAAACCACGTGTATCACCGTACCGCTTGGGTGCTATCAATAATAACTCAGAGGTATTCATTTGGTTACATTCGGCCCTACGATTTTCTTCAACCAATACTTTAACAAACTTTGAATATGCCAGAATAGGTGTTTTGAGAATATTTTTCGCGATTCTCGTCTAGCATCATGTTTCACAAAGGTCACGGTTACATCCTCAAGCTTACAACCAATTTGTAAAGCTCTGTTACAAAAATCACAATCTTCAACGTACATAAAAAAACGAGTATCAAATCCACCTAACTTTCGAAAGATACGCCCATTTACTATAAGGAACATACCAGCATACCAGTCAAATTTTGTATCAGTAATTTTTAACACTTTACGTTTTAGCAGGTTCTTTACAGTTAGATCTGAACGTTTGTAATCCTCCAGTGATCCGTCTTTATCTAAGATAATTGGGGAAGTAATGTCGATTTTTGACGCCTCCATTTCTTTTATCAGCACATCTAAGTTGAAAGGCTCAGTAAACTCAATGTCAGGGTTTACTATAAGAAAAAAATCCGGGTCTAAATACTCAAATGCTGAGTTATGGTTTGCGCCAAAACCTTTTCTGCTTAAGTTTCTTATTTGTACCATTGGATACTTACAGTAAAATTCATTACTGAGTGTGGTATTTTCTGTAACAATAATTGTTACATTGTGTTCTTTGCTAGTTACATGCGCATCCATTGAAGCCAACAACGTCTTTACAAGGGAAGATTGAGCATGAGACACAATCGAAATCGCAATATGCATTTATGCAGCCCCTAAATCTTTTAGCAACTGTTTGACGATTTTCTCTGCGGCTTCATCGATTGACATTGTGGTTGTGTCGATGTGGATTTCAGGGGTTTCAGGGGCCTCGTATGGGCTATCGATCCCTGTGAAGTTCTTTAGCTGACCAGAGCGTGCCTTAGCATAAAGGCCTTTGACGTCCCGCTCTTCTGCGACGTACAGGGGCGTGTCCACAAACACCTCAAAAAATTCGTCTGGCGACATCATATTCCGTACCATTTGTCGTTCGGAGCGGAAGGGCGAGATAAAAGCCGTAATCACAATCAGACCTGCATCCGTCATCAGTTTTGCAACCTCACCTACACGACGGATGTTTTCAATCCGATCCACATCGGTAAAGCCCAGATCCTTGTTCAAACCATGCCGCAAATTATCCCCATCCAGAAGGAAGGTATGACGGTTCATGCCCGCAAGCTTCTTTTCGACCACGTTTGCAATAGTTGATTTCCCTGATCCCGATAGGCCCGTCATCCACAGGACCGCAGGTTTCTGGTTTTTCAGGTCCGCGTGGTGGTTACGCGTGATGTCCGTTGCCTGCCAATGGATGTTCTGCGCACGGCGCAGGGCAAAATTGATCAGGCCAGCACCCACAGTGGCATTCGTCATTTTATCGATCAGGATGAAACCACCCAGCGTACGGTTTTCCGCATAGGGCGCAAATGGGATGTCGCGATCTATCGTCACATTGGCCACACCGATTGCATTCAGATCAAGCGTTTTGGCGGCCGCATGTTCCATCGTGTTGAGATTGATCTGATATTTGGGTTCCGCCACCGTTGCAGAGACCGTTTGCGCGCCGATTTTAAGGTAATAGGAACGGCCTGGGATCAACACCTCTTCATCCATCCAAATCAGGGTGGTTTCAAATTGATCTGCCACTTCAAGCGGGGCAGACGCGGCTGTGATCACCTGACCACGGGAACAATCCACCTCATTCTTGAGCGTCAGTGTGATTGACTGACCTGTAGTCGCACTGTCCAAATCGCCATCGTATGTGACGATGCAATCCACATGGCTGGTTTTGCCAGAGGGAAGAATGCGCACCTCATCCCCCGGTTTGATGGTGCCTGCGGCGATCTTGCCACTAAATCCGCGGAAATCCAAATTGGGTCGGTTGACCCACTGAACAGGCATACGGAACTCTTGGGCAACCCCTATGTTTTGATCCAGATGGACACCTTCTAAATGCTCCATCAGCGTTGGACCGTTGTACCAATTGGTGGCCTCAGAATGGGCCGCGATATTATCCCCTTTGAACCCAGAGATTGGGATGGCGGTAAATGCCGTAATACCGATGCTGTTTGCAAATTCGGTATAATCCGCGACAATCGTATCAAATGTGGCCTGATCATAATCGACCAAGTCCATTTTATTAACCGCCAGAACGATGTTTTTAATGCCAAGCAGGTGACACAAATAATTATGACGACGCGTTTGCGTTAAAACACCCTTGCGCGCATCAATCAGGATCACGGCCAATTCCGCCGTGGATGCACCTGTTACCATGTTGCGCGTGTATTGTTCATGGCCCGGTGTATCCGTCACAATGAACTTACGCTTTTCGGTGGCAAAGAAACGGTAGGCCACGTCAATTGTGATGCCCTGTTCCCGCTCTGCGGCCAATCCATCGACCAACAGCGCAAAATCAATCTCTTGGCCTTGTGTACCGACTTTTTTGCTATCTGCTTCAAGCTGGGCAAGTTGATCTTTAAAAATCATTTTGCTGTCATAAAGCAGACGACCAATCAGCGTTGATTTTCCGTCATCCACGGACCCACAGGTGATAAAGCGCAACAGCGATTTATTTTGATGGCTTTCTAGGTAGGCATCAATATCCTGCGCAATCAGCGCGTCCGTTTTATAAACTTGATCTGTCATGTCCCGCACCGCCCTAAAAATAGCCTTGCTGCTTTTTAACTTCCATCGAGGCACCTTGATCCTTATCAATCGCGCGGCCTTGTCGTTCGGATGTCGTTGTCAAGAGCATTTCTTGGATGACTTCGGTCAGGGTCACCGCCTCAGATTGCACAGCACCTGTAAGGGGGTAACAGCCCAGTGTCCTAAATCGAATCGATCGCATGACAGGTTTTTCGCCAGGTTCCAATGGAAAGCGATCATCATCCACCATCAGGATCAAACCATCCCGTTCCACAGTTGGACGTTGCGCCGCAAAATAAAGTGGCACGATTTCGATCCCTTCTAAGTGGATGTACTGCCAGATGTCCAATTCCGTCCAGTTGGACAATGGAAAAACACGCAAGCTTTCGCCCTTGGCTTTACGCGCGCTATAAAGCGACCAAAGCTCTGGGCGCTGCGCCTTGGGCTCCCATCTGTGTTGGGCAGTACGAAAGGAAAACACACGTTCCTTGGCACGCGATTTTTCTTCATCCCGACGCGCGCCACCAAAGGCCGCATCAAACCCGTGTTTATCCAGCGCCCGTTTCAACCCTTCGGTTTTCCACATGTCCGTATGCAATGCGCCATGATCGAACGGATTGATCCCCTTTTCCTTGGCCTCGGGGTTTTGATGCACGATCAATTCCATCCCCGCGTCGTTCGCGGCCTTATCGCGCAATTTATACATCTCTTGGAATTTCCAAGTCGTATCCACATGCATCAGTGGAAACGGAGGAGGAGAGGGATAAAACGCCTTTTTTGCAAGATGCAGCATCACCGCGCTGTCCTTGCCAACCGAATACAGCATAACTGGATTCTCAGCCTCAGACACAACCTCGCGCATAATCTCAATCGCCTCGGCCTCAAGACGAGAAAGGTGGTTCGCTTGACTCATAGCACTTGAACCAATTTTACATATGACTTTGTGCACTCTATTTGACTAAATTCAATGGGCAGACGTGTTTTGTTACGTCTTGAGAGGCCATCAGTTATAGCTCGTTCCATTAGTGCATACAGTTCCTCGTCGGCGTCAAAAAGAAAACCCTGTTCTGGCGATTGGATTAACTCACTGTTACTGTCTACATTGCGCATAATGCATGGCAACCCAAGATATAAGGCCTCCATCGCCGCCCGCGAGGTACCTTCAGATAGTGATGGCAACACAAAATAGTTTGACCGTGCGACAATTTCTAATGGGGTATCGAGTTGACCATGAATAACAACTAATTCACCCAAATTTTTGTCTTTTACAAATTTTTGCACTTTATTAATTTCTGGGCCATCACCAACTAAGTGTAGTTTTAAATTAGCATGTATTTTGCTGAGTTTATAAAATGTTTTGAGCAATAGCAAAACACCTTTCCTATTGGTCAAGCTTCCAACAAATACAAAGATAAAATCAGCACCCTCTTCAACCTTAACGGGAATTTTTGGATAATATATTTCATCAATAAAATTTTTTATTTCCACAGCTGTTACGCCAAACTTTTCAACTTCACGTCTCATTGACACATTTAACACTGTTCGGAACCCAAAACGACGAGTAATCATATAATGAAAAATAGCCATGATTTTACCAATTGCACCATATGTATCAGCGTAGTTTAGTTTGAGGTTTCCTCTTATGCTAACAATACTCTTTTGAGGCTTCAAAAATATAGCTGTTATCAAATCTGGTAGTAAACAGTAAGTAATTAGCACAGCGCCATTATTTTGCTGAGATCTGAGATAATAGATTTTTTTTATTATTGAGATTAAAGAGTGTAGTCTATTTTTACTCTTTCTACGTTGCTCATGTATCGAGACAATTTCGCAATTTAAATTCAAACTTTTTAAACCACTTAATAATGCTAAAGCACCTTTCACAGGGCCATTGTTATCTATTCTAGGAACTACGATTATTATTTTTCGCAAAACTCTAATATCCTTTTCGCCCTGATATCCCACGTGTAATTGGTGGATACATCGCAATATGCCTTGTTTGCTAATCGTTCACGCAAGGCTGAACTTGTCTGCAGCTTATTCAGAGCTGAACTCCAAGCGCCAATATCATCGCACGGTACCATTATGCAATTTCTGTCATTGGTTAATACTTCTCTTAAAACTGGCAAATCGGAGGATATGAAAGGAGTATGGGACGACATATATTCAAACATCTTCAAGGGGGACATCCATTTAGATGTGTCACTTCCTAAAGTGCCAATACTCACCTTATTTTGGTAGGGCATCAAAAGCGCATCCATATCAACCATTAGCGACCTTGCTTCTGTATTTTTTAAATGCCCTAGAAACTTAACATTTTTCAAATTTTTGCCAGCTTTGTAAGCTTTAATATCTGCGTCATTGCCACCAGCCAAATAAAAGAAATGCTGTGGAAACAAATCAGCTAACGCAAGAACAATATCAACACCGCGTCCAGGATATAAGTGTCCAAAATAACCTACTCGAAATACGTCATTCGGAAGAAATTGCGACTTGGTATAATTGAAGTTTATTTTACAGCAATCGTGTAATACTTGTATTTCTTGCTTTTCTGATACTTTATAATTTGCTTGTATAATTTCTTTTAAGGCTTGGGATATACATATTAAGTTAGTCTGAGTTTTTAAAATTAACCGCTCTGCAATTTTACGCCAACCAACTTCTATACCATGTGCTTCATAAGCATGTTGAATTGAAAATATACTAAGTAATGTTGAAAAATATAAGTTCCTGGACAAGATATAACTATATCTGTGTCGAAGAAATAAGCATATGCTCCATAGACAAATTTGTAATTGAATAGCACGACCAAAAACAATTTTGATATTTTGTACTTTCACGTTTTGTGGTAAACTAAAACCATAAAACTCTTGTATGCAAGAAACGGAAAAATTATCTTCCGTTGTAGCGAACACAAGGTCTACTTCATCTATTACCTCAGCCAAAGCCGTTACTTGATGAAGAACATGAACAGAATTTGCCGACTTAGACGGAATTATAGATGGCGAAACATACAGAAATTTCTGCATAGCTATTGGATATCCTCATGATAATTGACAGCAACGATGCTTCTGCATGATTTTGTTGGTACATCTATGAAAATCAAATCATCGTATAATCTAGGGTGTAAATCACATCTCAAATCTCCCTTGTATTTTGGATTATTAACTACACTAAATAATTCATAAAAACTGTTATCCTGAATTTTAATAAGTTGCATTTTTCCAAATCTATCTGGGTACGTATCTGTAATTAAATTACCATTGTTCGTGATACTTGCATGACCATCCTTTTTAGTCATGGCCATAAATTGATCAGCTTTCTCGTTGAAAAAATGACGCACATATCCAGCGCCGTTAAAATATAGAATGCTTGTATCATCCAAAAAGCTTGGATGACTAAAGAATTTAACATCTTCTAAAATAGATACCGAGTAGGTTTGTAAATCTATTAATACCGGAATAACGCGCCTATCCTCTCCTTCCAAATTTACAGTAGTCAAACAATACTTATTTGACGGTGAAATTACGATGTGATTGAAATACCAATCACACGAGTTTGAAAGCCGTAACGGTAAGTCTTGAACCTTTATAGAAAACGCTATTTTTTCTTTATATACATCATAAATTAAAAAAGAGCCCTTCAAGCTTGATGGCACACACCCCGGATACCCATAACCTGGTCGAGAAGTACGTAACCTTTGAAAATCAACTGCAAACCCATATCGTCCGTCTGATGAAAAACACCAAAAAGGAATTGGGTATGTCTTGAGTATATTACCATCTTTATCGGTGATTTTTGTAATCAAAGAACCATCTTCGATATCAACAAAGCTCAAAAGATCATTTTTAAACGAGTTTAAACGACTACCCAGCTGCCAATTTACTGCATTAGACACAGAAACTTTGTAAAGTTCACCCGTTAGTCGGTTATAGCGTAATATTTCTGCTTGAGATGGGTGCGGCGTATTAGTAAAACTTTCACTTACTTTATGGAAGAAAATAAATTGATCACAAACCAATCTTACATCGTAATAACCCATAAAAATGTGTGATTTTGGCAGTGATATCTTCAAAGAAATACCTGCTTCATCTTTTCGAAGAAATGATAGTAACCAACCTAGATATCGCGTTACGGATATTGCAGAGGACTTAAAACTCATTGTCTCTCTAGGACCATAAAGTAACAATAAAAAGGCAAAATTTTTGATAAGAACGGTAGCGGCATCGAGCGCTGATGCAATACCTTTAAATTATGTTGCCTGGCCAGCTCTTGTAAACTGTTAAAATTATAAAATCTTTTGTGGTCTGGGTCTCTTAAATACCCCTTATGGCCTGGAACTAAAATGATCACTCTACCGCCTTTATATAAAACCCTCACAACTTCTTGCATTAACATTGTCGAGTCATCTATATGTTCTAAAACATTGTCCAAGATAATGCTTCCAAAAGTATTATTCCCAAATGGCAACTGATCTTCCTTCATCAGACTTACCCTATCCGGTAAAATTTTCGCACAGTGACGTACACAATGTTCATTAATGTCTACACCTATTGCATCATTGTTATTTAATAAAAATAGACCAAGGCCACAACCAACATCCAACGCTCTGCCTACTATCCAATTATTGATTGTTGGATATAAAAATTTTTCTCGGTACAGCTTACCTTTCCAAGAAATATTGTCTAAATACTCATAGTAATCTTTGTTCTTTGTCATATTCCTACTCCAATAGAGTTAATTATAGCATCTTTATTAGATCTTTGATCGAGTACAAAAAGTAATGAGACGAATACACAAAGACGATAAGTTATGCTGGAATTGCAGTTCTTCATAATACTCGCAATGAAAAACGGATATAATGAAATGGCAACGTTTGTTAGACGATACGCAAATATTGCATACTGACTAAAACTTACGAAAATGACTAGTGCATGGAGCAAACTGAATATAAAAATATCTATCTTGGTCAACTTCAAAGAAATCAAATTTTTACTATTTTGCAATAGATAGATTAACAGGAGAAAGATCACGAACAATGGCTGAACGTATGTGTGTACACTTTCCCCATAGCCCTGACGCTGCCAACTCATGTATAATTCAATCCTAGGATCAATAACAGCGAGAATAATTAAATTTAAAGATATTATCGGCCAGATTAAGAGAGTTATGGCTAAAAAAGACAGCGCCATTCGGCGTTTCTCGAATATTTTATATGCCGTTAAAATGACTATTAATATAACGACCGTTAAATGAACACTAATAGCCAAAACATATATCAAGTACTTCCATCTCTTGCTACAGAAATACGCATACAGCGCTATATTAATAGCAAGCCCAACTCTCAATTGAGCAAAGTCTCGTACTATAATAATATGTAGCAAAAAAATGAAGAAAACTATACCGAAGTTTACATCTAATCTTTTGGTGATTTTGTAAACTAGAATGAGGTTGAAAATTCCGACCGAAAATAAAAATATCTCAAACGGCATTCCAGTGAATTGAAAGGGGAACATTAAAAGATTAAAACCTACGTCGACAAAATTATCGTTCATTTCATAAAGTCTGCGATAATTATCAATATCGACCCCAAAAGATCGCAACATACCAAATAAGTAAAGTGGAATTAAAACGATAGTTATAAGGAAATTAAAATATTCTCGGGTTTTACCTAATATTAGCAAAGGTATTATCATTGTAATTGCTAGCATGATATTGGTATAAAAGTAAGAAAAAATCATATGACAGTTATTTTTTTCTCAGATATCCAATCAATAAAACCATGGTAATCGTCTCCAATTATTTTATCCAGTTCTGCTTGCGATAGATCACTTTTTTTTCTTCTATTGTCGTTAAAGGTGCGGTAAAATTCGGGGATTTTTAGTAACTTCACAAGATTTATAATTTTTTGATGTCCATTTCGCGTCAAAGTTTTATATATTGTGATTCTCATTTTTTCTAAAAATCGAAATCTTGGTGTTATTGTTTTTCCAATTTTTTCTTTTCTAATGCGATTTAAGTTATCATGTTCTATACCTAGAAACGAAAAGAAACGCTTTACAGCATCAACACCATCATTTTGAATACTATGGTGGCGGATTATGCATATATGATCTTTATCAAAATATTTTAAGTAATTTTCAACAATAAAGCGATAATTGTTACTTTGTATTATTTCAGGATGGCGTGATAACACCTCACTAAAATCATAATGTTCACCGTATTCTAATTGGCGCAACCAATCGACGTGGGACTTAACTCGTTCTTTTGAATCTCGTACGAATAACACAATTTTCGCATGTGGAAAGTGCTGAGAGATACGTTTTGCTGTAATAGCCGGGTTGTAGCAATATGAAACAGATATCTCACACATCGTCTTCTTATGAGGGTTTTTCTTATCGTAGTCAAAGTGATCCAAATACCATTTCATTCCACGATCATATTTTTTATCCGAGGAAAAAAAACTAATTTCTTTTCTGACAGAAGCAGAGATGTGCGGGCTTTTTTTTATCGCTTCATAAAACCAAGTAGTTCCGCATTTAGGTGCACCTATACCAACTACGATTGGGCCATAAAGTTTATTATCTACTGAGTGAATGTTTTCAATATGCGACATGGAACTCCTCCATAAATTCCCTTTTTCTCAATATCCTTGTTCACTAACGACCTTGCACCGACCACCGCCTGATCACACACTTTCACACCAGATAAGAAGGTAACACCCAAACCGATATAGCACCCGCTGCCAATTCGAATAGGTAAACACACTGATCCTTGTTTACCTAGTGGTGAATTCACGTCTGGAAATAAATGTTCATTTGTTTGAAATGTGCAGTCCGGTCCTACCTCAGTATTGAGGCCTATCTCAATGGACGCAAAATTCATAATCTTACATCCACTTCCAACAGTAACTCCGGATGAAATTGTTAAATGTCTAGGGTTAACAATTTTCAACTTCGCACGTAACACTACTTTTTGCCCTATTGAAGCCCCTGCATTTTTTAGTGCGACCACCCTCACGCGAGAAAGCAAATTATCTATCGACTTCAAACCAATTAAATAATGTACATCAATCGCATTGACCAAGTAAAAGACGTACAAATTAAAATATCTATAAATCATGGCTTATTGTCACAAATATCTTCAAATACAACATGCGTTAACGCTAATATCGACAATATAGGATTAGCATACCCTGTGGCATTTAAAATTACAGGTCCATTCAACCAAATGTTAGCAAAACATTCCAATCTCCCAAATTCTGATATAAATGAAGATTTGTCATCACAAACTTTTAATCCCCCGAAGTAATGAGTATGGGCTAATGTTACATTTCTAATTTGTATCTCATCAAATTCAGCGTTTTCGTACTTTAAGGTATTTAAGTCTTTCAATTGACGCTCAGTATCACCTATGTGATGCAAATTTACCTCATCGTGTGTTACATCGTAATTCCAAATATAATCGGGCTTTACACTCTTTATGTAAACTTTAAAAATATTATATTTCCCAATTTTCATAAATGATAAATTCACATTATAAAGATAACGAAGAATATTTTTGAACACAGCAAAGAAGTTTAAAAACCAGATCGACATATTTAAGCTCAGTAACCTATCAAAAATCTCAACAAACACATTTTCATTACGGATCGCATGATCCCTTCTGCCACTCAAAATTAAAACTTTATGTATATAAATTTTAACATCATTGATAATAGAGCGCTCAAATAAACGAAAATTAGCTGGGAATTTTTTGAGTCGCACTGTTGCCTTTGGGTGTGTGTAAATTCCAGTTTTTAATTCATCAACGTAAGCTTTATTCCTAGATGTAAGAAATTTACAAAGAATTTTTAAATTCCCTAATGTACCAGCGCACAATACAAATTTATTTCCTTGAATTAAAAATGTTTCATCATCACTTTGAACAGTGACTGTAGAAAGCTGGTTGTCAACGATGCATTCATAATCAATAATTGAACCATGAATGATACTTTTATTGCTCACAAGATCAGCAAAATTGAGTGGCTCCTTTTGAACCACACAAATATCTTCATCAATCTTGCTATTTTGTAACAATTGAACTCGATCCAGACCAAAAAACTCCCATGCAAGATGGTAATTGTCCTTTAACCTATTGAAAATTTTTTCTGATCCAAAAGAATATTCATGCTGAAAGTCATTTTGATGCAGTTCAACCAACCCTCCACCCCATAAATTAGTCCCGCCACCAATTCCATGGACGGTCCTTACAGAACTGACTTCTGCAGCCCCTTCGTCGTCAATTTTGTGACTTAAATTATACGATAGGCGCTCTGTTACATCAGTCACAATAATGTGTGGAATTTTCTTCTTACTAAGTAAATGAGACAAATAACAACCAGCAGCTCCCGCACCAACTATTATAACTTCGCTGGAAATTTTTTTCATGACGTTCAACTAAATTTTCCCCGCATTGCGTATACATTATACGTCAAATATATTATCAGCTTTAAAAACACTAATAATACCCAAGTCAGGAGTATTTGTATTATATCGGTGTACTCACATACGTAAATTATCATGAAAAACACACTGAAAAATATCGTCTCAGTTATACTTGTCAAAAATGGACCCGACCTTCCTATCACAATATTTCTTTGCAGCTGCGATAAGCTGAGAAGGCTAATGGTCAGGGCAATTAAAAATATATTTTTCTCCAAAATCTCCAATACTTGATCATCTAGACTTCTCCAAAAAATTTCGATCAAGGGGAATAAAATTATTAGCAGTATGCCAAAGATAGCGCATATTCCGAATTGTAATATACTGAGTTTTCTAAATGCTGCATAAGAAAATTCTTTTTTTGCTGAACGAGAACTCGCTGTTTTTGCAACTGTAGATAAAAAGGGAAGTGACGCATAAATTATCATAAACGAAAGTGACGTCACTATACTACTTATATTATCCATTACGACGTAAATATAAGCAGGAATAAAATAACGAGTACACACATTAGCTAGTGTTGTAATTGAGCCTAGGGTGACTTCCGAACGTATCTTCCATAAATTTATCTTGGGTTTAGCAGTCACCGATGCGCTAAAACTCGTATTTTTCTCTGCTAATAATGTAAATAGTATGAGCACATCTGATATTAAAGTTGACGCAATAAAACCAATCACGATAAGGTGCACCGAACTATTAATGAAATATACATAACCTAAAAACATTATTGCCGATACTAATTCACCAATATCATTTAAATAAATCTTTTCGTTTGATAGGTTAACAATTTTCACTGTTTTAAAAGCAAATCTTAGAAAAACAAATATTGACCCTAGTAAAATAATAAATTGTTCCCTTAAGTTTATTCCATAATAACTATAGAATGAAAAGAACAGGGAACTACAGACACCTAATATAATATAGAATTTTAATATCTCAATCACTGAATTATGGAATAATGGTATTAAATAACCACGTACGGCCGTTTTCGATAAATGCCGTACAAATATATTTCCAATACCTATGTCGACTACTAACGATAATCTAAGTGTTTGACTTATTATTAACCAGAAAGCCAGTTCTTTCGTATCAAGTGATCCCGCTAATATACCAACGATCAGAAACTGTGAAAAAATCAATACGCTACGTGAGACGATATTTATAGTGAAGTTTTTTTTCAGCATTTTCTTTTTAGGAGACTAATCAACCGCAATAAAACAAAGTAATTCTTAAAAATCCGGTTGGTAGTATATAAAGTACTATCTTCAATTTTTCTGTTTATTTGTCCAATGCTTTCCTCTTCGCTGATTAAGCTTTTTCTAATCTGATTATAATTGCGCTCGTATATGCATCTCTTTAGCAAAAAGTCATTTTGCAACAAATTCTTGAGTTTGTGATCTACATTACAAATAAGGATACCATTTGCAAATCCACCAATTTTCAATTTGGCGGGTACTCGGATAAAATTCGCTGGAATTCGTTCTGTTAAGTAATCCAAAATTACTCTACACAGTCTATTTCGAATTTCTAATGTATCCAAGTCATGCTTGATCAATGCAGCTGCAAGTGGATGCATTCGCCCCTTTAAGCCAAATGTTGCCGATCCCAAATTTGGAGTTAAACCAAAATTTTTCAATCTCGCGGTGTACTTGTCTTGGTACAAATGTCTAGCACCAAGTTCGGCGAGCTTAGGGTCACTTGTTGCAAAACAGCCCCCTTCACCGCCTGATACAAATTTAGCTCCTTGAAAACTAAAAACAGAAATATCACCAAAACTTCCAAGCGGTTTCCCATCATAATACCCGCCGTGGCAATGTGAACAGTCCTCGATAAGTTTTGCACCAACATTCCTGACAATTTCAACTAGATTATTGAGATTGTGAGAATATCCAAAGTAATGAGTCACTATTACGATATCGTCCCGCTTAAGTTTTTCCTTTAAAAAGTCTAAATCAAAAGAATAGCTTTCAATATTTATACTTGTCGATTTGACATTTAAATTTTCTTTCAACGCACCAACGTAATTCGATGGGATCACCAATCCATTTACATACACTTCGGGATCTGATGTTACCGACAATGACGCTATGGCGGCGTGCAATCCTGCTGTAGCATTATTGGATGTGAACACATATTTTGTTCCAATACATTTTGCCAGCCGCTTTTCCAAATAATTTATTTCTTTTGGGAAGATCGTAATCCTGTTTAGGACGATCATTTTTGCTGCTGAGAATATACTCCTCACTCTATTAACATAAATAATTAGATTGATACATAAAACACTCATAAAAACTTTAAACATAACTTAACTTTTCTTTTATTAGCGAAATTAAATTATCCAATGAGTCTATATCATTAGTAGCACCAGCGCGATCTGCCTTTTTATATAACTCTGTATATAAGTTTATACGACGTGATCCATTTAGAAGTTGCGAAATGAGGCTGATTAATTTTGACTCATCATGCTCAAATTCACTGACTTTATCTAACATTGACTGGTAATCCAAACTTCCAACCGCTTCACACATCCCAGATATAGTATAATAAGTTTCCACATACGTTAATATAGGCTTGCTCGCTATTAAAGATTCTAAAGCACAACTACCAGATAAACTAAACACCCAAGCGGATTTCTCTATAAGTTCGCTTGTCGAGTGTGAATCGAAAACTAGTTTTATCCTCGGGTGATTATCTAATTTTTTATATAGTTCTGACGGTTTTTGTCCAAAATTTCGGGGGTGTTCCTTTAATACCAGGTATTTACCAAACGGTATCTGATCAGCTATCATAATAGCTAGATCATATTGACGTATAGCTTTAATATTATTTAATTGCAAAGCGATTTCTGGTTCAGCATGGAGAGGAAAAAAAATATAGTCTTTAGGTAGCTCCGAGTTGTAGTTATTTCGACGTAAAGAGTGTCTTAATGGGAACATGAATTCTTTAAAATAGACACGTTTGAAGCTACTTGCTTTATGATGTCGGTCTGATACTTTGAACATTCGTTTAATATCTACTAGACCGCTTATGATTAGAGAACGAAATACTTTGACTAGATTAAATTTGTAATTTAAGCTTCCCTCATACTCAATTTTTTGTTTCCGAGAATTCTTTAAAAAGGTATTGACGGTATTACTGTTTTCATCAGAAATATGATTATTCTGGTCTAAAACACTTAAATCAGTAAATAAATTAACAAAATTTTCAATCTTGGTCCCACGTACAATAAATGTAGGAATATCTCTTTCTTTACAATACATATATATTAAATAATCACCAAATGTCGTTACACTAAAAAGAATACAAGCATCAGGTTTAATGGCTTCAATTTTGTGCCTTATTTTTTGGTTTGCACTTGAAAGAATTTCATAAGTCTTTTCCATACTATATTTCGGCAATAATTGCCCAAATAACCCATTTGATGCGCCACCTGATAACCTTCTGTCCATCAAATAGGCTCTATTTAGAAGTTCATTGTAGGCAGGGTTGTTGAGATTTATCACTGGTTCATTCTCAATCAATTCCCACTCTGCAAAGAAGTTCAAACCTCTTTGGTTTGCCTTCTGAAACTCCTCCCGGTCAGATAAATAAAAGTAAAATTTCCAATCGTTAAGTTTTTCCTGCAACCTAAAGGCTGCTGTCATTGAGCTTCCCATACTACAACAAAGAATTCGCATTTTTCTCCAACCAATATTCTGCTTTTACCCAGTCGATTTTATTATCAATATTCAGCTCTTCGTGTGGTTCAGAAAGAGAAAATATTTCAAAATCCTGGTCTAAAAGTTTTTTTTGAAACAAAATCTGATCAATATTTAAAAAATAATATTGTCCAGATACATTTTTGTAATCGCGAGCGTTAATCTTTCTGGCTTCAGTTACGATTGGGTAATCTCCAGAAAATGTACCAACGGTTAATCGATTTTGGTTTTGAAATTTGTTATGACCAGTTACAAAATCAGATTTATTTCTAAAAGGATGTGTAGCTTGCAACAAACAAATATTACGATTAATTGGGTTAGTGGAATCACGCCAAAATTGAATGAAATCAAGATTTTTTATTTCGTTATTGGTCGTCCACTTGGGTCTTTTGAATATTTTGACTCTATCATCTGATATAAGATTAATATCACTCGTAATTGTATCAGTTGCTAGATGTATTGCGCGCACATTGGGCAATTGCATCGCAAAACTAACAGTATACATGAACAATGGTTTAGAACCCAATTTCGCAAAGTTTTTATTAGGAAGACGAGTAGAGTTGGACTTTATCGGAATAAAGATGTCGATTTCATCCATGAATCTAATTGCCTTTCTTCTTCAACTTTTAATTGAGAATATGTTGGATTCACATATTTTTCACATATGCCTAACTTGCTAAGAATATACTTCTCAGATACGCAGTTTTCACCGTTTTCTGATTTTGGTAAATTACGGTTTAGAGATGTGATTTTTTGTTGAGTGGATCTTGCGCCAGTGATGTCTCCATTTTGATATTCCTCATAAAGTTTGTTATGCAAATACGCCCAAACATTTGCGTCACTTGTCATATGCGCTTTAACACCCATTTGGTAAAGTGTAAGAGCTTGCCCGCCTCCAGCGCCGTAGACTTGGAAATCATCATCGTCATGTAGGTCAATCATTCCGATTAAATGTTGTAAATCATATCCTCCCGCTTTTATACCTCTAATATTAGGATGCTTTTTCAAAACTACAGCTTCGGAGACTGAGATTCCGGAACCCCTTTTGGGATTATGATACAGCCAAAGTTTTGATGCGACGCAAAAGTCTGAGATTTTGTGGATACACCGAATTTTAGCGTCACCCAATAATTTTTGATCGTAAGGTAAATAATGGAAATCACATCCTAATCCATCAAATTCTCGAATGAAATCGACTATTTCATCGTAGCTCATTGAACCTAAGCCAATTATTATTGGAATTTGATCGGCAAATTCCGCTATAGCTCGGGCAGCTATCTTGCGGTCTTCATACCCAATAGAGAAGTCCTCTCCAGCAGAACCTAAAAACCATATACCACCAACGCATTGATCTATTAGATTTTGCACATGTTTTGCAATACCTTTCGGATCAACTCTGCCATGTTCATTCATTGGTGTAATTGAGTTTACAATCGTACCTCTAAGTTTCATTTTTTTTTGACTCCAATATTAAATCATCCGCAATTAACATTTGCGTGTATTCAAAGTTACCATGACACGCTCCGCCTATGTGAGGCGTTACGATAACGTTATTTTTGTTTAGCAGGTCAAAATGCTTTGGATCAATTTTAGAATTTATAAACGATTCTTCACCAGTTAACACATCAGTTAAATATTGCCTATCTGAGCTTTTCGATAACCATTCACATACAGCATCTTCATCAATCAGTTCTCCACGTGCCGTATTGATTATCGCTAGATTAGATTTTGAACGAGCAAGTAACTTCTTAGACACAAATTTTCTATTCTCTCTACTGTATGGCGTGTGAATCGAAATTACATCACAGACATCAAATAATTCTGCTGTAGAAACACGTTTAAAATTTGTTTCCTTATCGCTAATGTCAGAATAATAAACGTCCGCACCAAATATCGCACTTACCTCAGCAACTTTCGATCCTAACCTACCCAATCCCAGTATGCCGAGTTTAATAGAATTAAAACTATTACCCACGAAATTTTCGCGCCGCCAATTTCCTTCTTTTATATCTGTGTCCACTTCAGAAAAGCGACGTAAAGACATCAATATGAACATGATTGCTAATTCAGCTGTCGACGTAATTTTAGAAAGTAGATGTTTTTTTTCACTAAGGCTAATGATCTTTATCGATTGGTGACGCGACGCTAATTTAACATGAGTCAATCCTGTTGTGGGAAAACAAAGAAATTTCAAATTTGGAAAATTTTCTACGAAATTTAAATCAATTAATCTACGAACCCCTGACCAAATGACAGAAATATCACCGACACTATTCGTTGTTAAGTCGCTTTCCATTATAATTTGGAAACCATGCTTTCGCAAATAAGTCTCTACTTTTGGCACGAGAGCAAGCTTTTCTAACAACAAAATTTTCATTTTGAAGTTATCCAACTAGTAAATTTATCTTTAAATTTCAATTTTAAATCTTTATCTTCGCCTTTTTTCAATAAAAATTTCCTTAAATGGTAATCAGACGAAATAGCTTTGTCACAGATTCTATAATCATTAGTCTTTAATAATATCTCAAAATTTGTTTCTGAGAAGTTGAATATGTGATCGATTTTTACTGACTCTTTAAAGCCCTTAGCATTACAATTAAATTTGAAATCTACATAATCCACAAAGAAAAGAGTACCTGAATGCATTAAATCAGATATTTTCGAAAATGTAGTCTCTAGTGAGTATAAATGATCTATTGTTTGACAAAGTAATATTAAATCAAACTGACCAAATTCGTCAAAAGACAAATTTTCAAAAAGCCCACATGCCGTTTTACAACCATTTGCAGCCGCATACAATAATTCTTCACTCGATGGGTCTTGTACAACAATATCAAGTTCATACCCAATTTCAGATAAAATCCGGTTTAATTCAATTGCCACTACCCCGGTAGATCCACCTATATCTAGAACCTTCAATTTTTTATTCGGCAATGCCGCCAATTCGGGTAACAAAAATTTAGCAACTTCGTTGGCATATTTTATTTGTCCAGGGATTAGTGCTTCATTAGAAAATGAGCGCTGAAATAACTCCTCTAGAATTCCACGATAAAATCCGCTATAAAACCATTCATAAAAATCCGGGGGTGGAACGGGTGATTGATAAACCAGTTCACAATCTTGACATGCTCTATAATGCACTTCAACACCGTATCTATCTGCATTTAAAAATTTTGTAGTATCACTAGAGCCACAGACCGGACACTTCTTGCGCTCTACTTTGCGACAACCTTTAAACGCCGAATTCACTGTTTCTATTTTCGTATTCATAATATACCTATATGTTTTAAAGTGGTTTTTACTGGCTTTTCATTTATATGGTGATCACCCATTATCATGTAGTCATCGATTTCCGCAAATTGATGTAAAGGCACAATCTTGACACCATCATGTTTGTCAACAGTTTCACATATTACGTTATTTAATAATTTATTGTAATTTTTTATAACTTTCACATCAGAGGATTTTTTTGTCCAGAGGGACAGATCAGTGTAGCAAGGTGGGGGTATTGTACAAATGTAAATCTCGGCAAGGTATTTTTTCTGAAAATACCGTATGTTCGAGCTTATGTTTTGCTCGACTATTTTAAGGTATCCATTAGCAGTCATCTGCTTTTTCTGACAAATTAACGCAAACGCATTTCGACAGTCTACCTCGCCTAAATTAATAATAATCCGTTGAGGCTGATATTGTTTTAAACTCTCTTCCAAAAGACGATATCTGGAATTGTATCGCTTTGCATTTGCACTGTAGAGAGTCATACCGTGAAATCTACGAGAATGAATTTTTGAAAACATATTTTTATTATTCATAAATATATGTTCAAAAGTAATGAGATGCGAATCTCCAAAAAATAAATAGTTGATTTCTCCCGTACCCATAAAATCGTTAAAAATTATACGCTTTTTATTATATGAACCATAGATAAAATTTATATAATATCGCTCTAGAAGAGTGGTGGCCTCTACCTGGGCTTCCAAATATGCCTTTTGATAAAACTCATTCATTTTCAGTATGACATTTTTTTCTGTATGATCGGATTAATACTAGCTAACACATCGGCGATTTTAGCACCTGTTTTCCCATTACCAAAACGCAAGTCAGGAATTAGCTCTTTTTGTCTAATTTGTTTTTGGATTGCTTTTAATATTGCTTTTCTGTCGTTTGGCACATCTATAACGTTTGAACCACGCTCACGTCCGAGTTGCCTATTCCCAATGTTAATCGAAGGCACTCCAAGAAACGCCGCCTCGCGAATACCACTGGACGAGTTTCCCACTAGGCACTGAGCGTTATAAATCGATCTCGCATAATCAAGCATATTAAAATTACGATACAAGCGTAACGGAAATGATTTTTTAGAATTTGAAAGTTGTCGCAGCTGTTTTGATATATCGTCAGAGCCCGCGTCAATATTTGGCCATAACCAAACTGTTTGCATCTTTATAGTCTGTATAGCTTCAATTGTCTCTAAAATATTATCAGTTTCGTTTCCATATTCTGTGGTAACGGGGTGCTGTAGGACAACTAGATAATCCTTGGTTTGATCGATTGCGTCACCGCTGCCGCCAGAACGGTTAAAAAAATCAAATCCGAGGTCTAAATCTATTTCAGCTATTTCATCCATTGCAGGACAACCAAAGTTAAATATGAACTTTGGATCTTCTCCCATTTTAATTAATCGCTTTTTGGATAACTCAGTTGCTGGAAAATGTATGTGAGATAATTTCGTGATTGCATGTCTTACACTTTCATCGATTGAGCCCGTTAATTCACCTCCTTGTGTGTGAGCGACGGGTATATTCATATAAGATGCAGCAATTGCTGTTGCCATAGTTTCGTAACGGTCTGCGACAGTCAGTACGATATCTGGTTTCAAATTCTCAAATTGAGTAGACAATTCTATGATGGATAAACCTACTGATTTTGCCATCGTAGTTGGTGTTTCACCTTCTACTACTGTATAAATTTTTGAAGCAATTTTAAAACCATCTTCTTCAATCAATTCAACGACACTTCCAAAGCGGTAAAGCAGTGCAGATGCGCCGACAATTAGCAATAATTCAAGTTTAGGATGGTTATCTATGGCCCGTAAGACTGATCTAATGCGACCATAATTTGCTCGACTGGCAACTATTACAGCAATTTTGCGTTTATTCATTTTAAATCCTTTTCATGAATTGGTTCGCCAGCGAGTATTGATGAGGCAGCAGTCATCCCAATGACATTTTTGTATGCACTCGCGCTAATACCTAGCGCAGGTTTCAAATAGCATAAGTCATTTGCTGAAAGAGTTTTTCCAATTTCAATATCATTTTGTGCGTATATACCCCGTCCAAATAATTTAACTAAGTCACTTTTTTCTGATCGCATTTCATCCTTGTTAACTGGCGATGTAATTAGCTTTTCTTGTAGATTTAGATAATTTACTAGTTTCTTTAAGTCTTCTAAAGTTAGTGATGCGGGTGTATCGGGTCCAAACATTTTCTTAGACCACGTAACGTGTAATTCAAATACCCGCGCTCCAAGCATAAAAGCTGATAAGGAGGGGTAAATTTCTCCACTATGATCTGACAAACCAACTATAGTATCGCTATAATTAAGTTTAAATTTTTCAATATTATTTAAACCTATATTCTCAGGCTTTGATGGATATTCAGTCGTACATTGGAAAAAAACTCGGCATTTATTTTGTGTGTAATTGTAAAGATCGTCTATTTCTTTCCAACTCGACATCCCCGTTGAAATTAATAACGGTTTATTTGTGTCAAGTATTTTATCCAGCATCGGATAGTTGTATATTTCTCCAGAGGCAATTTTCCATGCTGCAATTTCGCATTGCTCTAGGATATCAACAGCTTTTATTGAAAATGGGGAGCTTAGAAATACTAGGCCACAATCTCTTGCTATAGCTGCCAATAATTTCCATTCATCAAGGTTAAACTCCATTCTCTCCCAGTACGCCTTACGAGTTTTATCTTGCGGAAATACCTTTACACGAAAATCATCATATTTTGAGCTTTCTTCTTCAGCGAAATGCGTTTGAAATTTAACGGCATTCGCTCCTGTTTCTGCAATCGCTTCGATAAAACTTATCGCCTGTCCTAAGCTTCCTTCATGAGCTTGCCCAACCTCAGCTATAACAAATGGTTTTTCAGTATTTTTGGCCAATACCTGATCTAACAGTTTGTAATTATCCATGCCTTTAACCTTTTTTACTGTTGTAAGATTTATACCAATCTACAAACTCGCGAACACCAACTTCAACCGGGGTTGATGGAATGTACCCCGTTAATTTTTTGAGTAACGCAGTGTCGGCCCAGGTTGCAGGAACATCACCAGACTGCATTGGCATCATATTTTTCTTGGCTTTTACACCTAATGCATTTTCAAGCGCTGCAATATAGTCCATCAATTCTGTTGGGTTTGAATTTCCTATATTAACTACCCGATAAGGAGCAACCGGTGATAAACTATCGCCTTCATTTACGAGATCGGAGCTCCTATCGCGATGCAAAGGAGGAACACAACCAATTAAATTTTCAATTGATGCCACCAAATCTTCGACGTACGTAAAATCCCTTTTCATTTTTCCATAATTATATACGTCTATAGGCCTATTATTTTCAATTGCGTGAATAAACTTGAATAATGCCATGTCAGGCCTTCCCCACGGACCATAAACTGTAAAGAATCTAAACATTGTCACCGGCAACCCAAAAATATGGCTATAACTATGTGCCATCAATTCATTACTTTTTTTTGTTGCTGCATAAAAAGACAATGGAGTTTCTGTCTTTTGAATCTCATTAAACGGCATTGTCTGATTAGCGCCATACACTGAAGAAGTTGATGCCATCAGTAAATGTGAAACGTTACAGGATTTGGAAAGTTCAAGTATGTTGAACGTTCCAACCAAATTCGTCTGGACATATTCGCTAGGAAAGTCAATTGAATATCTCACACCTGCTTGTGCAGCTAAATGCACTACAAAATCAGGTTTATGGGCTGTAAATATAGACTTTAGTTCTTCGAAATCCTCAATTCTCAACTGATTATGATTGTAGTCTGCATGATTACTGAGAATGTCTAAGCGGTCTCTTTTCAATTGTGGATCATAATAGTCTGTCAGAGCGTCGACCCCAATGACTTGGTATCCAAGATCTAGTAACTTTTTGGATAAATGAAAACCAATGAAGCCTGCACTTCCCGTAACTAGTATATTTTTTTTCATAATCTCAAATCCGCTTCACCCAAAGGAAAAATATTCTTTAAATCAAAAATCACACCATCTGTTATTAATTTAGATCGCAAAAAAGACGAAGTAAAATCAAGGAACTCACTATGCTTCACTGCAAGTATTATTGCGTTATAGCCGCCTTTAATCTCGCTACTTAGCCTCAAATCATGCTTCGCTTGCAATTCCTCTGAGGAAATGTGTGGATCAAAAATATCGACGTCTAAACCGTATCCTTGCAGGATTGTAACCAACTCAATTACCTTGGAATTACGCAAGTCTGGGCAATTCTCTTTGAACGTTGCTCCCAAAACTAGGATTTTTGCCGACTGAAGAGGAATTTTTGATTTCATCAGAGTTCGGATAAGCTTATCTGCGATAAACTTTGGCATAGCATCATTTACGCGTCTGCCTGCAGAAATTAATTCCGGATGGTGACCAACTTCTTGTGCTTTGTATGTTAGATAATATGGGTCAACACCAATACAATGCCCGCCGACCAATCCAGGAACAAAGTTCAGAAAATTCCACTTTGTGGCTGCTGCCTCCAGTACGGCATGTGTATCTATTTCGAGTTTGTCAAACAAAGAGGCAAGCTCATTAATTAGCGCAATGTTTACATCGCGCTGAGTGTTTTCTATCACTTTTGCGGCTTCAGCTACTTTAATCGAGCTCGCTTTGTATGTTCCCGCCGAAATAAAAGATGCGTAGAAATCGTCGATAGTGGACGCAATAGTTTCATTGCTCCCACTCGTAACTTTCATGATATCCCCAACACGATGTTCTTTATCCCCTGGATTTATCCGCTCGGGAGAGTAACCAACGAAGAAATCTTGATTGAATGTCAGATTGGCTTCCGCCTCCAAAATAGGAACACATACCTCTTCGGTTGCACCAGGATAAACCGTTGACTCATAAACTACAATATCGCCAGCTTTAAGATAGTTACCTACTGTTTTTGAAGCGGAGATTAACGGCAATAAATCCGGATACTTAGCTTTGTCGATAGGGGTTGGAACTGTTATTATATAAATGTTGCATTCTGCTAAATGTTTTTTTTCATTAGAGAATTGCAGTGCAACACTCTCTATGAGTTCAGCTGTGGATACCTCTTTGGTTCTGTCCAGGCTATTTTGCAGATCACGTACCCTTCTATGATCAATATCAAATCCTATGACATTGTATTTTTTGGCCATTTCAACAGCAAGAGGAAGACCCACGTATCCTAATCCAATCACTGCTGGTTTTAATTCAGATAAATCACTCATACGTATTTTTAACCTTTTACTAAAATGCCGCTCTCAGCGCATCGATCAGATCGGTGCGTTCTCAACTGAAACCCCCATCTGCGTCAGGCGCGCGGCCAAAGTGGCCGTAGGCAGCTGTGCGTTGATAGATGGGTGTTCAGGCCCAGGTGCGTGCGGATGCCGCATGGGCTTAGGTCCATACAGTGTGACACGGCTTTTTCGATCTGCTCATCGCTGACCTGATATGTGCCAAATGTATCTGCATAAATCGACAATGGAAGCGCAACACCAATCGCATAACTCAGCTTAATCGTGCATCGCTCGGCCAAGCCTGCTGCAACCACGTTCTTTGCCAAATAGCGCGCCGCATAGGCGGCTGACCGGTCAACCTTTGTCGAGTCTTTCTCTGAAAACACGCCGCCGCCGTGGGGGGCTGCACCGCCATATGTGTCCAAGTTGATGTCCTTAAAACATAATCCGTCATCTCTTCATTTTCCCTCATGTGTGTGTATGATCGCACTGAGGTATCCATACACCAGTCTACAATCAAACCGTCGACCATTCAAGCGCACGGCTTCAACGGAACCCTGCTTTGCATGTATATTAATCGCATTTGCCAATTGTATTTCCCCGCCTGATCCCACGCTGAGGCCTCTCAAAGTTTCAAAGATATCAGGCGTAGGACATAGCGTCTGATAGAGGCCAGGTTTGAGGGTGCATCATTTGCGTCTGGTTTTTCAACTAAGCCCTCAATGTCCGCACCAGACCGATTTGGTACAACAGCGCCGTATTTGGAAATATCGGGCCCATCAATCTCCATCATCGAAAGTTGTGATTTGCCACTGCTTGCAAACGCTTGAGCGAGATCCGCTGTCACACCGGGTTCGTAATAGGTTAAAAAATCATCCGCGAGTTAAACAGCAAAGGGATCCCCACCAACGGCACGTTCCGCAAACAAAACCGCGTGACCCAGACCCAGCTGTTCGGCCTGACGCACAAATATGCATTCCACTCCTTTGGGAATGATATTGCGAACCATATCAGCCTGCTTATCTTTGCCCTTGGCACGCAGCATGGTTTCCAATTCATTATTCGCATCAAAGTGATCTTCAATCGCGCGCTTATTTCGGCCCGATACAAAAAATCAGGGTGTCGATACCTGCGGCAATTGCCTCTTCCGCGGCGTATTGGGTCAAAGGTTTATCAACGATTGGCAACAACTCTTTCGGCATCGCCTTGGTCGCAGGTAGAAAGCGGGTACCAAAACCAGCGACGGGAAAGACAGCTTTTTTTAATTTTCATGGAATAAATCTCTCGTGAAAACCTTTTCTGAAACATTTTTTAGTTCTGGAACCATACGGTTTGCTAAAATAATATCTGCGCCCTCTTTGAACGTACTAAAATTTGTTTCAACGTGTGAATTAAAAAAATACGGTTCATTCAAAGCTGGTTCATACACAATGACTTCTATTCCTTTGGCTTTGATCCGCTTCATTATGCCTTGAACAGAACTCTGTCGGAAATTGTCACTCCCTTCTTTCATAACAAGACGATAGATTCCAACGATCTTTGGCTGTTTATAGATAATCACATCCGCCAAGAAGTCCTTACGGGTCGAATTAGCGTCGACGATCGCGCTCATAATATTTTGAGGAACAGCGTCGTAGTTTGCCAAAAGCTGTTTTGTATCTTTTGGCAAACAATATCCACCGTAACCAAACGAGGGATTGTTGTAATGATTGCTTATTCGTGGATCAAGCGAAACTCCATCAATAATTTCACGACTGTTCATATCTCCTGCCAGAGCGTAGCTGTCTAGCTCATTGAAAAATGCTACACGCATCGCAAGGTATGTATTCGAAAATAACTTAATTGCCTCAGCTTCGCGCGCGCCCGTAAACAAAATATCAACGCCAGACTTTACGGCACCCTCAGCGAGCAATCTTGCGAACACCGCTGCACGCTCTGATTTTTCACCCACAATGATCCGACTTGGATGTAAATTATCGTGTAGCGCCTTACCCTCTCGCAAAAACTCTGGCGAAAAGATCACCGCGTCCGTTTTCAAACGTTCTCGAACATCGTCAATAAAGCCAACCGGTATCGTAGATTTCACAACGATGCAGGCACTAGGTTCACTTTCGATAACTTGGGAAACCACTGACTCAACAGAAGACGTATCAAAGAAATTTGTCCTCCCATCATAATTTGTGGGCGTAGATACAATTACGTAATCGGCGCCTTGAACTGAAACGTTCAAATCAGTACTTCCAGAAAGCGTCAAATCTTTATGAGCCAAATAGTCAGAAAGCTCAGCGTCAATAATTGGAGACTTACGCGCATTCAGCGCGTCTACACGCTCTTGTAAAATATCGACACCAATAACCACATTATGCTGCGCCAATAAAACTGCATTTGATAGGCCGACATATCCCAAACCAACAACAACAATTTTCATGAATTCTTTCTCAAATCTTCTTTTTTCGCGCCCAATAAACTCTCACCCACCTACCCATAACACCCCATTATCAGAGGTTACAATCTATTGAATTTGAT
>Ga0209119_1001024_pt1 | contig 28258 bp, 25 predicted proteins | sample COG_03_FD_184747 | JGI IMG/M metagenome (GOLD analysis project Ga0209119, IMG submission 184747) | Pelagic Microbial community sample from North Sea - COGITO 998_met_03 (SPAdes) (version 2) | ecosystem: Environmental > Aquatic > Marine > Neritic zone/Coastal water | place: Helgoland, sampling...
GTTCACGTGGCGCAGTGGTATCCCCCGCAGCAGACATCATCTGGGGTGTATTGGGTGGGGGCGAAGCTGCGACAGTTCTGCCGCCGGGGTACACACGGTCCGCAGATGGCGTTGTTCTCTGTGTCTGGTGCCACAAAGACTTTCCCAACAAACAGACTTACAATACTGAATGTGCGCAAGACGTTGGACTATAAAATCCGTCAGCTTTTTTTTGCAGCATATTGATGTCGTATATACCAAGGCTGTCACATTTGTGGTTGGCTCCTTGGATGACGAGAGACCGCACATCTTCTTGATTGATTTCGACAAGGTTGAAGTGCTGTGCGAAGCAGACAGACAATTGCGTTTAACGGAAATGAAGGAAAGGGGGTACTCGTGCCCAACTATTTTGCCAAACACCGAAACAGTCGAAGCGGTGGAACATGGTGTGCAGTTGGGAAAAGAAATTGCTGCAGTGCCAACAATGGCAGATATTAGTTTTTTGCCCCCATGCGATGATGATTAAAGATTCATCCGGGTGCCGAGAGGCGTCAAAACCCGCGCCATTCTTGGGAAGCCACACAATGATGGTCGTCTCGTTCGTAAATCTGTGTCACATGCATCCATACGTATCATACAAAATTCAATGTCAAATCATGAAACGAGCTCTTGCGAGGCTCTTTTAGCAGGGCCGTAACTTCAGCGTGAAATAAGGTCATGATATCGACATAGTAGTCCACCCAGCATATCTTAAATTCGTCGTTATACAACACTTTGTCTTCGAAGAACTTGTTGTTAAACAACACTGTGTTGAGCATTGCTAAAGCATCGGAATATGTCTTTTCAGCCATCTCAATTGAGTCAATTAGGGTTAGGGTTAGTTCACTTAAAGCGTCTAAATGGTAGGATGTCGATCCGCGAAACTCTTTCAGCATGACCGTAACCTCGTTGGACATCCTTGCCACATCTTGCCATTTACTACTTTTCTTTTCGAGTTCATGCTCAACAAAGAGTCCTTTTGCAATGCAGTGACAAAAGTATTGCGCCGCCGCCAGTCGCGTCACTGTAAAGTGAAATTGTACCATTTGATCGATATAGTTGTCATGCGAAACATTGCCCCAGTCTTCGAAGAAGTGGCGGTCAAACAGCACTTTGTTGATCATTGCTACATCATAGGTATTTATTTTAGTCAGATCCAATATTGCGTCTAATTGGAAGTTTTCGTGAAGCACTTTCAGCATGACCGTACTTTCGTTGGACAACATGGCCACCTTTTGCCATTTCTCAATTATTGGGTCCCGCTCCTTTGGTCCTACGGGCACTGCATGCTCAACAAATAGTTCTTGTGAAATGTGGTCGCAAAAGTATTGTTCCGCACATCGCGCGGGTCCGCGTGCGTGCGTGCGTGTGTAATGGGGGGAAGTGCGGGCCCCGGCCTTACTTGCGGTAGAGGACACGCCGCATCTGATGTTCGCCATTTGTGCACTGTTTTAACAGTTTGCTTATACTATATATACATCTACATACTGTATTTATGTCCCCGTACAAAGATGTATTCTTATTGTGATGCTATAGCCGATGCCGATAACGGTTACACCGGCTAATTCATTCTTTATTACTGTTTTACAATAAACCCACAAGTATGTGAACAATTGTAGTTGTATTAGCACAGAAATCGGCATATGTATGACCAAATAATATGGTGACTTTTACGGATTTAGAGCGCGTGCGGGAAATTGGAAACATCGGCAAGGTGTTGCTGGTATTGATGTGGGTAACAAGCATTGCGTTGGCGCGAACACCGTCGCCATGCCTTGTGGCCCAGCTCAGCTACCAGCCCGCAATTCATTTGTTGGCTTCTGACTTTTGCCGCATGGACGGTCTTTGGCGCAAGGAAATGGTAGCAAACACACCTGTCCCAGCGCTAGCTATTCTCCGGAACATTACTGACGGCACGTCGGCACGACAGTGCAACGATTTTAAAACACAAATAACACAAGTAACCCATTGTAGGTGCATTGTATAAAGCACGCTTCACACACACAATTAATAACTATTATGTCATCTGCAGATTATGGAACCTCATTATACGCGCAACGTATAAACTACAGTAAAACGTTACAACAAATTATAACGGCATGTTGCCTAGATGCATCACAATCTGGCAGACGCTGTTTTACATCTACAGTATTGCAACGTTTGTAGTGTGCGGCGTCCACGTCAACAAAACAACCTATTACGTACTCGGTGGGGTGGTTCTTGCCTTAAATGTCGTTCCATTGCTCTATAGGAACAGCTGCAAGATCAATTGCACTGCCGGTATTATAGCATCGAGTTGCAATCTTGTGGTACTGTATCTTGTTGGACGCACTTTGGACGAAAAGGGTAACGGGACACAGTTTTTGGTACTTCAGACAGCGTACACGGTGGTGACAGTTCTGTATGCTACAATAATTGGCTGGCCGCCCTACATTGAAAAGAATATAAAAGGGGACTTACTACAAGGATATCTTAAAACGGAAGCATTTTGTAGATTAGTAATTGATTATGCATTATCCGCTAGCGTTATGCTCAGCGTTATATCGCTGCTCTGGGGTTGTCGCAGCTACGCAGGAATAATTGTTGGGCCATTGTTGCTGTGGAGTGCGCTAGTCGCATCGTGGTATGTGCTTAATCGCGCCTGCAGTACTGACATCACTCCCACCCCACGCATACAGTATGCACACTTGGTTCATCTCCTACTAGTGTACGGCGCGGCTCTACTTCCGTTAATGGGTGCAGTGTACAACGGGTTAAAGCCCAGTACAAAGGAGCTTCCCACAGGGGAAATGCCGGTGTGGGTGGCCATTATTGCAATTGCCAATATGCTTCTCTTCAGTGTCTTTGTGGTCCCGTACGTTTTAGACCTGCGTGCTAAAAAGTATGTGTGTTTTGTGTCTCACGCGGTCTTGTCTGTGATCGCCAAAGTGATACTTCATGCTTTTCTTGGTATTTCAATTCTTGCGCAAGTAAATGAACTCTCTGATTCAGAATGTACAAAAGAACGTGGCGCAAACAACCAGCTGGGCCGTGTCTTTGGAATCATCGGCGGCACAATTGTGGGTGGCTTTTGTTTGGCCTGGGTACTCGGCTGTATCAATCCTTTGAAAGAGGAAAGAGACTTAAATGTACCCGCAAAATTTTTTCAAGTTCACATTGTGTGTGGGGTAATGCATCTCATATCGCTGAGTGTTTTGCTTTATACTGCATTAGAGAACGGTAACGGTGATCTGGACATGTATACACGACGAATAAAGCCGCGCTTCTGGGAATTTGATACGTGGTACTACAAATGCTTTGATCAGACTTCTAGCACATGCTACATCACTAAAGAGTGCAAGGAAGCCAATCGACATTACTATATACCTAATGATGGTACAACGCAGATCAACGTTGTGAAACTGGCATCTGTGTACGTGATAGTCTCGGGCTTGACGCATATTATGACGGCAATTGTGCAATACGTACCAAATCTTAAGTGTGTAAAGGATTGCGTGCTGCGAGCTGCTGCGAGACCTGTTTAGATAACTGGGTTGGTTTATTTTTCCTTTATAATCCAAAGCATTAAATTGTTCAAGACACGTTGGGATGCCTTGTCATTATTATGAACGAGCCGCAGTTGAAGCCCCGCCCGGAATGTATCGTTGTACACATGCGCCCACGATGTGCACGTAGTTGTTGCTGATTGCAGTTGCTTGCAGTTTATGAAGGTGTAAAAGGCGTCTAACCGTGCCGGTGTCAGCGCTTTGGATTCCTGGGGTGACGCGACAACCGATGCAAATGTGCGACAGGTTGGCAGAGGCCAATCAGCATCTGCCAACGGCTGCTGCTCTGTCCATGCTCGAGAAGTGGGAAACATCGACGGTGTATCTGACACAATTGTAACCGTTGAAACGTATACCCGTAGTCACGAATTTATTTTAATATTCGCAAATTATCCGGTCGCTTTGGCACGCCATTCATCTATAATTAGCACAAGTTCAGTATAGACAGCCTTGTCAAATGCACCGATAAGCCCATTACGATACTGTCCAACATTAACTGTCCCTTTTAAATCGACAGCAGTACCCAAGCCATCACACATATCGATCTCGTTTACAATAAACTGCGCCAATGCATTGCTGTCGCCAACAGACCCACAAAATGCCACGCAATTGTCGGGTTCAGTCCCAATGATGATCACCTGATCGGGGTGCAATTCATGATAAAACACCGATTGGTCTCGTGCCGTCCATGCCCAAGTTCCCTCAGGCTCTATTGTAAGCATTGTGTCTGGCCACGGAAGGTAAATGTCTGATCATATACAGTTTGTACCGCAGACTCAATTGTGGGTTTGCAACAAATACGTACTGGACACATCGTATATAGGTGGGTGCCGTTCTATGGACACGATCCGGTATCACTATGTCAAGAACCCCTAACCCTAACCCAAGAATGACAGACGAAACGTTATCGACACCTTCCAGACAAGACGTGAATTTACTTAAAGTAGCAAAGCAAACGGGAAAAGTAGTTGCAAACAAAATAGAGAGACACAAACAACATGACGTACACATGCCGTCTTCGCGGTACTGGAACCTGTTATTATTCTGGGAAGAAGAACTGTATAAGAAGGGGTCGAAGTTTAAACAATATGCATCCACTGTTGAAACTTTATGCACATCATATTTTGCAGGTTCTGGTTCAGATCCGAGTCGGTTTAAGGACATCACGAATATCGAATTTTTACATAACCTAGAAACATTATACAATGAACTAGAAACAAAGAACACATATGCTCGTTTTACGGAAACGCTTCATGTTGGACTTCTCACATACTTTGGAATCACCATTGTTGATGCAATAGAAATTGAGTACGAGACGTACATGAACACCTTACGATTAGCGAGAGACCAGCTCCTGCTCGTAACACCGAGTACGGTGCGGGCCCTGAAAGCCACAACAAGCGATACAATTACATCTACACAACGGTTGCGAAATGAAAGCTGGATGAGTGGCCAAACCAAGCTCCACAAGCTACGGGAACGCATTCGTAAAAAACACACCAAGAGTAGAAGTCATGAAGAGGCATTACGTCGGAACGCGGACTTTTTGCGAGACGTGTTTAACACTATCCCACCAGGTCCAGGCAATTCAGACGATCCTGATTCAGACGATCCTGATTTCGTATTAGAGGGTGGATTCGACGAAATCGCAGTGCCTAAAACGGAACACAAACGTGATCATACTGCGACTATGTTCGTGACAGCTTGGCCGCCACCTAATGAAATCCAAAGCACGATCGATTCCGCCGTCAACATCGTGAGTCACAAACAGTGGGAAAACAAGTCGTACATTTGCATTTTTGTCAACGGGTCAACAATTAACATTGGTCGTGTCAACAACGGCAACGAATTAGCAGAATATAAACAATGCAATGCCACGCCCCCATCAAAAGAAAACGATGAGTTCTATTGGGCGCTGATGCACATGATGAAATCATACGAAGGTACCATTCGTGTTTTGCTTGCTGGCTCACCAACGCATGTAAGCGCCACAGCATCTCATGGTGACGAGTTTAATTTCTTCCCCAAAGATAACATAGTTCTGGTAGAAAGTATTTGCTCCATTGGGCAAATGGAGCAAATTACGGAACACGCAAAGAAGCCAGAAACAGAAGGTGATCTGTCCGAAGATGCTTCTAACCCAGGCCAAGTCATTTTGTACGAAATTATGAGGGCAATGAAGAAGAACATAGAGCGAAAGTGGGTTATTGCGTGCGGCAACGAATCCCTTCCGGATTACTGTTGCACCGCCTCCACGTACAAAACAAACAACCTTCCTCTGGAACTTCAGAAGAGTATGGACCAATACAGTTTTGAGATTGTGTCGTCGGACGACATAGACTTAATGGGAAACTACTGCAAGGACACAACATTAAGAACATTAAACGAAAATGACAAAATAAAATACCGGGCACTAGAAGGAAGACTTATACCGGAAGAAGGGGCGCAGGGTACGATGATGCTGGTCACCTCCGGCTTCACGCCATTTAAGAGCCTTAGCCGTAGAGTAAAACAAGCTGAGGATTGGATCGCAAGTTTATCGCAAGTTTCTGTTTTTGTATGGGACATCAAAGGAAACCTTCTGACCCACTCTCGGGTTGGGCTCGACAAATTGTTTATCCAAGACCTTAAGCGGACCATAGAATATTCTAAGTACATTGTAACAAACGAACAATTCTTCTTGACTGGGACTACACCTTTAACAAACGGGACGCTTACCGAAAACAGGTTAACAACGGACATGATTAATATTACAATGGTTCGTAAGTTTGTTCCCGGTTCCTATGTACGTAACAAGGAGACAAATGACTTTGGCAAACTCGTTGAAACGGAATATCGCTGTTCTGGGCCCACCTTAAAGCTCACTAAATACTGGAAAGTACATGTACCAGGCCATGTCGCAGACCAATCCTGGGAAAACTATGTTCTGGAACATAGTACAAAACAATTGTTTGAGACCAGTTGTCCAGATCGAAAGCCATGAGCTTTAAGGTGACCCCAGTATAAACACAGACGTGAAACATAGTACAATACATCAATGACTGCACTCTTGGCCAAACGATTTGTGTCGTCCGGGGGGGGTCTGTCGCGCGCGTTTGCATTTTCGCCCAACGCGGGGCTAGCGAGTATCAAATCGCTTGTAATATCCGGCGATAAATACACACTCGAATTAAATTCTACCGACAGTATATCAGGCTTGCATAGTAATGTAGTCATTCATAGTACCGATGAGGCCACGGGTACAGAGATCGAGCGCACTGTACCGGCTGTGCGTCAATTGTTTTTGACTCACTACCCAGCCGCACCTGTAGTCATCAAAGATAAGTTTACAGAGCCCTTTACAATAGTAGTTTGCCCCCGGTCCGAAGGTAGCTTGCAGTTTAAAACGTCCATGGGGGGTACCGATGCATCAAATTATTTGAAAATGCTGGCTGAGTTTAACGTTCAGATTTGCATTCTCCCAACAGGAAACAGCGGTATGCCCGGTGGGGTGCTTGCGCGCCCACACAAAGCATTGCAGGCGTGGTCGGAACAGTCCGGCAGTACACCAAGACGCAGTAGGACAATCCCGGTATCAATACAAGCACATATCGTAAAGGCTATGAACGCAACGTTGGTGAACAGAATGGAAACGTGTATGCGTACAATCCGAAACGTGTCGGGGGCTGCACACGTAACACATGACACCCTGCACCCACTAACACGGCTCGCGCGCGATACCGTACTGTCGGGTACAAGCCCGGCCGGAAACGACTTGCACGATCATACATATGATACCGAGCTCTTGAACAGATTGGTCAGTCAATGGAATGAGTACGTTGCCTGCAAAGAGTCGCTGAATACGCCCGCGGTCGAGCACCACTATCCAACACCAGAAACTATTGCAAGCTGGGCACCGGGCAGTCCAGTGCAGGTACCCGAATCCGAATTAGCCACGTTTGACGCAAGGGGGCATGGATGGTGCGTATACCGGCGTGGGGGATACTGTACCATTCAAAACATAGCTTCTGGACTGGCCAATCAAAAGCCCGACCGTTAAGTTGGTCGCGATTGATGGACACGACGTTATGGACACCCTAACCCATCTAATTGTGCATTCTGGTATTTTTAGCGAGCTTTCTGAAAATGAGACTTTGTGTCGCGCCTCATTTACCGATTTAGCATTATAAAACAGGTCTCCAAATGATGATGGGTTTTCAATCCATGTATTTATTCGGAAAAACTGGACAAGCGATCCTCCAAAATGTGTGCTCGTAAAACCGACTCCAAGTCGCCGTGCATGTAGTGAACGGCAATACTGTCAGAGTTCATCGTTACTTTTCCGCAGGCGCCCCTGTCGGTTCGTGGCATGGGGGACATCACACCAAACCCCTTGACAGTCCAATTTATTGGGACGACAACAAGCTGCACGCGCCAAAACTTGACGTTTGCCGGGATCCAACACACTATCAAGACATACCCCCCCATTCCAGTAGAGTGCCGGCGAATGGTCATGCTCTCATTGCAACAGGCATACCTGCACGTCTGAATGGCGGCATCAATAGCGGCATCAATGGCGGCAGTCTCAGGAACGACCAAAGGCCCTTGACTATGTGTTTTAGACAACCGTGTCAGCTGTATTGCCAATGTATTGAGTTGCGGCTCGCCACACTCGGCCTCGGGGGATTGATAATCTACAGTGCACCCATCCCCGGCTATAACGCCAAACGTTAGGCGCGGCCAGTCCTCTGGTTTAACAACAATACTTGTAACATTCCCCTTTTCCGTCGGTACAGCTGCCGCGTAATAGGTTGCATACCCATACTCGGAGCAACGCAATGCTTCAAACTCATTGCACAGCGGGGCAAGCAAAATATTGCGGCGATTGCAATTTGCAATCTCTTGTTTAAAGCGGTGTTCTGTCATGTCTTTTCGCACGTGGTCCGGATTTCATAATTGTACAGACCCAATTTAATTAAATGATAGATTGTGGGTTTCCCGGACGGGGGTCAACTGTTGCGTCATTATACACCGGGTATGGGACTGGGAATACCAAAAGCCCACCGGGACCTTGTCACGGCATCGTCGCGCGCGCTAGAAGCAACGCGCAGCGGCCGTCGGTACAAAACGCAAACAAAAACCATTAGCCGGCAACAGATCTCAGGCTCAAACATACGCAACATCATTTGGCCGAAAGCCGGCCATCGCGCTGTGGGCGATGCCCCCGCGCTCATTCGAAGTAATGTCATCAAAATGCAAACCCCGTTTTCCGATGATGTACACCTGACCGGCAGTGTAAACCCTGCCCCAAAGGTTGGCCGCTCCGCTTGCCAAATTGCACAGTCTGTATTCAACACGCTTAATGAAAGCAAGCCGGGGGAAATAGACATCTTTTTTGATTTGGCCGACAGCTCGCAGTACCCACCGCAGCGTGCACTTGTGGCCGCCAAACGAAACGCTAAACCGGTGGCTTCATCGGCAATCACAACAGTGCTGGAGCAACTTGGTTGCACAAGTGTTCTGCAGGCCGAGGCGCTCGATACGGATCACGTACCGCTGCTGATGTCGAGGCTGATTGATTGGGCTGTTGTGTTCTCAATCCCCGCATTAAAACCGTTTGCGTGGCGCGTGTTCCAGAGCGCGCTCAAGACGACCATCGCAAAGATAACGCTCAAGAAGGGCTGTGCACCACTGACCGTACGAATCTGGTGCACGGACGGGATAACATGTCATACGCTTACAACAACGTCGATAAAGACCACAATTTCCGCAAAACCATTGTTTGATTTCGGAGAGGCCGATCTGCGCGTCTTCAATTGCGCAGCGCGCGCAAATATACTCGGTCAGGAAGTTGTCGTACACTCGATTGACACCGATTTTTTTGTCATGGCCATTGCATCTGTTTGGTTTACCCCCAATGCTGCCTTTCTCTTGCGCATGAAAACGGACGTGTACGACGTGCGAGAACTTATCAAGATTGCCGGCGACAAAACCGCCCGTTTGAACATGGCCTTTTGGCTGCTTGCATTTGGGTGCGATTACTCAAACTCGCTGACTAACAATGGCCATCTAAGCAAAACGTTGGTGCACTTGGTCCAGAACGAACGCCGTGGCCCGTACGCAGACAAGGACAGTTCGGCCACGTTTACCGTTGCAGATGCCCACGTCATACTTGACACGTTGAAACGGACCAAAAAAACCAAAGCGCCCCCAAAATCGATCGAGACAACATTAAACGATATGCACTTTTGTGTCAGGTATTATGGGTTTTTGTTTGATCATTTTGTTTCATCGGAAATGGCATTTACGGTCGACGCGTACACACTGCAGTTTACAACCAGCATGACAGCCGAAAAGGAATAGAACAACAAAAGAAAGACGCGCAATTTATTTGAGTGCCGTATCTTCAAATGACGCCCGTGTTACATGCATGTTATTAACGTGTGTACCGTGTTTCGTGCCTAAATTCCAGTATGCGTAGTAACCGTCGCTGAATATGTCACTAAGTGTTTCAGACAACGTTTCTCTGGTCAAATCATTGCGAGACATTCGTACACACCGCCGGTACAGACTCAATAAAAACTTGCAGTCTGTTCTTTCCGTTTCATTTTCACTATACACTGCATACAAGAATAGGTTTTCAGCAAGTGTAATCAAGCTGTTAGAGTGTCCGTGTGGCCGTTTCCGTTTCCGTTTCCCTTTATCCGCGGTATCCACGTCCGGGTCACTGTCTTTTATGTTTTCAAGAAGCGTCAATAGTTGAAGTGAATAGTTTTCTAGTTTTTTCCCGGTCCAGTCGTGATTCCCATCTTCCCACACATCTGACCCGACTATCAAATCGGTTTTGCCATAGTTTTTTTCTATCAAGTCAGATCGTATTCGCTCGAACATTGTGCCGGATATTGTCCGATGCATGTCTCTAACCACATCCCTAAGAATAGTGTACAGCATTTTGTCCGCTTCACCTAAACTAAACTCAAAGAAAAAGTCGTCCAGAACCAATTCATCATCAACCTCATCTGGCCGAATGCTTGCAAGCATGGCTGAATCTATTTCGTGTATATATGCCTCGTCTTCCGCTGGACCGTCGCTGTTGTCTGCTCCTGTTGGTGGTGGTTGCACGCTTGCACCTGCCTTTCCAGGTTCTGCTGCTGCTGCTGCTTCTGCGGCAGGTTCTGGTTTCAGTTCGGGTGCTACCGCAGGTTTCGCTTCATCCCCTTTTTCAACCGGCAGTGATGGGCGATCACTGCTGTGGTCTTCGAGCACACTCTGAATAAATTCGCGGTGTAAACTACAGAGAACAACCTCGTCCATATCCCATCTTATCAAATGGCGTATTTTAGGCGCTGTAAGGAAACTTGCTGAACCTGGTTCGGATTTCGTTATGTTGTACCAACGCTCATTGTAGTTCTCTTTGGGTATACGAATATAAAACGACTTCTTCGTCAACCAATCAATCGTGTCACTATTAGTGTACCTCATCTCAACAAAGTAATTAAACACTCTCAGAGCATCTTCCCCCTGATTCGGTCTACCCTTTGTGAAACGAGATTCCAAATCCAAACACAACTGGTCATATTTCAGTCGCTCAGGTATACAAGGTTTTTTTAATTCGCCACCATCGGCCCGCCGCCATTCGTTAAGTTTAGCGGAATCCCATACAGTCAGGTTAGGGGTCCACAGCCATTCATCCGATATGGAATCACCCGCTTCAGTCGTGTCAGTCGTGTCACCCGCTTTAGGTTGTACCCCATCAAATTGGTCTGTGCCCACTCTGCGGTGCTGGTTAGGCTTAGGGTTAGTGTCGTCGAATAACGTGAACTCTTGCGGTATGTTCAGAGCTAGCAGGCCTGTCCAAGACGTGGAATCACCCGCTTCAGTCGTGTCGTCGAAGAACGGGAACTCAACCGGTAGAGCTGGCAGGCCTGAATCACCCCCCACCCGATCGAGATCAGGGGGTTTTTCGTGGGTTGTCATTTTTCAAATTGAATGTGTTGCAACATAGAATACACGTGTATATATACAAAGATGCGGGTCAGACTACACTTACATCACTCGAGCGTCATGTCGGTAAAGGATGCTGCCAGGGTTACTACATCCGCTATTTCTCTTGGTTCCTTCTCAGCCACATTAAATTGCCCATAGTACCCGTCTTTCTTGACACGTTCAAGCATGGCAAGCATAGAGTCCCTTGACAAACCTAACGCTAATCCGCGAAAACAACGTTTAAGCAATTTCCATAATTGGATACTCTGACCTTTTTGCTCAGCCCAAGCCGGAAGTTCATTATAGATTGTACACAAAAAAATATCCGTGGTTATCCTTGTTAAAAATGTTGTGTCATCGACAGGTGGGTTGTTTGTTCTGTTTGTGATTAATACAATAAGCCAGTTTGCATACTGTTTTAAAACGTTGCTGTCCCACTGTAAATCCTTGCTTGTCCACGAATCGTTGTCAACTTCAATCGTCCATATGTTGCTTCCAAGTTCTTCTAAATCATTCATCATTCGTTGAAACATCACGCCTGGCAACGTTCTCTTGTATTGTTTAAGGTAATACTGTAAACTCTCTATCATGATCTTATCCTCGGTGGAATTATCTGCATAGTAACAAAAAAAATCCTGAAGAATACAAGTCGTGGAATCCTCTGGTATGTGAACCTCGCACAGCATAACTGGGTTAGAGGTGATTACCCGGTCGTACTTTTGACCGGCCGCTACGAGGTCCAGACGTGGTCGTAAAGTGTCATTTATCCATGATAATGATGGACTACTAAAATAGACCATGTTGCATACCTTTTCGTCCAGTACCTCCTTCTCTAATCTTGCAAAATGAACCAATTGTTGAGTTGATTCCTTTTCCTCTGACGTCAAAAGCAATATAGTATGATTTTCCTTCAGCGATTCCCGCGGTTCCGACGTATAAAACATGCCTTTATAGGGTTCACCAACATGTTCAAGTGGTATTTTTACGGAAAATGCCTTTATTGAGTTCCATTCTACTGTTCGCGCGCATTGTTCAGCCTGTTCACGCTTTCGTTTAGTAGTAGAATGCGCGCCCCCGCTGACGCTGACCCCCCCTGGCTCTGGCTCTGGCCGCTCTTCTGATACGACATTTTCGATAAAAGTGTTAAAGATAGTCTCTGTTTCGTCCCTACGATAGTCAGACCTAACGAGGGGTTCTTCAGCATATTGTAGACCCCCCTCCATTAACGAAAGCACGTTAGTAAGATCTTTTTGTAGCACCGGATATTCAGACATCTGCCGTTTCCAAAGAACTCGAAGGTCTTCTATTTTTCGTCCTTTAGCGAGTGGCATCAATAAATTTGAATCACAATCAAGTTCCATCTGGTTTATATCTTTATTTGCGGGTGTGAACTTTATCAATCCTGATAGAATTGGTTTGGTGCCATACTTTGGTCTTATTCCTTTTCCTTTGTGTTTTTTTATGCCTTGAGCTGCCGACATGACTGAATTGACCGCTGTATATTACCGATGTATATAGTGCACGGAATAGTTCGGATACTATCGCACAAAGAGTTCGTTGTTTTCCAGACTCGTTGTCAAGACTGTATAAACATTATTCGTGGTGGATATAGTCCCAAGCATAGTAGTACAAAACACATGCACGTGTACGCAAAATACGGTCTGGGGGTGCTCGGGGTGGTTTGTGTCTTACCGTTTGCACAGGAATACTTTTATCGAAACGCTGAAAGAGAGAGATTAAATGTATTGACGTTGCAAACAGGAGCCGCATTGAGTGCGCACGGCATTACATACTGGGCAACCAGTGGGACCCTGTTGGGCGCGCATCTGGACAAGCAAACACGCTACGCTGACTTTGATGGGGACCTGTCTGTGCTTGTGGCTGATGCCAACGCCGCGCGCAGTCTGCCGTGGGCCCGGTACGGTCTCGTAATGTTCGAGGGGTTTGGGGGGTTTAGGATCAAGTCGCGCGCACGGGACACGCTTCGAGTGGATCTTATTGTTGTCTACAACGACACGCAGTGTGCGTGCCTTCGGTTTGGATGGCCTGCCCTGGAAAAACCGCCGTTCACATACGCACGAGTACCATTGGCATTTGTATTTCCGTTGCGCAAAGCGGGATTTGCATCGGGTGTTCTCTGGGTCCCCAACAGAACCCATGATATGATGCGCTGGCAGTATGGGGACTACGACCCCGAGCCGACAGTCGGTGTGCGCCAGCTTGTAATGGCAACGATTGAAAAACACGTCTGGACAAAGATGGTGATCCCGTATATTTACTGGTTGAGTCCCAGAATGCCATATTGACTCTAAAGGGGTTCAATTGCGAGCGAGCAATTACCTTGTGGGTGTCATTTGTAAACCGTGCAATTGTGTCGGTGTTTGCTCTCTATATCGGCGCGTACCCTTCAGGTGATTGTGGGTTTACTCTTGTTCTTTATCAGAACAGGGCTGTATCTTCAAAACCACATGCAAGCACAAATGCCGGGGGGTCATTTTGATTTTCCGCTTGGGCGATTTCATTAAGCAAAAGCTGGAAGATTGTCATGCCAAGTTCTTCCCCCCATGAAGCTACTGACCAGCCCCGATCTACCTTACGTAAAATAGTGTTCATTCTAAAAATCGATATATTCTTAAAGTCGTCGTCTGTAAGATCGGTCAATGGTATTGTGCTATGAACCCATACTATACGCTCCACGCCAGGGGTCTTGCACCAGTATACAGTACTGTAACTGGGCTGCTGCCCCCAATATAATTCTTCAGGCTGCAACACGCAACACCCACGAATGTGTTCCTGCTCAATAACGGCAGGGACGTTTTCGCATAACCCCTCGTCGCATATGCGCTTGATAAGTCCAGGCGTAGTAGTTGCCTTAATTCGTAGGTTGATTCGAGTTTTCATTGCCTCTGCAAGGTCATTTATAAATCCGTCAGATGCAGCATCTACGTCTTCTTGATCGTGTTCCTCTTCGTTTATTTTACGATACGAATGGTTAACAAAATATATTAGACGGCCTAAACGCCTGGACCAATAATTTCCTTTTACTACTTCGTCGTCATACAGTATTACCTCAAATTCGTGGTCTTCGGCTTCGGGCAATGGATCATCATCAATATAAGAAATATTATACAGTCCTTTGTATTGCGCACTGGCTAGGGGGCCACGCACAGGCCTCAAGTTTAAAAGTTTTATTAACGTGGCCATTTTATTTCTCCGGCCAACAATATGCGGATAATCATAATCAAATTCACTAGGATCCTCGGGATCAAGGTCGGGGTCTTGAAGTTCAGTTGTTAGGTCGTTTGACAACTTGACTCGATATTCGCGATATGCGCGCAAATACTTATCAGCAAAACTCGGTATAAGCTGTAGTAAAGCCATTGCTGCTTTACTCTCAATGTCCAAGTTAGCGCATATTATTTCGATAAGTTCCTCTGGAAGTGTTTCCAGGGATGGTAGAGACGCCATTACATATACATAACACGGTGTGGTTTATACGCTTATTGCAATACAATGGAAGAGTTAGAATAGGGTGTTTGTTTGTTTTGTTTTGTCTATCAGTACAATGTTCTAGTGCGCAAGTACCCGGTAGGTCCATTGCAAGTTGTCGTGGGAAAATGGTTTGCAATTAAATCAGCCCGGTACGTAGCTAATAAAGTCATACAACGACAAGTGCCTTGTGTATACGACAGTGCGTGCTTTAAAATCATACGTTGGAATGCAGGCAACCGCACCACGTGGGTTGTATTTGGTTTGGAATCACAGTACACTGTTCTATATATGTTGTATATTGTATATTTTATCGCCATACTAAGTCTGGCATCTTAAAAATTTCAATAGCAAAATGAATGTCTTGCACAGGGTGCTGCGTGTCCAAGAGATATTCGGTCCATGCGTGCTCCTTTAGATTGCGCATGAGACCATCGATGCATTGGGGGTTGTGGTTCACAATGAGTTGGCACGCGTCAATGATTGTGCGGCACCCCGCAATATTTCGATTTGGTACCTCGGTTTCAGAGAACTGCCGTTGGCAACTCTCGGCCAGTGCATGCACATCAATCCGGTACGCAAACGGTAGGTGAAAGTACGCGTAGTGCGGGAGTCGTCCGTATTTTTCCATTGCCTTTGCCTCGCGATCAAACACAGCGACGTCCTGGCCCTCTGGCGCCCACAACGATTCATAGTCAATAGCGTACGTATACCGTACAATCCCGTCTGCGTACGTATGGTGCACACCATTGTTCTTTGGAACCGTACACACAATAAAATTTGCCAGCCTAGCATCAAGGTGCAGCATACCATTATCATGCATTAACTTCAGGCACTCGCAAGCGGATTGCAGTGCCAGCGCTGCATCAGCTGCTGGGCAAGTTTCAATATAGTCGTCCAACGGAACCCCCATTGTCGTTACGACTGTGCTTTCTAGGGGGTCGCCTGTAATAGTTGGCGGGGAAAATCCAAAGGGTGCCACGAGCGCACAATTGGCCGTTTCCAAGGCAGCGGTGTGGGCGTTGCACTCCTTCGTGTAAACGTCCATGCCAAAGTAAGTACACACCAAGTTTGACGCGCAGTCTTTTATGTGAAACAAACTGGACAGAAACCCCATACCAATAGCCCTTGTGTAAAGGCTTGTGGGTTGTATATAGTTAATTACACCCCTACACGTGGTTTTTTGGTCGAAAAGGGCTCCAGGTCGGACGGCGCAGCTCGCGTTGCATTCGATCGTGCTAGTTGCTTGGCATTTAAAAGTGGCCTTTCAACCATGTTCGAGTCCGACTTCACAACAGCATAGACATCCAATTCGTTTAAAAAGTGGCTGTGCACGATCCGCTTACGCTCTGGCAAGAGATAGGTTTTCCACGGCCGTGAATGCGTTTGCATCCAGATCTCCTTGCACTTGGACGCGTCGGTCATGGACGCCACCAAATCAATCCACGTTGATCGTGTTGCCCCCGGCTCGGCGCAATTAATTCGGACCGCGTCCAGATTCGGCTGCATCTCTGGGTTTTGCTGCTGCCACCGTCGCAAATCACTCCCGGCTGCAAACAGGGCGCAATGAGCCGCTTGTTCATCGTCCGTCTTTTGCGAATCCACAGGCACAAACAACTTCTTAACCTCAAGCGTCAGCTGGGCGTACGTAACACTTTCCTCTGATCCGGTGTCCTTGTTCACCCGCGTCGATGTCCACAACTTGACCAGTTGTTTCGGCATGTACTCGCAGCTCTTGCCACGCCCAGATACAAACCCCTTTGCTGCATCTGCCGAGATTTTTTCAAACCGGTCCTCGTCGGTGCCCGTACTGTCGTTTTTAATAACCGTCATCTTCTTTTTCACAGCCGTGAGCATCGCCGGAAGTGACGCGGCGAGTGCACTATTCACACTCCCCTTCGGCCCAAACATGGACAGAAACGACTCTATGTATTTGGCGGTGTTCGTCTGGCCGCCGGTAACGTTTTCTGGGTCGTCGAACGCCGACGTTTTCTCACTCAAGACCACTTGCAACGTAGGCGAGTCGGTCGGCCGTTCCTCGTTGAACCGGAGCCACACCCGGTGCATCATGATCAAGCTGGTACACTTGGGCTGTGCCCCGTCCACCCCCTGGAACTGGATGGACGTGTGGCCATCGTACGACGGAAGGCATGCGATTTCACCCGTAAGATGGTGCCCAGTATCGCTGTCGTCGAGCTGCTGTAGCATGTACGCCTCGGCATCAGTTCGGGAACGTCCGCTTTCGTCTGCCAGCGTCGCCATCTCTCTGTTTGTGGGAATTGTGTCGGCAAATGAGTGGAATTGCTACAAAAGAAGTGTCTGCATTAAAACAAATCGGTCAAATTTGACACGCGGGGTTTTTTGGGGTACCCAAACAAAGTGCTCTCGTAAATGCCTTCATCATGATTTACGTTTGGGGCATGTGTGATGATTCGGGTTTCGTAAACACGTTGAATGTAAACGTCTGCTCGGTGTGCAATCTCATCGAATAAATCTTCAAGACCCGGCTGCATTGGTTCTTTCGTCATTAATAGATATTAACTTAAATATACATACATATATATATATATATATATTTCTACTTACCCTCGTACATTGCTGTTTTTTTCTGGGGTGGCCATATGGCCACATGGCCACGACGTTTAATGGCATAAATACACTTGGTGTTTTGAAAAGTATTTCTCGTGGCCACATGGCCAAATGGCAGGCGTACCAGTAACCATACTTTATATTGAATTTTTGAATTTCATTTGAGGTGAAGTGTAGACTACGTACATACATTGCGTTTTTGTTGAAATGTTTGCAGATAGGTTTTTATTGGTCTCAAGTCCATGCGCACATAAGACTGCCTAAAACAGTGTGGAATTCTGGACCAAGGAGATTTTTGAGAGGGCCTTTCACTGGCACGCCAAGTTGCAAAATAATTTTTCCCTCTGCGTCTGTTACTGTAAGCGTGTCGTCCTCAATTGCGGCCCCACCACCTTTTGGGTCGTAGGTCGTTGGCTTGAGCTCCTCGGGCCCAAAAACTTCTGGGCCGCAGTTATGTATTACTGTTTTTCGTTCAGACCTCGTGCCTGGCTTAGTTCTAACTAGTATTGTACCCTCACGGCGGTAAACAAGCCACCCGAGCCTAAAATGCCCCGGCGAAAACTGCTTCTCCCAAGACCTCAGCCCTGCATTTGTCCACGCTGTTTCTGGCTTTAGGTTCCGGCTTGCAAATCGAGTGAGAACAACACTCTCCGGGTGCTGTTCCAACATTCGTTTCGCTAGCATTCCAAGGACATTCTTGACGGCCCCAGGGAGCTCTCTTTTTATTGTTACAGCATCCCCCAAATCCGCACGTTCCAAATCAACCACGCGCTCGGCGTCCCACTCCCCGAAACTACCGAAACCGTTTGGCATTTTTTGGAGACCCATTGGCAAGATAAGAACGCGCCCAGAGTCTCCCTTAACCACCGAGTACGGCACAAACCCAACAAGCACCGCGTTTAGCTCTTCTGCCGTCATGGTGTAGAGTTGGGAAAGCAACAACGGCGCGCGGGTTATGTAGGCGACCTCGGGATTTATGCGTGTTCCATCGACCTCTGCATACAACAGCCCGTTTGCGCTCGTCCCCCCCCGGGACCAGTTTCCAAAAATAGCGTTTTTCCGGTTTTTCAAGGTCTTGCAGATAGTGTTCCACTGGTCCCGTTTGCTTTCAGAATGGAGGACCTCAACTTGAACGTGCGTGGTACAATATTGCCACGAGTGCCAGGAGGTATCAAAGTTGGCGTAAGGCGGACGTTGCCATGATGTTGTGGAGGTGGTGTGATTCTGGTAGTAAAATCGGTTGCCGTCTGTTCTTCGTGTACAATCTAACGGGAGTGGGACACCATCCGCATCGAGATGACTAAACGTTTTAGTCTCGTCGTCAAAGTCACGGAATTTACTGTGTGTCGGCTTCTGCGTGCGTTTTGGATCGGCTGCTGCAGCTTGCGGGGCGGCAGGGTGGGCGGGGGTGCCTGTACTCGGCTTGAGTGTTTCATCTTGATACATGTCGTACTTAGTATAACAAGATATATACACATATATATATATATATATATACATACCTTACTTTTTACGATCGCCATATGGCCAGATGGCCACGACGTTTAATGGCATAAATACACTTGGTGTTTTGAAAAGTATTTCTCGTGGCCACATGGCCAAATGGCATTTTGAGTGGCGGTGTGGGTATAACAAAATAATTTTTTGATATACTTACGATCATAATTTCTAGTTTAAGGCCGTGTCATAAAAACTAAATTGAGTAGCAGAAGCACCATGAGCATATGCGGGTTCACCAATAGAAACCTCTTTCAACGTGCTAATGAGTTGAGCCACTTCGCAATCGAGTTTTGTCACTTTTAGCATCTCGGCCAATTCCTCTGTTTTATTTTCCTTGTTTATTATTGTCATAGCTTTAAATTCCCGATCCAATTCGTCGTATGGACGGTAGTGCTTTGAGAGACGGCAGCTGTAGTAAAATGTGATATTACCACTATCGCGAATTTTAATTTGGCGCACTTTAAAATCCACGACTTGTAATTTCATCTTATTACTAAGGATGTCGGAGATCGCAAAAAAGATATCACCCGATACCCACTCCGGTAGTCCTATAGTTCTTTTTTGTTTTATCTCAAGATTGAAGATTGTGCATATCGTGTAAATATCCTTACGTTGCTTTTCCCATTCAATAACGTCCCCGTCAGTACGGGTTTCGGCAATATGAGCAATCAAAACTTGTACAATGTCGACAAGCATGGCCTGGTTGTCCATAAGAAAACTTGTATTGATTTTTCCACTGTGTTCCTTTAAAGTATCAAACGGTCCAAATTCCAATTTAAATTGTCTGACGTTGGATGTATCCGTTGACGCTTGAAAAAAGTTTGCAAGCCATGCAAAAAACCGATCTGCATCTTTGCAATCTACTTTTAAATTATCGTTTCCTAGTACAGCATCATACGCATCATCAATCAATGAAGCCAAGTCATCACTCATATTTACTATTTCCTGAGTACGCACACTTTAAGTATAACAAGATATATATACATACATATATATATATATATACTTACCCCGTACGTTGCCTTTTTTTCAGGGGTGGCCATATGGCCACATGGCCACGACGTTTAATGGCATAAATACACTTGGTGTTTTGAAAAGTATTTCTCGTGGCCACATGGCCAAATGGCATTTTGAGTGGCGGTGTGGGTATAACAAAATAATTTTTTGATATATCTGGTAAACTCTCTCTTATTAACAGATAAAGAGACTGTAGGCCGTGAACACGTTGCTGTCGCAACCTGGGATGTGTCCGGTCATAGTTGGTGTATATGCATATGTCAAACCCACAAGTAATTGCAATGTATATTAGGCAAGAACCCGCCGCGTTTTGAGTACCGGGTTCCGCCATGAGTATTACTCTTGGGATTATTTTGACGCGCGATGTCCCTGTTAGCGATTTGATTGCAGTTGCGGGTACCCTAAAGAAGCCATTACTGAACCACGAGTACGGCATTGACCTTGCGCACACGAAGACGGAGTATCGAGATCTTCGCATCGTGCATGTTAGCAAAATTCGTGGTTCAGTGGATTACAGCAAGCCAGATGCCATCATGCTGCAGGCGGAACCCGGTGTCACGCAGTGGCATTCTACGACGCTTGATTTTCGGGTGCGGTCCGCGGGTGCAACCCCCTTTGCAATTGATGAGGTGTTGCCGATTATGGAGGCAGTGTGCGCTCAGTTTGGTGCGCGCCCGGCCCTGGTTGAAAACCGGCGTGAATTAAAGCTTGGCTCGCCCCTGCCCACACACGCCGACACGACCGAGACGAGCAACGACTTTTATGGCTACGATGTCGCAAAGGCAATTAAAACATTCACCATAGAGCGGACCGAGTACCCCGGGGTTGTGAACGAGCGTCTGTTTCGGTGCTGGAGGTGCGCAAACATGTATCCAGCGGGTTCGTTTGACCCGCTTGGCTACGACGATGAGATTGATAAGTTTTATCGGATGCTGGGGAATCATGTCGCTGGCAACGTTCCGGCATGCGTTGTCTGCTTCGATGAACTGACGGTGCGACCGGCTAAGCCCCTGACACGCGAGATGAAAGCGGCCTACAATGGCGGGGGGACGAAGAGGCTTAAGTCGGATGGGGTTACAGGGGGGGGCCGCGGGATGTAATCGCTTGTAAACACACTCTTTGTTGAGAACTTAATGTTTCGATTTGGGTTTTTGAGAATACCCATACAGCCACCCAAATTGCCATTTGGCCATGTGGCCACGAGAATTACTTTTCAAAACAGGGGATGTATTTATGCCATTAAACGTCGTGGCCATGTGGCCATATGGCTACACCTGAAAACACAGCAACGTACTGGGTAAACTACATATATATATATATATATATATTTATATATCAAGATATTCTGTAGATACTAGAGCCTTACAAGAGTAAAAGCATGCACACTGCCCGCAACCTGGGATGTGTCAGGCAGCTCCGGTCATAATTAGTGTGTATGCATGCACCTATTTTCTTATACTTGCGTATCGGTTTGTTGTTGAAGTTATGTATGACGGGCAACGAAACCTGAAACTGCTGTAACGGTCGCCCATATCACTCTTGATATATCAGATTCATAGCAGTCGAACGTTGTATGGGTTGCATCATTGACTTCAAAGACGACACGTGCTTTACCGGGAAATTCATCTTCGGGATAGCTCATTATTGTATTTTTTTTTCTCTTCAACAAGGTCCAAGTCGATAAAAACGGTTATATTTTCAACATGCCCCCCCCAATCTTTTTCGAGAATAGATCTATCTCTTCGTGGCTCTTAATCAAGCAGATGTACAAAGAAAAACCCCGTGTTGTACACCACGTGATTGATAGTTTTTATTTATAGTCAAACATAATATCATAATTGTTTTCCGGGGCAGCAGCAGCAGCAGCAGCACCACCAGATCGTGCCGGTGTATCAGGCGGTGATTCTAATCTCAGACGCTTAAACGTCGACCCATGACCCGGCTTTACCAGGTCGTCATCGTCGCTGTCATCGATTTGGCTCTATGCAGAACAATGGCCAGGTAATGCAGCGTGCATTACACTTGCCTCGTTTGTCGTACACCTTCATTTGCCAGCCACACTCTAATGTGTACTCGTTTTAGTCACTCCCTCAGCACTGGCGTACCAATAGGAACACCACCACTCGCCTGTATTCGGTTCCAGATTGCCACCCCTTCAAGACCTTTTTCGTCCATCTTCATCGGAAATCCCGTGTATTCGGGTGTATCCCATGAATACCACCAGTGTCTTCCCCAGAACTTAGCATTGACATCCATCTTATACACGTCTCGTTGGTCCTCTGTTAGCTCTCCACTTTCCACCAATCTGTCGTGTTCTATCATTTTGTCTTTTGCATCTTCTGCGTCCTTATACAGGCCCTCATTTGGAGTTTTCTGAATTTCCTCCGCAAGCCTCATGTCGCCATACCAGGCTTTTTTTCTTCTCTCCCCAATATAATCTGCCCATTGGCTTTTGTGGATTCTGTAGCGCCGCGACAAAGTTGCGGGGCGCGCTGGTTGCATATGTGGGGTATTCCTTTTCCATGCCTCTCTGGCCCAAAATTCTTTCATGTCTCTCTTCTGGTAGGCTTGAAACGATTTATGCATTGCCTCACTTTCCGCGTCTCTGATTTCTGCTAATTTTTTTTCACGGTCGGGACCAAGAAGGTCGGGGTTCTCATGAACACTCTTTAAAAGGTCTTCAGCCTTTGCGGCTTGCGTGCGCTGTGTATTGCCCCCCCCGGCTGCCGCAGCGGTGGGTTTTTTCCCTGCGGTGTGCTTTGCTTGCGTAGCCGGCTTGGCGCGAACCTGGGTATTGTCCCCACCAGCAGCAGTCACAGGGGCCAACAATGCGGTATCCGCGTAAACATGCTCAGGGCGTCGCTGGCCGGCGTCGGTAAACGTAGAAGCCGTGTCTATTCGCTCGTTGTCTACATTTATATTGCGCATCAATTTCCATAAATGGGTTTTCAGAATACTGTATGTTAAGCTGGTGTTACTGGGAGAAAGCAAGTCCGTTAGGACATGTTCATGTTCTTCCTTCAGAGTGGCTGGGACAATTAGTAACACCTTGTCGTGACCAAACCACGTTCGAATCTTTTTTGTAACTTCTTCATCGATAATTTCGTCTTTTGCATTTTCTTCTCGATTTAAAAGAAGATAGTATATCCCCCATATCCCGCCTTGATATTTTTGGGTTGGGGTCACTTCTTTACCAGAATCCATTGATCCAGCTGTGTCCCACGACCCAACATTGCCTCTTGACATGGTGCACTATGCATACAATACAGCGTCGTATATATACGTAAGAAAGAATGAGATTTGACGTACCACGCAATGTCGCGGGAATACAAAAAGGCGCGCGGGTACCAGCTGTGGGTGACAGCGTACAAAACAAAAACGAAACCCAATGCAACAGCCCCGTTGCGCAAGAAAACCTTAGATATGCTGTGTCTCTCGTGGAATGCAATGTCGGCCCAGGCCAGGGGGGTGTGGATCCGGGCCGCTGGTACACCCAACGATATTGTGCAAATGGGATGGTCGCCGCTGGATGTTACTGGGGCGGACATGCAACCCAATTTGCGTTACGCATCGTATTTTGGCGGGGACAGTGTATACGCTTGCTAAAATCCGTTCTTCAAAGTGTATGTATACACCGCGGTGGTGTTTCATCGTGCATAATCGAGCGACCAACCCGTGTGTACATATCACGACCGTAGTATATAAGAATGGCGTGCCTGTTATTGATCATGGGGAATTGCAAGTCATCACCGCCGCAATACACCCCTGTCAAGGCGACTAACATGACCACTTTTCTTGAAGAGACAGCAGGCAAGACCCCGCTTGAAAAAGTTCAGTTGCTCCTGGCCTGCCAGGCATTGACATCCGGTGAATTAGAATGGTCCGTTTCGCATAGTCGGATTGGTGACACGCGTATGATTAATTGGTCAGATGCGTTTGTGTTTTGTCTCGCATGTATTAATTCCCGCCGGGAGTAAACCCACAAGTGCGCACATGCTCAAACATGGTATGCAGATGGATTTGTCCCTTTTGCGTTTTACGAACAATACAATGAATTCGGAATGTACTGAACCGATTACGCCGAACGTGTTCCGGCACAAATATGTGATAGAATGCACTAACGCACGGTTCACCGTCGAAGACATGATACGCGCGTTGGACGATATATTTTGCACCCCCCCGGTGCACACGTACGTGGCCGTGACTGATAAAGCCACACCCTGGCTGTACCTTGAATTTGGGCCGGTTGTTGCAGATGCGTACATACACGGGGGTGCGTATAAATTGTGCAGTGAATACACGCTTCATGGCGGAACGACGCGGACCGTGGCAGTGATGCTCAAGTATGGTGCGGCCTACTACACTGGCGCCAAAGGCAGTTCGTATCAGATGCCAATGGCAATGCAGATGACACTGCATGTTGCCCGGTCTGCAAATGTATACGCGTGCGATGCCTGCAAGAGCGTTCACGCTACGCCGTGTTTCACGTGCAGCAAGGAAAGCAGACGGACGTGCCGGGACACTGGAATGGACACCGTTATTCTGGACGGGTTTGCCAAATTAATGATCAGCAATTTGTATTATGCGGGGGACCATGTCTTTAAAAAGTGGGAGGTTGCTTGGTACAACGAGCTTTTTGACTGGGCTGCATCGAAAGACCTTGGGCTCAAAACATGTAAAAATCATGCCGACTGGATCCAGGCCGCGGCGGTAAAGTTAGGTCTTACAAAATTAAAACCTATCCAGACGGGCAGTGTGTCGCCCTACAAGCGCGCAGAAAACAATATTAATGCTGCCAATGCAATACACAGGATAGCGATGGATCGGTTCTTACGGACGTCGCGCCGATGCATTGGGTGTGGCCACACGGTATGCGCGGCGTGTGTGCCGAAGCATGTTTGCACGCTTGAGCACACGTTGCCCGGCAATAAGTTTGTAAAGCAGCATGATGTTGCACTCGTTACAACGGGTGATTCGTACAGTACGGACCAGCTTTGCGTTTTGTTTCCGAGACTGCAGTTTCCGCACGGGGTCCGGCATGTACCGGACGATTCCGAGTTTTCCACCAAACAGGGGGCGCATGCGGCAAGCTTGACCAGGCTACGGGCGCCAGGCGAGTACTCGGTTGTTCGGTGTGGATCGGTGTACGCCGTTACTGCGTGCGGTGTTGCACGGATGCTCGTGTTTTATGAAGCATTTGCGGGCCCCGAACACCACGAGGAGCTCCGGCGGACGGTCGAGTCAATGTACAAATGCAATCGCGTACACACAAAGTCTGTTTCTTTATAGAAAAAACCCAATAATTAAGACTGTAAGCAAAAACAAACTGAACGGGGCGTAATATACGGGGGTTTTCTGCACAACGCCCACGGTTGCGGCGTTAAACATGACAAGATTGTGATTACGCAACTCTTCCTGTGTCGTCAAAACATCCGCCAGTGTCTGCAGGTTGGTATCCATACCCATAATAATAGTGGCGTTTGGTTCGAGGTGCCGTAGGGCCGCAAACCACGTCCGGACAACAGCCGCAAGCGTGTGTGGCCATACTGCTTGTTTAGGCCATTTGAAATGCCCACTGAATACAATATACTGCACACCCTCGGCCTTTACGACGCTCGCAGAAACCCGGAACGCTTTGCATTCCACAATCTCGGCTTCCGTAAGTCCCGTGTTTGCACGGTGAAATGCAGAAATCAATCCTGCTAATGACAGCTCGATGTGCGCATCGGCCAACTCGCCAAAAAGCATCATTTGTTTGCAGTCGTCGGAAAACTCGCCGCTCGCCATATCACCCAGCGTTGCTGAATAAAAATGCGTCATTACCTTTTCTTTGCACACGGGGTCGGCTTCATCTGCCTCAATCAACATGGAAACGACTGAACTCTGCCGGTCATACTTGGTAAAGCTTTCAATGGCGCACGCTGACGACAGCAATGCGTGCGTTGTCTCCCAATGAACAACAAAGGTCGCATTCCGCAGAATGTGCACGAACAGTGCTTGTTTGTCGGCGGCATAGTTTACGCCGGTCGTCTGCATGTGATCAAAGAGCATTTGTGCCGCCGTGTCGTGCGCACCGCTGTCGTACGTATTTCCAATGTTCATCAGCACAGCGAGCTCGCCTGGGGTTTCCAACCGCTCATCAAACGTTGCGGCTGGTAGCCCTTTGCTCAATGACTTGATCCCCCCGCCGGCGTCGTACGTAAAGTCAAACGTGTCACCAACATTAAACGCTGCGAGCACACTGGTCGCCAACGCGGTAACGGCGGTTCCGGCCGTGGTTTTTCCGCAACAGAAATCAAGGGCACGTGCCATGGCACCTGCTAGCACACCAACTTCCGGCCGGTCGACCCCAAATTCGAGCATGGCCAGCTTGCCAAGGAACAAGCCGCCAATATTTACAAAGTGGAAATTCAGGGGCGTGGGCATCTTACTCTTGTGTGTGAGCTGCAGATGAAGAGGCAGGTGGTCCAAGGACTCGGTGCCGGACGAGAGGCAGTCGGGCCCGCCGCGGACGTTCTGTGGTGACGCGTTAACCGTGTATGTCGACAGCACGTCAGTGTGCATAACCCACTGGAGCTTTGCCTGGCGATCTTTCGCGCCCAGTCCACTCGAACACCCTGGCTCTTGATCCCAAAACGCACGCCACAGCGACCTTGGAAAGTGGTACGCCTTGCTTGGTTGCCCCGTAAAGGGTAACGCACGGGCCCGGTGCGAGGTCACGGCAGAGTCGACCGTGTGCCCGGCAATAAAGACCATAACGCGGAAAAAGAAGAGGTACAATAATGACACCGCTAGTGGCGTGCTTGGGACTAGACAGGTTTAAACAAATTGTCTAATTTTCAAACAAATAGAGCAGTATCGAGAAAAGAAGATCGAAAAAGGATTTGACGTTCGGTTCCATCCGGGTCCAGAGGGGGTTTTTCAAATGGGTACCCTGTCTCACGCATGAAGGCGATACTTACCAAGTCAGTGATTGTCTCCCGGTACATTATGGTGTCGTTGTCAACTAGCGGTTGGTATCTTTCAATAAATTGTAATAGATGAACCCACATCACGGCTGCTTTCCATTTCGTTTGACGACCCCCCGGTTCTTCTTGTGTTTGGTCGTTGGTAAAAGCAATAGGTTCTATAGGCCCAGGGTGCCCAATACTCCAATACTTAAAATCTTCACCGCTTGCGGCCCAGTTTGTGTTGATTTGTTCCTTGATCCTGTCAGTGTCAGTGTCAGTGATTTTCATGCATTCGACCAGTGTGTCTTTAAGTGATGTGAGTTCGCCTTCAAACTTTTCGTATATAGACAGAAGGTCTTTGTTGTGTTGACCGGGATAACTCAACTTAAGCTGTAAAGGGCCATGTATGGATTCATGAAAGGAATGGCCAAATGTCAATTTAATAAAGCTATTTGACATACGCAAATCATCACCATTATCGTCATCATCACTATGTGGTTTTGGTTGGTAGCGAATTTTGACTTTGGTCCAGCATTTAGCTGATAATTTAAACGTCAGCAGTATATTTTTCTGGCCTTTAATAGCATTTCGAAATTGACATTCCGCTTCTAGTTTTGGATTGTCGCATATACCATTTGCAAATGCATATCCGAGGAGCATAGTGCGATTGTATGTACTAGGAGAGTCGTAAAATGTGTAGTCAACCGCCCCGATTCGTCGTATGTATGTAGTTGCACACGCCACAAAGAAGCATGCACTTAGAATTTTTGTTGAATAAAGATTCGATTCGACATCTGTTTCGCATGACACTTTCTTTAAAAGGATATTATAGCGCCAAAGTTCAATTCGGTATTTCAAATGTCCACACACGCGGTCATACAATCCCGCGAATTCCTTTGAACCTGGTTCGCTACGAAAACTTTCTAAGATAGCACCAAACGCTTTTTTTGTATACGTTTCTGTGATGCGGTCTTTTAAACTGTTTGCGTATTCCTGGCATGTTCTGTTCATACGGCCCAAGTTATGAATGTAGCGAAGACCGCCTTTGCGTTCAATAAGACGCACTATCTCAAGTGGCAAGCCACGCAGATAGTCTTCTGGCAAGTCGTCCTCGTTCGCGCTCATATTTATATTCAAGCTTAAAGACACCGTATAGTAATCACACAGTTTACCCTATATAATAGG
>Ga0209119_1001025_pt1 | contig 28238 bp, 26 predicted proteins | sample COG_03_FD_184747 | JGI IMG/M metagenome (GOLD analysis project Ga0209119, IMG submission 184747) | Pelagic Microbial community sample from North Sea - COGITO 998_met_03 (SPAdes) (version 2) | ecosystem: Environmental > Aquatic > Marine > Neritic zone/Coastal water | place: Helgoland, sampling...
TGAAAAATGGAAACTTGATTGTATTTGGAGAAAAGAAGCTTGGACTCAACGAAGGTAGCGAAATGATTGTAGTCAAAGGCGTAATTCGGCCCGACGATATCATGCCAAATAACACAGTCCTTTCGACGAGACTCGCGAACGCTCAATTCTCTTATAGCGGAGTTGGAGAATTAGCACGAGCGACAAAAGGCCCCTGGGGCTCAAATGTGTTGTTTAGTCTCTGGCCTTTCTAAAGGAATTTATGATGCGTAACAAAATATACATAATGATTATATTGATAGCCTTTTCTCAATCACTTTATGCTGACCGAATAAAGGATTTAGCAGATGTAGCTGGTGTGAGAAGCAATCAACTAGTTGGGTATGGTTTAGTTGCAGGTTTGTCTGGTACCGGCGACGGGAAAGATCTGCGTGTTACCGGACAAAGCCTGTCATCACTTCTTTCTGGATTAGGGGTAAGCATAGACGGGCCTGTATCGGAATTCGATTTAGGACAAAACCTTATCAATCTCGCTCAACAAAATGCAACTCAGCCACTTCAAGTAGACAACCTAGCGTCGGTGATGGTCACTGCGGAGATACCGCCTTTTGCAAAGCCGGGTCAAAGGATTGACGTAAATGTCTCTACCGTCGGAACAGCCGAATCTTTACGGGGCGGCTCGCTGGTAATGACTGAACTATACGGGATTGACGGACAAGTTTATGCGATTGCACAGGGGTCACTTACAGTAACAGGCATATCACAGACAGGAGCCGGCAGTAGTGTGGAAATAGGTATACCAACAGCGGGCAGAATTCCAAACGGCGCAATAGTTGAAAGACTAATCGAATCTCCATTTGAAACGGCCGATCATTTTGTGCTGAACGTTCGCAATGCTGATTTCACAACTACTCATGCGATAACTCAAGCGATAAATAATCTATATGGACCGGGGCTAGCGACGCCATTAGATTCTGTTTCAATTGCTGTAATTGCTCCAACAGACTTAGCGCAAAAGGTTGCGTTTATGAGTGAAATAGAGAATCTGGATGTAGATCCAGGAGAGCCTATGGCACGCGTGGTCATTAATTCAAGAACTGGAACAGCGGTAATAAATCGATCTGTAAGGATAGAGGCAGCCGCGGTATCGCACGGTACAATTTCTGTGCGCGTAAATGCCTTTAATGACGTTAGTCAACCCGGCGCTTTTGCAGGCGGTGAAACAGTTGAGGTTACTAATGCAAATATCGAGATAGATGAAGAAAGTAACACTTTTGTATTTGATGGCGGGATTGAGTTGCAGGATATTGTTGATGCCGTAAATCAAGTAGGAGCGACACCTTCTTCACTGATTGCGATTTTAGAAGCGCTAAAGCGGTCCGGCAGCCTCAAAGCAGAACTGGTGGTGTTGTAATGGATATTAACTCGATCGCGCCTCAAAGTAACTACGACTTTGCGTCAATGTCAGCAATAAAACGTGAAGCAAATGGTAATTCTCAACAAGTTAAATCTGCAGCGGGCAAAATATCCGCTGAATTTGAAGCGGAGTTTCTAAAGCTCATGACCAGCTCGATGCAAAAGGCCAACGAACCATTTAAAAGTGACTTAATCAGCAGTAGCTCAATGGACTTTTTTCAAGATATGTTTTATTCAGAAATAGGTCATTTTATAGCTCAGCGTAAATCGCTGGGGGTGGCTCAATATATAACTGATGCGATGCCAGTTAATAGCGAAGCGAGTGAGAACAAGTAATGACCGATTTAATGAGCATTGGCGGAAATGCAACACTTAGCTACAAGAAAGCGTTGTCAGCAGTTAGCAATAATATCGCCAATCTTAATACTGAAGGCTACTCACTTCAAAAAATGAAAGTTGTGTCCGACGGTATGCAACCAGGATTCTTGGAGCGCTCGCATGACGCGTTCGCAGAGGCAAGTCTACGCAGTGCTCATAGCTCGTTGTCTTCCGAAAAACCTGCAGTTCAATACGCAGGCCGGCTGCTTAACTTAATCGGTTCCGAAAGTGGTGCTTTGACCTCCGCATTTGATGATTTTTTCAGCTCTTCACATAGGCTTGCGACCGACCCTTCCTCGGATGCATTGCGTCAAGATTATATGTCAAGCGCAGGATTTCTTACGTCCAGGGTTAAAACAGTTGCAACAGACATACAATCAATAATTCTTGATAACAATTCGGAAGTTGGACAGCGCGTCTCGGAATTAAATGGATTGTCTTCCCAACTTGAATTGATTCATAACCAACTCACTAAATCAGGGGGGTATAACATCGCTCCGGATTTGCTCGACAAACGCGATGTTGTGTTAATGAAGATGTCCGAGCTAGCAAAAATTGACGTTTCGTTTGACGAAATTGGTCGTGCAACTGTCAATCTGCATAACCCTAATACAGGGGCTGTTTTGGTAGATAACCGAGGTGCGAAGGAACTGGGAGTAGTTGCTGGAAGTTCGCCAAAAAATGCACAGTCAATAGTCTACACAGCGAACGATTCTACGCTTAATACTATTGTTGGTGGGAAACTTGGTGGGCTTGTCGCTGTTCGTTCAACCATCATTGATCCGCTCGTTGCGAATCTAAATTCGATGGTTAATACGTTCGTGAATCGTGCAAATAGTCAGCATAAAGCGGGAATAAATGCTGCTGGCGCCGTTGGTGTCAGCTTATTTAGTGTCGGTTCAGACGGTAATCATGCTGAGAACATGACGCTTGCTATTTCCAGCAGTGATCAGATCTCTGCAGCAGGGAGGCTGAAGGTAGCCCAAGGCGCAGCTAATACTGCGGGAATTGGGGTCACGCTCTCGTACGGTCAGGACTCAAGTTGGAACAATACAATAGAGAGCAATTTTAGCGTTACATTTACTGGTGCTACGACCTATAACATAACCCAGGGCAGCTCCACGACGGGCTATACGGGATTCAACATTAACAATGGAATTACGTTTGGCGATGTCAAAATTGATTTTGACAAGGCGCCCGCCACGTCAGATAGCTTTGCAATTTCATCAAACGCAGGTGGCATAGGCGATAACGCTAATATAAAAATGATCTCGGGCATACGCGCCGAGCAAATATTTAGTGGGAAAACATTACGAAATTATTATATCGACGAGGTCGGTAAAGTTGCAAATTATAGCCAGCTTACAGGGATGTCATCTGAGGCGAAGCAGGCAGTATACGATCAGGCGGTCAGAACAAAAGATCAACAGTCCGGAGTCAATTTAGATGAGGAGGCAGCCGAACTAATTCGATTACAGCAGGCGTTTCAGGCATCGGCGAAAATGCTTCAAACAGCACGCGATATATTCGACTCAATAATTGCAATTAGGTAATGGAGACTGTCTGTAGATGAGAATCTCAACGAATTTATATTTTACGACTCTTAATCAGAGGTTGAGCGATCAGCATAGCAAAATATCTGAACTCCAGACTCAACTGGCCACGGGCAAAAAAGCGGTCACGGCGAGCATGGACTCTGAGGCTGCTATGGCAAGCTTGCGGATGAATTCAGTTATCGAGGATCAGAATAATTACAAAAGCACATTACAAAACGTTGATGGCCAATTAAGGCAAGAGGAAAGCCTCGTGTCTGCAATGCATAAAATATCAGATCGTATTAAAGAGCTTAGTATCATTGGCGCAAGTGATACTTATTCCGCTGAAGATAAGAAAATGATATCGACGGAAGTGGCGCAATATAAATTACAGCTATTGGCTTTTGCGAATAGTAAAGATGAAAATGACAATTTCTTTTTTTCTGGTTCTCAGAAATCTACACAACCTTATTCTATGGCTGCAGATGGCGCGGTTAGTTACCAGGGCGACGAGACTGCCATATTTGTCGATATTGGTGCGAATGAAAAAATTCAGGTGAATACCATCGGTGATGAGGTTTTGGCAAACGTAACTCGTACGGCTGCTAACGGGAGTACAAGCAAGATTACTGCTTTTACAATGCTCGATGATTTTGTTACTGCGTTAAATAGTAACGATACAGTAAATATTTCTCGAGCTATGGCTGAAGCAGAGTCTTTTTCTGAGGTTCTGCTTAAAAAGCAAGTCGAGTTGGGAATGTCGCAAAACAGTATCGCTAATCGAGTCGATATTATTGACGAAAAAACTCTGGTTTACAAAGATCTTTTATCCAACGTGGCTGACACGGATTACTCTGAGGCAATTACTAAATTGTCCGCACAAATGCTCGCTCTAGAGGCTGCGCAAAGCACCTTTGCAAAAGTTTCTCAACTCACCCTATTTGATTATATATAGCGCAGTAATAATCGGACTAAAATTTTTAAAAAGAAGGGCTTTACTATGACGGTCATCAACACAAACACCTCATCACTGATAGCGCAAAATGCAATTTCAAAAAATGATAAATCGATGGAAATTGCTATGCAACGGCTGTCTACTGGCTCGCGTATAAATTCTGCGAAGGATGACGCTGCAGGTCTTGCTATCTCTCAAAGAATGGAATCGCAAATTTCAGGTCTTAAAATGGCGGCGAGAAATGCAAACGACGCGATTTCCTTGCTCCAAACTATTGAGGGTGCGACTAAAGAAATTTCGAATATGCTCGGAAGAATGCGGGAGCTAGCGGTTCAGGCAGGCTCGGGAACCTATACTGATACGGACCGTGCCGCACTTAATCTTGAGTATCAAGCCTTGTTAACAGAGATGAATAGGATTGCAGGTGACACTGAGTGGAATGGTGGAAAAATATTGGCGGGCAGTGATCCGACAGTAACGACTAATCTAAGTGATGCTAAATCGTTAAATATTCATCTTGGAAGCGGCTCGAACCAGACCATGGCGCTCTCAATTGCAAACTGGCGACCCACTGTTGCAGTTGACGCATCAATGGCGGTCGACGGAACGGGGAAATCTGGTGTTGATGACCAAGCGGCAGAAAATACTGTTGTCACGTTTTCGGCGAGCACTCAATCCGGCAATACGACTTTATCGCTTGGCGGCTTAGTGGCTACCATTACCGGTGGTACCAACCCGACTGCTGCACAGTTTGCGACACTGTTTGCCAATTTAGAGGATGGTGCAACCGCGGGAGCCGCGTTATCTGGTATTGCTTGGTCTGGAGCATTAGATGGTTTTTCAACAGGCCCCTCAGTTGACAACAGTAAAGTGACTTTTACAAGCACAGGTACAGACACCTCAAACAACTCCCTTAATGTGACTGACCTGGCTGAAACCGATACGATTGGCTACGCGGCGCTAGTAACTACCGCTGGGACAAAGGCGAACCAGAGTGCATATGGTTCAGGGATATTTTATGTTGGAGGTAATCCGCAAGATAGTACTCCACTCGCTCCGACGGCTATGAATATTACAAGCGCAGCGAACGCTCAAGCGGTTATTACCGAGTTGGACAATATAATTAACGGGGCTGCGGCTGAGCGCGCTAAATACGGTGCTTATATGTCGAGGCTCCAACACGCTTCAGACAACTTGAATAACGTTGCTACAAATACCGCTGCGTCTCGTAGTCAGATAGCTGACGCTGATTATGCCGCGGAGACGACTGAACTTGCGCGCACACAGATAATTTCGCAAGCGAGTACGGCTATGTTGGCACAGGCGAATCAGGTTAAACAAACGGTTCTGTCACTACTGAAATAAATTTAGGATCAACTTTAGTGCGTAATATTCACTCCAGTTGATCGTTGATTTTATTGAAGATTGATAATAAGAACGTCTGGGAGTAAGAAATGACGAGCGTCGATCAAGCAAGTAATCAGGGCACGAAAATTACCAATGCTTTGAATGTTGGTTCGGGTGTCGACATCGCCGAACTCGCTACGTCCCTGTCCGAGGCCGAGCTAAGCCCGAAAATCACCTCTGCAGAGGGAAAAGTTAGTGCGAGTGAGACCAGGCTCTCTGCTCTAGGCATTCTAAAATCAGGAATTTCGAGTATAAATTCAGCGCTAGCCAGCCTCGAGGACAGCAGCTCCTTGACAGATTTTAATGCGTCTTCCTCGCTTGCAACTTCTGTCTCAGCATCGACTGTAGCAGGAGCGTCGTCGATTCCTGGTTCATATACCGTGCAGGCCTCTCAATTAGCGGGCGCTACGAGTATCGTTTCGAATAGTTTTAGCTCAGTAGGAGCCGCAATCAATAGTGGCAATAGCTTCAATCTTGCATTTAATCAGGGCCCGTCTCCAGGTGTTGGTACTACGGTAAACGTGGCGATGCCGACGCCGAGCGGAGTGGTCAGTGCCATCAACTCTGCTAATTTAGGCATCTCAGCCAGCCTGCTTAACAAAAGCGCTGCGGTTACTGAAAACGCATTAACTACATTCTCGGATATGACTGATGGTCAGACCTTTACATTGGCAGGTATTACGGTAACCGCCTCAGGTTCTGTGACCGCTGCCAACGTTGCCAGCGCGTTTGCAAGCCTTTCGAGTGGTGGGTCACCAAACCCAGTCACGGGTCTATCTTACTCAGGAAGCTACTCGGGCTGGTCCACCGGCCTGGTTAATGGGGCAAGCCTAAGATTTACGAGCACCACCGCTGGTGGAGGAGTGACGGATCTCGCAGTGACAGGTACCAATGCTAACTTAGTTTCTATCGCGACGACTCAGGGTGTCACAGACGCTTGGTATATCTCGTTGCGAGGAGAAACCGGGCTGCAAAACCAATTTACTTTAAGCTCAAGTCCTGACCTAGGCTTTGCAACAAACAGCAATATCCTTACAACAGCACAGAATGCTGTTATTTCAGTGAATGGTTTAGGTTCTATAAACCGGGCGACTAACAGCGTTAGCGATGTGATCGCCGGAGTCAATCTGGTATTGACGGGGACATCTAGCGCCACGATTACTGTTACTGAAGATTTATCAAGTTTTAGGACAAAGTTGGACTCAGTTGTCAATTCGATTAATGATTTTAACGCCGTACTGGATGAGCTTGAAGGAGCCGTGAGCGAAGATTCTGACTTGCCAGGGTCACTTGCCGGAGATTCTTCATTCGTAAGTTTATTGCGATCTCAAGTTAAAGCGATTGTGGGGAAGGAATCAGCGACTGCTTCTGGGGGGATGTCGACCCTGCGAGATTTAGGATTATCTTTTAAGTTAAATGGTGACATCGAGATAAAAGAAAAGACTTATGCAGCTGTAATCTCAAATAATCTTAATGATGTTAAAACCATGCTTACCGGAGGCACGGATAATCAGAGTCGCTACGATACAGCAAGTAAAGGTCTAGCCCTGGACAGCAGGGTGACTTTGTTAGGCTTAATAGAGACAGGCGGAATAATTCTTAATCGTGACAGCAGCGAGAAGAAGGCCTTAAAGACGGAGGAAGCCGCACTTGTGGACTTGGAGACAAGGCTATCAGAATCCTACGATCGCTACATCAAACAATTTGCTGCAATGGAATCACTGGTTCAGAGAAGCAAGTCAACTGGAGATTACCTCAAGGGCCAATTTACAGCGATGGAAAATATGTATTCAAATTAAGGTTTTTTTAACTGGGTGAATTATTTCGGTATTTAACTCTTGCGCATGTATTAAACCGATTTAATATTCGAAATATTACCGTAGCGCCCGACCTATGACGATCGCAGCCACGCACAGTAAATTAATATTGAAAAATAAGTGAAAGATGTTAATAAATGAAGCGCCCAAATTGCCATAATTGTAAGCATTTTTATGTGACCTGGGACGCCGATAGGCGTTTTGGCTGCAAGGCAATGGGATTCAAAGCTAAAAACTTACCATCGCTTGAAGTTTTCGAGGCAGATGGAACGGATTGCTTGAGCTTCTCAGAGAAAAATTTACAATTTAGCTCTTCCCACGAGAAGAAGCTAAAGAGTAAGATAGGGCGAAACCTCAGTGTGAGGGCTTAGTAGCAGCCCGTAAATTTCGTATGGTTATCAGACTCATAGCGAGCTATCTCCCTGAAACCTTCGATTGCCGGCCTTGTCGTGAAATCTCTTAGCATGTTAAGCTCCTGTGAGATAATATAGCTTCAACTTCGATACGCTTAATCGAACTATTGCCGGGCTTCAATCTTCATATTTCAGCAATCGGCTATGTCGGCTATGAGTCGGTTTGTGTGGGTGGTAAAAACTCGGGACACAGAGGCATGTTAGCGCTGCTCATCTGGCGATTTTAGAGGTAAAAGGCTGGTTCATATCGGGGAATGCATATTGTGAAATCGTTGCTAGCCGCGTTCAAGTTATTTTTAGACACTAAGTGTCCAGTTTGCTTGCGAATCCGAAAAATATCGCTGGTCGGTGCGGCACTAGTCCTTTACCTGGCGTTCGGGCCGAGGTTCGCGTTTAGATTAGGGCTTAGTTTAAGCGAACTCTTCGCGATAATGATCATAATATCGTGTGCGATCCTACTTTGCGTAAGACTATATTTTGACAAAAGAGCCCAGTAGGTGTTGGCACGACAATCTTGACTTGGTTATTTATCTAAGCGTTGTAAAGTTAAAAAAGCAGTATGAACCCAATTTTCTCTACTCATTTTTCCTTAAGTAAACTAAACCCGCGGCTTCAGGCTATGAGCTCAATGACAACCACTGACTAATTTTAAGCAGTAGAAGTAGGAACTAAAAATGAATATAGCTTCAGTAATAGGCCTCCTTGGGGGCATCGGATGTATTATGTTCGCGCTAACTCAGCAATTTGAGGAACTACCCGGTATGGGCTGGGACTCTTATTATGATTCCGCGGGCGTACAAATTGTATTTGGCGGAATGGTTGCTGCTCTTTTTTTGAAGGCCTCGCCGGCAGAACTTAGAGGATTTCTACCATCATTTTTCACCCTATTCAGAAATAAAAATGAAAAACCAACTGATCTAATCGCGCAGTTAGTAGATTTGGCGACAATCGCTCGAAAAGATGGAGTGATTGCGCTCGAGTCCCAAGAAATCAATAACATATTTATGGCGAAAGGTATTCGCATGCTGGTGGATGGCTCTCAGGGCCAGGTCATTAAACAGACGCTCACAGCAGACCTACTGGCGATGAAACTAAGACACAAACATAGTATTTCAGTTTTCGCGTATCTCGGTGAGGTTGCGCCTGCCATGGGAATGATCGGTACGCTAGTAGGACTTGTTGGCCTCCTGAATAATATGTCCGATGTTGCTCTGCTGGGCACGGCAATGGCGACAGCCGTACTGACGACACTTTATGGCGCCTTCATGGCTAATGCATTTTTTTTACCTGCAGCCAATAAATTAGGCGTGCAGTCAGAATCTGAAGTGCTGAATAAAGAAATAATTATGCAGGCGATTTTCTTCATGCAGACGGGTGGTAACCCGCGCGTTCTAGAGGAGCAATTAAGTGCTTATTTAGCACCACGTATCCGTCCTTCGGCCTAGGAGAGATCGAATGGTTGACGCTGCGGTTATACAGCCTGGACCCCAAGCTTCTTTAGATGGTGTAAACCCCTCCGAACCGGTTCAACTAGACAACGAAGAGTCAAAGTGCCCGCCTTGCAAAGTCGGTGTGCCGTTATGGATGGCTACATTTTCAGACATGGCCATATTATTGATGGCCTTCTTTGTGCTCATGCTGGCACAAACTCAGTTCGAAGAGCAGAATTTTCAAAAAATTAGTGGGTCTATGCGAGCTGCCTTCGGGCTCAAAACGATCGACCTGCGAATTAAACCGCCTCTGGCGGGTGCGTTGCTCATAGATACGTTTTCGGAACCCGATATTTTCGTACAGATGAGCGATACTCTGCGTCAGGAGGCGAGAGCCACCGGGGGCGAAATCTCACTCAATAACATCGAGAGCATCGTCAATAAGTACGACGCTGAGCGGGAGTTCGAAGTACTCAGAGCGTTCCTGGCTCCCGAAATAGAACTCGGTGAGGCTGAGGTCAAGTTGGAAGATGATGTGCTAATAGTGGAAATAAATGTATCAGCATTTTCCGATGGTTCTCGGGAAAGCCTACTAAGGCAGCGTGAAGGTATCGTCCCACAGCAGGTCATAGACATATCCGAGAGAGTGGCTCAAGTCCAATCTGAACTGATTCGCGAGGTTCAAGTTTATTCAGTTTCAGATGTTGACGCCGAATCAATTGAGGCCGTCGATAACACTGTCGGAGAGCAGTTCAACCGCTTAGGATCAAACCTAAGAAGTCAGGTGCAGACTGGGGCCATAGAGATTGAGCGAGAGGACGACGAGATAAAAATTAGTATCGCTAGCCAGGGTTCATTCAGATCTGGCGGCGCGGAGCTCACGGCACAGTTTCAGAGGCTTCTCGGGGAAATTGGAGGGGCTATCGTGGATGCGGGGAGTATAAGGGTCGAGGGTCACTCTGATAATCAGCCTATAGCGTTTAGCGATGCGTTCAGGTCGAATTGGGACCTTTCTGCGGCAAGAGCGAGTGCGGTTGCAACAGCTCTCATTGGGATGCCGGGCCTTGATTCTGAACGATTTACGATAGTTGGTTTTGCGGACTCGGTGCCCGTTGCTTCTAATGGAACGGCTGAGGGCCGAGCGCAAAATCGACGGATCGAAATTAAACTCTCTCAATACGGCACGGAGTAACGGCGTCTTATGGCAAAGAAGAGAGCGCCGGTCGAAATTGTTGCAGAGGAAGATTGCCCCACCTGTCCTCCCGTGGCGGCTCTTTATCTTGGCACGTTTTCTGATATGGCAATTCTGCTCATGGCATTCTTTGTAATAGCATTGTCTATTGCGATTTTCACGCCTGAACTAGTGGAGACGACGGAGGCGGAGAGCGATTCAATCTTGGGTTCTGAAAGAAATGCCGAGGTTTTTGAGGATACGACTGACGCTAATGTAGTTATGCAGCAGTTTAGATCCGAGCAAGTCGATCCCCAAGTTTTCGAGATAATTGAAGAAGGGCGTCAACAAACACCACTCTCGTTGCCTGATGGTGCCCCCGGGCAGGAGACTAACGTTGATTCCTCTAACGGTCTCGAAGTCATCCGGCGTCGTTTGGCCACTGAGATAAGAGAGGGCAGAGTAGACACAAGGATTGAGGACGATCGTGTGTTGGTTGAATTATTGAATCCAGATATAGGAGACACAACGCGCGAGCTAAGTGCTGCAGACTTGGGGGGCATTAGCGCGGGCCTGATTGAGATATTCCTCCAAGTGGCAACAGCGCAAGCTGAAACTACCAGTACTATCGAAGTGATAGACAGTTCTCGGATCATTAAGAGCCCGGCGTCAGGCAGGGATACAGACGCGTTACTCGCGGTTTATAGGACCGTGATGCGCTCCTTGTCTGAGGAGGTTGCTGCGGGCCAGACTGAAGTAAGGATTGATGGCGACGACGTAGTAATAAAAATCGGCGGTGATCAAAGCTTTTCGAGTGGCTCGGCCCAGTTAAGAGCGAACTTCATACCCCTCCTGAATAGCATCGGTGAGGCCCTGATGCCGCTAAATGGAATCTCCAGGGTAGAAGGTCATACTGATAATGTAAGATTACCGTTCGGCGGAAGGTACAGTGATAATTGGGACCTCTCTTCCGCGCGGGCCGCTGCCGTGACCGAATATTTGTTAGACGAATTGTATGTTAGGCCCGGGGATATTTACTTAACGGCGCTTGCGGACACAGTGCCAATCACTGATAACGAGACCGCCGCGGGGAGAGCGCTTAACAGACGCATCGAGATAGTTTTCACCCCCAACTAGTCCGCTGTCGGGCAATTTTCAAGATTGCTCGCGATACATTCAGCCACGATATCATCTGCATCCGGTGACTCTCCGCTGAGCAGAATGAGCGCTATGTCTATCACATCATCAATTTCAATGGACTCGAATCCGTTCTCCTTTGCAATTCTGGCCCAAATATAGGCGATTAGCGGGTCTCCCTCGGCCGGCATATCTGGGTTGATAAAGCTCATGATTCCGCTATTCGGTATCCCAAGGGCGCCCTCAGCTGAAAGGGCTAGTGTCGCGTAGGTGAATTGTGCAGATGGCACGCCACTCAACGCGGCACTTAAAATACGCGCCCGCCCTGCCTCGCTATCTTTTGGAAGGCCCTCTCCAGTTATTTGTGCTGCACCTAGCATATACTTAGAGGCGGCAACGCCTTGTTGCTCAGCTTCTGTATATAACTCAATCGCTCTATCAAGATTTTGTTCTACGCCACTGCCATTTTGATAGAGCAGGCCGATATTGAAAAGCGCTTCGGGCAGCCCCTCTGCTGCGGCACTTTCGTACCAATCAAGGGCAATGCCGTAATCGATATCGACTCCGAGGCCCTCGTGATACATGTGTCCCAAGTTGAGTTGCGCTTTCGCCATACCGTCTTCTGCTAGAGGCAGCCAAGATCGAATAGCGGTAAGATACTGCCCTCGATTTTTGGCACTGACCCCCGCTTCAAAACGATTTGATTGACCTACAGCATCGCCAGACGCAAAGACAGAGAGTCCAAATATAATTAATAGTAAGCTCATGGCTTCAGTCGGTAGAAGCGAAGAATAAAGTTTTCTCACAAAATTTTTCCATCTTGAAAACAGGAGGTCTCGCCACAGAGTTTATCTCTTAGTAGGGCATCTGTCATTGCTTCTAAGGGCGGAATCAAACTTTAGAATGCGGTCATTATCCGGCGGTAGGCTTCGTGGAGGGGTAGTTCGGTTGGTGTGTGTAGCGGTAGGAGGCGATCTTTTAGATAAAAGTCTGCTGAATTTTAGCAACAGAAAACGCTTTACCTAAAAGATTTTCTTAAAATAGCTCGTCAAAGATCACGCCCTTGAGCGCCTCCATGTTATGGGCAACCTTGATTATCGCTTCGGCGGGAACTTGGCGAATTTTTTCCCCCGTTTTGTCATCCACTATAGTTACCATCACGCGATCAGAAATTTCATCAACACTAAAACTGAGGTTACTGGATTTCATCTCCATTTTAATATTTAGAGATTCTATAGTCTCTTTTAACTGGGCCTGTAGATCCTCAATGTTTTTTGCTGAACTATTTTTGCTCTCGCTGAGTTCAGCAGTCAGTTTAGCCGTGGCCTCCCCGATATTCTTTATTCCAGCATCGACGCTAATCTCTGGACTCTTGAGCGGTTTCGCAGATGTCGGAGCGGGCTTAATATTTTGAACTGCGATTGAATTGTCAGGACTACTCATCAAGATTCTCCTCCTGTAAACTTTTATGCGATTAAATAATTTCGGTCAAATCTTCCCTGATTGTAATAATCAGACTTCCCGTCATATTCCCGAATTCATTCTTTAGTAAATCTTTTTTTATTTGAATCTACCGAAGCAATGCTAGCACTGTCTGCTTTACTTGGTTCGCCTGTGCGAGCATTGCGGTACTTGCCTGCGAAATGATCTGCGTTCGAGCCAGCTCAGTCGTCTCAGCCGCGTAGTCGGCATCCGCAATCTGGCTTCGCGAGGCGGCCGTGTTGGTCGCTACGTTGGTCAAGTTGTCTGATGCGTGTTGGAGCCGAGACATATACGCGCCGTATTGGGCTCGTTCTGCGCCGGCGCCCGTTATCGCTAAATCTAAATTTGTTATGGCTTCTCTTGCAAAGGCCGCAGTATCAAGGCTGAGATGAACGGTCGATTGTGTGGCTGTTGCACCGCTGTTGCCAAATAATACGGCTGAGCCATAAGCACTCTTTGTACCGGCATCAGTGGCCGAGAAGCTACCGACGTCTGTATTGTCATCAGATGCAACGGAAGGTCGCCAGGTCTTTATGTCTAATTGGATTGTTTGACCCGAGTCAGTACCGATTTGGATCTTTTTTTCCAAAATGGCATCGTTTGATGAACCATTGTTATTAGCATGTATCACGCCGTCCATAATTTGCTCGCCATTCCATTCGGTATCAGTAGCTACGCGATCTATCTCAGACATCAACGCGTCAAATTCAAGATGTAAAGCGTCGCGATCCGAAGCGGTGTATGTCTCTGAAGCGGCTTGGACGGCCAGCTCGCGCATGCGTCCGAGCATGCTAGAGATTTCTTTAGTTGCACCCTCTAATGTCTGAAGCAGAGATATGCCGTCATTCGCATTTCTTGCCGCCATGTTGAGTCCGCTGATCTGAGAAGACATGCGCTCGGAAATAGCGAGGCCTGCTGCGTCATCCCTAGCAGAATTGATCCGGCTACCAGTCGATAGACGAGTCATTGCCTGCGACATTGCTCTCTCATTTTGGCCGATTGCATCTTTTGCAATGAGCGAAGAAACATTAGTATTGATAGTTGTCATAATATTCTCTGAATAAGTCTAAAAAAATGATACAGAATTAAGTATGATTCGGCGTTTATTTCAGTAACGCGAGTACTGTCTGCTTAACCTGATTTGCCTGAGCGAGCATTGCGGTACTTGCCTGCGATATGATCTGCGTTCGAGCCAACTCTGTCGTCTCCGCTGCGTAATCGGCGTCAGCAATCTGACTTCGCGAGGCGGCCGTGTTGGTCGCGACGTTGTTTAAGTTGTCCGTAGCGTGCCCAAGGCGAGACATGTATGAGCCATATTTGGCTCGTTCCGAAGAGGCACCTGCTATTGCAAGGTCGATCTGAGTTAGAGCCTCCCCTGCATTGTCCGCTGTATCGATGTCGATTGAGGTTGGGGTGCCACCCCAATACAAGGCCGCCTTTCCGTATGCACTTGCGTTATCTGTACCTGCGACTACGGAAGCAACAGAAGCGTGGCTGGCGCCCGTTCCCGTACTCGCCAACGTGTAGTCATCACTTTCTGCAGTACTTGTGAAGGTTATGTTCAAAGTTGACTTTGCGCTTGTACTAAACCCGGTCAACGTTCCGGTTACCGTGGCGTTTGTTATAGACGGGACGGATGCAGCCGCCGTTCCAGAACTCAGCGACTCAATCGCATCAACTATGTGAGCTGCAGTAGCGCCACTGGCGTTAGCAGTGATCGTTAGGCCTCCAATAGTAAGCACGTCGTTAGCGTCCATATCAGTAAAAGTAACGACGTTTGATTCACCTGCTTTCGCGTCCACACCATCCTTTGCGGTTCCATCGGCGGCAGTCATTTGAGCATCTACCGCGACTTTGGGCCGCCAGCTGCTCAGAGAGAGCGACATAGTTTGAGCGGCATCTGTCCCGAGTTGAATAGCAAATGCCTTTTCAACTTCCAACTTAGTTTCTAGTGCACCATCTCCAGATAGTATAGCTACGCCGTTCCATTCTGTGTTCGCGGCGATTCGATCCGTTTCGGCGAGGAGAGCCTTAAATTCAAGATCCAAAGCATCTCTATCTGAAGCCGTATATGTTCCACTTGCAGATTGAACCGCCAGCTCTCTCATACGTCCCAGCATACTACTAATTTCTTTCGTTGCGCCGTCGGCGGTCTGTAACATTGAAATAGCATCGTTTCCGTTTCGCGCCGCCATTTTCAGACTCGAAATTTGCGAAGACATGCGCTCAGAAATAGCGAGACCCGCAGCATCATCTCTTGCAGAATTAATCCGACTGCCAGTAGACAATCGTGTCATTGCCTGTGACATCGCTCTCTCATTTTGACCGATCGCATTTTTTGCTACGAGAGAAGATACATTAGTGTTGATAGTGGTCATAATATTTTCTCACTGATCTATAACTACAATAATAAAAATTAAGGTTTGAATATTACTTGAGTAATGAGAGCACTGTTTGCTTAACTTGGTTTGCTTGGGCAAGCATTGCGGTGCTTGCCTGCGAAATAATCTGCGTACGAGCTAGCTCAGTCGTCTCTGCCGCGTAGTCGGCGTCCGCTATCTGACTTCGTGAGGCCGCAGTATTTGTTGCGACGTTGGTCAAGTTGTCTGAGGCATGTTGGAGCCTGGACATGTAGGAGCCGTATTTGGCTCTTTCTGCTGAGGCACCGGTTATTGCGGTATCTAATGACGTGATCGCTATTCCCGCTAATGCAGTAGAGGTAACGCCAATTCTATTTGATGAAGAGACTAAGGCTGTTTCATCATTGGCCGTCGATCCAAATAGGGCAGTCGTGGCGCCGTATGCACTATTGGCGCCGGTACCACTAGTCGCGGTTAGAGAAGCAGTAGCCGTATTTAGAGAGGCTGCGACAGTCGGAACCCAGGTCTTAATACTCAGGGCCATCGTCTGACCGCTATCGGTTCCTATTTGAATATTCTTAGCAAGAGCGCTGTCGTCTGAAGAGTAGTTTTGGCTCAGAGTCCCTTGCAGAATTGCCTCACCGTTCCATTCTGTATCTTTTGAAATACGTGTTATTTCGTCCATCAGCGCACCAAATTCAAGGTCAAGTGCGGCCTGGTCGTTAGTCGTATAGGTGCCAGAAGCAGCTTGTACAGCGAGTTCTCTCATGCGGCCGAGCATGCTAGAGATTTCTTTTACTGCACCATCTACTGTTTGGAGCAACGAAATGCCATCATTTGCATTTCTTGCCGCCATATTGAGCCCGCTGACTTGCGAAGACATTCGCTCCGATATAGCGAGACCTGCTGCGTCATCCTTAGCAGAATTGATCCGGCTACCAGTCGATAGACGAGTCATTGCTTGAGACATAGCGCGTTCATTCTGACCGATCGCATTTTTTGCTATGAGTGAAGACACATTAGTGTTGATAGTTGTCATAATATTTCCTCGATGAGTCTAAAAATAATGGCTTTTAAAGTCAGGCTCACATTTTATTTTAGTAATGAGAGCACCGTTTGTTTAACCTGGTTTGCCTGGGCCAACATTGCGGTGCTGGCCTGCGATATGATCTGCGTTCGAGCCAATTCTGTCGTTTCCGCAGCGTAATCGGCGTCAGCAATTTGGCTTCGCGAGGCGGTCGTGTTGGTCGCCACGTTGGTCAAGTTGTCTGACGCGTGCTGAAGTCTTGACATGTATGAGCCGTACTTTGCGCGCTCAGCTCCAGCCCCCAAGATAGCTAAATCTAGTTCCGAGACTGCCCGAGACGCTGCGTCAGCGGTGCTAATGTCGATAGCGGTAACAACACTACTATTGTTGTAATAAAGGACTCCCTGGCCAAATGCACCGGCATTATCAACACCAGGAGTTGACGGGGTAGCAGAAACTGTTGCGTCGCTAGCGTCCGTAGAAATAGTAAGAGGATTCAGGGCATGCCTGCCGGCGTTTGTGAAAACGACGGCATCGGTTGACGCAGCGCCGGTAGTGAATCCGGAGAGGCTCCCTGTAATGGTGGCGTTAGCTAGAGAAGGGCTCGTTCCAAAATCAGAAGCCGCCTTGCTGGCAAAATAAGTTGCTAGAGCAGTATTAGCGATGGCACCTGTAGCTGTAATAGTCAGGCCGGCGAGAGTAAGGACCTCTCCGCTTGTCATCGCGCCAAAAGTAACTGTGGCGACCTCGCTTGTTCTATCATCGACACCAGTTCGTGCTGTGCCACTCGATGCACTCATGCTGCTATCGTACTGCACAGTTGGCTGCCAACTATTAATGGAGAGGGCCATTGTTTGGCCTGAGTCAGTGCCGACTTGAATAGTCTTTGCCAAGGCAACCTCTGCCGACGCTGAATCTGTGGCAGCAACCGTTCCGGCTAAAAGTTTGTCGCCGTTCCACTCCGTAGTGTCTGCGATTCGTTCAATCTCAGTCATGAGTGCTTGAAACTCAAGATTTAGCGCCGATCGATCAGTTGCGGTGTATGTTCCACTCGCAGCTTGCACACCCAATTCGCGCATGCGTCCTAGCATAGAGGAAATTTCTTTAGTCGCGCCCTCGGCTGTTTGAAGCATAGAAATCGCGTCATTTGCATTACGAGCAGCCATATTGAGTCCGCTTATCTGAGACGACATGCGCTGAGATATCGCTAAGCCTGCAGCATCATCTCTTGCAGAATTAATGCGACTGCCTGTTGAGAGCCTGGTCATTGCCTGCGACATCGCTCTTTCATTTTGGCCGATCGCATTTTTTGCGATTAGTGACGAGGTGTTTGTATTGATAACTGTCATAACTATTTCCTTGTGAAATAAGTTCTCTATGTCGATCCATTCGTCACAAATAGCGAGAATGTTATTTTTAATTTAAACAAGAGCGTTCGGTTTGCATAAATGTAGCCTACGCGGCGCTACGGTAATCTAATTTTGAATCTTTCTAATTTATAAAATATATGACCTTGTGTAGTTTGAGAGTAGCTAAGTAAGTCTTTATTGGCACAAAAATTTTTAGAATCAGAGTTTCATTCTGTTAGTAATGTGTCTCATAAATTTGAACATAATTGTAAAAATGGCCAAGTATCAAGTACAAGGAGGTCAGAGAACTTTTACTTAATACAAGGCCATGACCGGAAGAGCACTGAAGATAAAATCTCCTAAGCTCAATATAATTGTGATGTTATGACACTTAATTTACTCGGCGCCGCTCTTTTATTTTATTTCAGAAGTGAAAGTACCGTCTGCTTAACCTGATTAGCTTGTGCCAACATCGCTGTGCTCGCTTGTGAAATTATCTGAGTGCGCGCCAGTTCGGTAGTTTCAGCTGCATAGTCAGCATCCGCGATTTGGCTGCGAGAGGCTGCTGTGTTAGTCGATACATTTTGCAAGTTGTCAGCCGCATGCTGAAGTCTCGACATGTATGCCCCGTACTTCGCGCGTTCCGCGGCTGCGCCATCGATAGCGTTGTCAATTTCTTGCAACGCATCCACTGTATTAGCAACGGATGTGATATTAAGTCTGACTTGATTGGTAAGATCAGAAGCACTGTCGGCATCACCGAACAATGCAGTTGTGGCGCCGTAAGCACTATTTGCTCCATCACCATTCCCGAAGGATCCGATGTTATCAGTATCAGCTGAGGCGACTGTCGGGACCCAAGTCTTGATACTAAGAGCCATTGTTTGACCGCTGTCGGTACCTATTTGGATTGTCTTGGCGAGAGCGGTGTCGTCCGAAGAGTAGTTTTGACTAAGTGTGCCTTGGAGTACGCCATCGCCATTCCATTCGGTGTTTTTCGCTATTCGTGATATCTCATCCATTAGCGCACCAAACTCTAAGTCGAGAGCCGCTCGATCCGTGCTCGTGTAAGTGCCGGATGCGGATTGCACCGTAAGCTCGCGCATTCGGCCAAGCATATTAGATATTTCTTTTGTCGCACCTTCTATAGTCTGCAACATTGATATCGCGTCATTGGCGTTTCTGGTCGCCATGTTAAGCCCACTGATCTGCGAGCTCATTCTTTCGGATATGGCGAGTCCGGCTGCGTCATCTTTCGCTGAGTTGATACGAGAGCCGGTCGAGAGGCGCTCCATTGCGACGGACATTTGTTGTTCGTTTATTCGAATAGCATTCTGCGCGATGTTAGACGCAGTATTTGTGTTGATTACACTCATGTTTCTGACCTCATGGGTACGTTAGTTATTAATTTACCATTTAAGAAACGTCTGACCGCTCCTCATGTAAAGCCCCCGGTCGACAGCTTCGGATAGGTCTTTAATTTTTAAAATACCGAAAAGCACTGATCTTTGCTTTTCCTTATAAAGTGCCTCGTCTTTGGAGCCAGTCGATGCACATTAATGTGAAAGAAAGGCTAATCCTTGTTAAGGACGTGCTTACGAGTACTAGTCGTGAATTTTAAAAATTAGAATGTTAAAGATAGTGAATGTGCTTCCGAATGGATGTATGTACGGAGCAAAACGTTGCCGGTGTAAGTCAGATCGACCACTTACTAGGGCAGATACAATGCGAAAATTACATAACCCCGAGGAAGTAACATGAATTCTTTTAGCCGAGCTGCTCTCAAGTCATACACGAATGTAAATAAGGATATTGCAGTAGACTCTGCTGATAACCATGAGCTCGTTAAAATGCTGTTTTCCGGCGCGGTGGATGCGATCTGCCAGGCTGAGGGCTGCTTTAGGTCGGGTGATCTAGTTGTGCGCGGAGAATCTATTACGAAGGCGCAAACGATCCTTTTCGGCCTCCGCTCAACGCTCGATCACGTCAAAGGCGGAGAGCTGGCTCGGAACCTCGATTCCCTCTATGAGTACTGCAGCCGGCAACTTACTAAGGCGCATGTGAGTAACGAAGTAGAGCCAGTGCAGGAAGCACGGTCGCTGCTCGCCCAGATTCGAGAAGCATGGCAAATCATGCCCCTTAATCCAGCGCCGCCAGCACAATAGAGCTTTCTAATAGCCAGGCTTGCTGCAGTCTATGCTCGCAAGCCGCTATTTAAGGTTAACTCCCTCCGGTGCATGAATAGAAAGACTTCTCATCACCCCCCCCCTCCCCGTGCCATGCTGGCTGCAATTTCAAGTTGCAGCAGTGTTGCTCGTGGTTGTAAAGACGCCGGTCATGGTACACTCCTTGCATTCAAGATCTATGTTCCAACTGTTTGATATTTGCGCAATGTTGGTGGATAGTATCTAAATCCAGTTTATTGAAAGCAGTGAAACGATTGACTAGCCAAAGCCTTTTCATCGGTACAAGCGACGAAGCCATAAAACTTGTCAGGCTCATTTCTTTGTGTGCTGATTCAGACGCGTCGATATTGATACAAGGTGAGACTGGAAGCGGAAAAGAGGTCGTCTGCGGCGAGTTACATCGCCAGTCCCCAAGAAGTTCAAATAACCTCGTTGGTATCAATTGTGCTGCTATCCCCGCCCAACTTCTAGAAAGTGAGCTCTTTGGTCACAAAAAAGGTGCTTTCTCAGGAGCCATCGCAGACAGGGTAGGTCGATTCCAGTTGGCTGATAAGGGCACTCTATTCCTTGATGAAATAGGTGATATGCCCCTCGAGCTACAAGTCAAAATGCTGCGGGTATTAGAGGAACGAGTAGTGACGCCCGTAGGGTCGACAGCTGAGGTGCCTATTGATGTGCGCGTAGTGTCCGCAACGCATCAAGATTTATCAGCCATGGTAGAGCGGAAGGAGTTTAGGGAGGACCTTTACTACCGTCTGAACGTCATCCCAATAGCCATTCCCCCACTCCGCGAGCGTCAAGCAGACATCGGTGAGCTTTGTCATCATTTTGCAGCGCTTCATGGCAGCGGTCGGAATGTTAGTTTTACACCCCGCACTATGGATTATTTATTGCGCTATGCGTGGCCGGGCAATGTTCGTGAACTTTCGAACCTCATAAAGCGGTTGTTGGTGCTGGCGCCGCAAGATGAGATAGAACTCTCTGAATTCCCGGAGGCTTATCTGCCCGCAGGGCTTGCGGAGTCGATAAAAGCAGACCAGCCCTTATCGGACGAGCAATTCAAGCCAGAGATAAACTCCACGCTTCTTGCCCAATTCGAGCAAAGCAATGATGCTGAGCTAGGAAGGCCCGTTAGCGAAGTAGAACGAATCATTCGACTATCCAATTCGATAGAAAGGCTGCCCAGTGAGGGCGTCGCTACAAAGAGCCTACTGAGTGACCTCGAATCAAATTTGATTCGTGCGGCGCTAGCACAAAGTGACGGTAACGTCTCAAAAGCCGCCAAATTACTTCAACTCGGGCGCACTACGCTTATCCAAAAGCTTGAAAAATATAAGATTTCAGCATCGGTGTAAACTCAGGGTAAGCACCTCTCCTTTAGTCGAGATACATCTCAGTTAGCGAAGCTGTATTGCCTCGATGCAAATTTAACCCACCAAATTAATCTTGAATCCCCAGCATTTATTGTGGAGTTGCAGCCTTTCGAGATTCCGCCCTGTAAATAACCTGACACTGCGAGTTTCATCTGAATCAGATAGGTATCAAAATATACTTAAATCATTGTTTTTAATGACTTTATAATATTTGGCCTAGAAATTGCTTCTGTAAAACCAGATTAAGGAGTCGAACACATGATTCAGTTAGAACGAGACCGCATCTCAGGCAGCCAGCACGCAGACGAGCAACCGTTTGTGTTTGTTGACGATAGCAGCGTTGCGCTGTTTGAGCTTGCATGCAGAGTCGCAAAAACTGATGTGCCCGTGCTAATTAGCGGCCCCACGGGTGCTGGTAAGGAGATTATTGCAAAAGTCATCCATGAAGCCTCCCTTAAGGAAGCGATGCCATTCGTGGCAATCAATTGTGCAGCGATTCCGGCTTCTCTGGCTGAGGATATGTTATTTGGGCACGAAAAGGGCGCTTTTACGGGTGCACTTAAGGAAAAGAAAGGATATTTCGAACAGGCACACGGTGGAACCCTGTTTCTGGATGAAATAGGTGAGATGCCCCTTGAACTCCAATCTAAGCTTCTGAGGGTCCTTCAAGAGAAAAAAATAACTCGAGTCGGTGGAACTACTCAGAAAAGAGTCGATGTAAGGATAGTGGCAGCCTCTAATATCAATTTAAAACAGGCCGTAACTGAGAAAAAATTCCGTGAAGACCTATACTACCGATTAAGCGGATTTAAGCTCTCATTACTACCACTATGTCAGCGTAGGAGAGATATAGAGGCGCTTTCTTACGTGCTTATTCAGAAACACTCGAGTAAGCCATTTCCTCAGTTAAAAGAATGCGCGAAAGCAGCTCTTTTAGATTATCAGTGGCCGGGTAACGTGCGAGAGCTGGAAAACTTAATTCAGCGCGCATTAATCATGTGTGATGGCAAAGAAATCAGGCAAGAAGATATTATTTTTGACGACGACGATCCAATTCAGGACTTTATGAATCTCCAAGAAAAGTTAACTAACCCGCCTGAAACACAAGTATCAGGATCAGGTTTTTTAGAAGGCAAAGATTTGCTCATAAAATCTCTACGAAATGAACTTGAGCATAAAAATATTATGGCAGCTATGGAGCTCACCGGAAATCGAAGTGACGCGGCCGAGAGGCTGGGTATAAGCACTCGAACGCTCCGGAACAAAATTACAAAGTTACGAGCACTTGGGATGGAGGTTCCATCTGCTTATGCCAGAGTATAACTGGTAGCTAAAAAGGAAATCTCATGGAAATCAAGTCCGAAGCAAACGCACTTTTATCACAAATTCGTGACTACCAGTCTCAAATCGCTGATTCGCGGAATTCAGGTATATCTGAAACCAGCCATCGAGGCGTCGAAAATTCGACAAGTTTCGGTACAGAAATGTCTAAAGTAATCACGGACACGCTAAACGGAATAAGCGAGGCTCAAAATAATGCTTATGAACTTAGCAACGCATACCAAGCGGGTGAAGACGTGCCGTTAACAGAGGTGATACTTGAAATGCAAAAATCGTCACTTGCGTTTGAAGCGACACTACAGGTTCGAAATAAAGTACTGCAAGCGTACGAACAAATAATGAATATGCCTGTATAAGGCCGCAGAAATTAGAATAACTTTAGGAGTATGAACGTGGCTGAAATACAACAAGCTTTGCCTGGAACCAGTTTTTCAAGCTCAGGCATGAGCACAGGAGAGCCCAGGCTAGGCAATTCTTATCCCTCGAATAACGCAAACTATCCCGTAGCGCAGCCAGGCGTGCAAATCGGGTCATTAATCCAAAAATCTCTGCCGGGGGTCATTGTAATAGTGACACTGTTTGCGTTGGTGTTGCTCTACAATTGGATAAACACAGCCGACTATCGCCCCTTATACCCAGAAATGCCAGAAACTGAAAAGAGTCAGGCATACGACGTATTGGCGAGCTCTTCCTTCCCCGTTAACCTAGACAGCCGGACAGGCGATCTGATGGTCCCTGCAGGGCAGTACTATGAAGCGCGCATGCTCCTTGCAAACTCTGGCTTCTCTGATCCAGGCTCTTCCCAATCGATGACACTATTAGATGAACAGTCTTCTTTGACGACTAGCCAATTTATGGAAGAGGCGCGGTATCGCGCAGCAATAGAAGGTGAAATAGCTAAAAGTATTGTACAAATATCTTCAATAAAGAATGCGCGAGTTCACTTAGCAGCGCCGCGACAAAGTTCATATGTGCGTAACAGAGAGCCGGCCAAAGCCTCTGTTGTAGTAATTGGTTATCCTGGCCGCGTAATTACGCAGGGACATGTACAGTCAATTACCAATCTAGTTGCCTCAAGCGTTCCCTATTTAGCGGTCGAAGATGTGTCTGTAGTGGATCAGCAAGGTAACTTGTTGACAATGGAGATGAACGCTGGCCTTCGCATGGCCGACGAACAGAGCACCTATAAGCGCTCAATTGAAAATGACTACAAGGCGCGAATCGAACAGTTACTCGCGCCAATTGTTGGAATCCAAAACGTGAATTCTGATGTCGATGCCTCAATCGACTTTTCTCAACTGGAAACAACGTCTGAAGTCTTTGATGAAACGGGAAGGGGTCCAATATCGAGGTCAGAAGTGCTCGCAGTAGACCGCGATCGAGGCTCTCTCGCCGCTGGAGGAATACCCGGTTCGCAATCTAATATAGTGCCAAACGACACCGTGTTAGATGGCACGGATGGCGACAATCAAACAAACGCTACAGGGCCAGAAACAGTATCGAACGAGCCATCAAGTACGCGGACTACGCGAAATTACGAGTTAGATCGGTCCATAAAGTACTCCAGAGATGCCGTTGGTACAATAACCAGACTGTCCATTGCAGTAGTGATCAATGAAGCAATCCTGAATCGCCGGGTAAGCCAACCTATAACAGATGTTGAGGAAAACTCACCCGACGACGTGGAAGAGAGCGAAGCAATAGAACAAACGAATATTGCGCCCACTCCGCAGATAGATATCGAACAACTTACGGAACTCGTTAAAAATTCCGTTGGATTCGACGAAGCCCGCGGTGACCAAGTATTAGTCATAAGTTCACCGTTTATGACAGAAATCGTAACAGAGGAAATTGAAACTCCGTGGTATGAAGAATCGTCAATTATTTTGCTGATACAAATAGCGTCGGCCGTGATCGCCTTTGCAATCACCGTAATCTTCGTAATACGACCTGTTCTAACGTCAATGATGGCTAGAAATAAAGAAAAACTCCAAAGAGAAATGGATTCCAAATATGGGCTAGCTAGCGCAGGCAATGGTTATGACGCAAAGTTAGAGCAAATAAAACACCTAGCCAGCTCAAACCCTGGGAAAGTGGCCGGTGCTATCAAAGGACTGCTTAATAGCTAAGGCGTATAAATTATGGCAAAAAAAGATAAAAAATCGAAAGAGACGCCGAAAAAAACTGTTGAAAAAAAGAGCCCAGGCGACCAAGACCAAGCAAGGCGTGAGTTTGTAAATTTATCGAAGGTCGATAAAGCAGCCATAGTGATGATGCTTCTCGGTGAAACCTATGCGTCGGGTGTAATACAGCTTCTTGAACCAAAAGATATAACTATATTAGGAAAGGCGATGCTTAACGTACAGCAATCCTCAGAGGCTATTCTACATCTAGTATTGAATGAATTTTTGGATAAAAATTCTGGCCTTGTAAATTTGGGCGCAGGATCATCTGAATATATTTCAAAAGTCCTCAAAGGGGCGTTGGGCGAAGAAAGCGCTGAAAACATTTTAGAAAAAATAAGGCCGGATGCAGCAAAAGGTCTCTCGATGCTGAAATGGATGGATGCAAGGTCAATTTATGAATCTATTCAAAATGAACATCCACAGGTTTTTGCAATCGTTTTGTCTGTACTTGACCACGACGTAGCAGGAGAGCTCTTGGATTTGTTGCCAGTCGATATCCGTGCAGAAGTAATATCGCGTATCGCAACACTTGAACGGGTCGATCCTACTGCACTAGCTAGATTAGATGAACTCCTGAAATCCCAATTCTTAAAGCAAAAGGGAGTACGATTTAAATCGCTTGGAGGCGTTAAAACAGCGGCCATGATACTTAATTTTTCCGGAGCAGAAATTCAATCCGGCGTATTAAAATCAGTGACTGATTCTGATATCGAACTCGCATCTGCTCTTGAAGAAAATATGTTTACATTTAGCAACCTGATTGGATTAGACGCAAAAAGTATGCAGATTTTGCTCCGAGATCTAGAAAATGACCAATTAATTCCGGCTCTAAAAGGTGCCGACGAAACTCTCAAAGAAAAATTTTTGGAAAACATGTCAGAAAGGGCTCGAGAGATACTTGTCGACGATCTTGAAAACACAGGGCCACTAAGAATCACCGAAGTAGATGAAGCTCAAAAAGCAATAGCGAGTATTGCACGTAAACTATCTGAGGAAGGCGAAATTATGCTTCCTGGAGCAGGCAATGACTTCGTCTAGTGGGAAAAAAATATTAAATAAATTAATTACCAATAAGCCAGGTAAAACTAATTTTTTTGAAGATAAGACTTTCACAAAAAATATTATTGATACGTCAGAATTTATGGCTTGGAATCCTGGTTCACACCAACCCGAATTTGAAACATCAGCGCAGAGTAAAGAAAGAAAAACATCTGATGCCAATGATAGTGATTCATCAGAAAAGGAAAAAGTAGTCGGACAAGATCTTATTGATTCTTCTGAATCTGAGAGACTGATCGCAGAGTATGAAAAAGGCTTTATTGAGGGAGAAAAGTCTGCAGAAAATAACTTAAGTAAAAAAATTGAAAACGTAAATAGACTCTTACACAATTTAAATGAGGGGCACTGTGATTTATCGGAATTTTATTCACCCCTTAAATCTCTGACTATTCGAATCGTTGAGGCCGTATTAAAAGCTGAGCTTGTCGAATCTCGGAAAGGTGTTGAAAAAATTGTAGAAGACGTGATCAATTCTCTCGGGTCACTGTCCAATGATCCAGTTAAATTAGCTTTAGGTGAAAAAGATTATGATGAGCTAACTGAAGAGATGAGACAAGAATTTCCACTAGTTCAATTTATACTCGATCAAAAATTATCTCAAGGAAGCGCTTACGGGAGAATGAACGACAAAACAATAAATGATCTCTCTGAGGAGCGATTAGCGGATATTGTTAATAAGGTATTAAGCAATGGATGAGTCCGACCTGACAGGTGAATACGATTTTTCAAAATATCGTGATGCCTTAGATGTCAACTTTACAAAACCGGTCCAAACAAGCACTGGTCGTGTAAAACGAGTCATAGGGCTTACTGTCGAAGCTGTCGGACTTTCTGCGCCCATAGGTGCTCAGTGCGTAATTGAATCAAGTGGTGAAAATGGGCCGGTCGATGCTGAGGTGATTGGGTTTGACGGAGAGCTAATCTTTTTAATGCCCTTTGAAAATATTGAAGGCGTCTCTCCGGGGGCGGGAGTAACTATTAAATCCACCACTCCACTGGGGGGGTTTAGTTGGGAGCTAAGGGGGCGCGTGATCGATGGATTAGGTCAACCAATTGATGATGGGGAACCTCTAAAATATACAGAATCAGTAAGTTTAGAAGGTAGACGAGTTGGTGCGCTTGAGAGACGAAATATAACAGAGGTTTTGGACACAGGTGTCAAAGCAATTAACTCGTGTTTCACGTTCGGTAAAGGTCAGCGAATGGGGCTCATAGCGGGTTCAGGTGTTGGAAAGAGTGTTCTTTTAGCGATGCTAACTAAAAATACGTCTGCCGATATTGTTGTAATCGCTTTGATCGGCGAGCGTAGTCGAGAGGTCAAAGAATTTGTAACTGAAACTTTAGGTGTAAATGGCCTACAAAGAGCTGTAATCGTTGCAGAATCCGTGAGTTCTTCTGCCGTAAGGAGAATAAAAGCAGCTAAGCTCGCCCACACTATCGCTGAGCAATATCGCATGCAAGGAAAACATGTTCTTCTTCTTGTCGATAGCCTCACGCGAGTAGCTCATGCGCAACGTGAAATCGGCCTGGCTGTAGGTGAGCCACCAACTACGAAAGGGTATCCACCATCGGTATTTGCGTTACTGCCGAGTCTCATAGAGCGAGTAGGTATGGGAGGAGGTTCGGAGGGTTCTATATCAGCATTCTATACAGTGCTTGCTGAAAACGACGATCGTGCAGACCCAATTGTTGATATTTCACGGGCAACTCTTGACGGACAAATAATGCTTTCTCGAAAGCTGGCGGATTCAGCGCATTATCCAGCTATCGATCTAGAGGGATCAATTTCTCGTGTGGCAGATAAGATCGTACCTAAGGGCCAAATAGAAACTGCTCGATATATTCGACGACTCTGGGCTTTGTATTACCAGAACGAAGATATTATCCAAATCGGGGCCTATGAATCTGGCTCGAACTCAGAAATTGACCTTGCGATAGAGCGGAAGCTTGAAATAGATGAATTCTTGACGCAAGGAATAGATGAAATATTTTCAGTTGAGGAAACTTCTCAACTGCTCGAAAAGATATTGTAGGAATGAAGATGAAAGCGAAAATTTTTGAAGTAATGTTAAAAAAAATTGATCAAAAGAAAAAATTATTTGAAATTGAACTTAACAAAATTCAAAGTCGAAGACGAACACTCGATTCAAAAATAAAAAGTATTGATAGTTATATTAAAGAATATAATCATGACTTAGATCAGAATCTTAAAAAACAAAGCGTGCTAGAAAAAAGGA
>Ga0209119_1001064_pt1 | contig 27633 bp, 29 predicted proteins | sample COG_03_FD_184747 | JGI IMG/M metagenome (GOLD analysis project Ga0209119, IMG submission 184747) | Pelagic Microbial community sample from North Sea - COGITO 998_met_03 (SPAdes) (version 2) | ecosystem: Environmental > Aquatic > Marine > Neritic zone/Coastal water | place: Helgoland, sampling...
GCGCGGTTATGGTTTGGCTGGTTGGCCAGATGGCGCTAAGGCCGTCCAAAGTGGGTAAAATACGCCCACCATTTTGGGCTATTATCTGAACTTCTGCTTGGTTGCTTTCGGTTGGATGTAGTGCTGCCAATGAAGGTTTGCCCGTGCCAGATCCGAAGGGACGGATCAGTGCAAGGAGACTGCAAAGGGCAGGGATTGCATAATAGACAATGCGGAAAGCTACGATACTGCCCAATACCTCGCTGGCGGGAAGCTGTGGCAGTAATCCCAGCATCATCAATTCAAAGGGCCCAACGCCACCGGGTGTTGTGGAGAGCAGGGCGGCGCCCAGTGCCAACAGGAATATGGGGAGGAATGTGATGAATGAGATTTCGGCACTGCTGGGAAGTAAGACGTAGATAACACCAGCCATCGCGACCGTATCGACCAGGGTCCAGTTTAGAATAGCAAAGCAGCATGAAAGGTTGGGGAACCGGAAGGTGAAACGGCCAATGGTCAGGTTTGGCCAACGAAACATGACCGCGATGCCAATTGTTGATGTCAGTAAAACCAACATTGCAGGGGCAAAGGCCCAATCGGGAGCAGACAACAGGACGCAAACAAGTGCGGTGACGACAGCCAAACACAACATGAATGAGACAGAAACAAAGGCGGACAGTTTAAGCGCCATGCCGAAAGAAATATCGCGCAACAACCGCCATCGCACCAATGCACCAGTGAACAATCCGAACCCTAATGTTTGGGCGATCGCAATTGAAAAGGTTCCAGCGATGCGGGCCTGTACCTGTGGTACCCGTGTTGCGAAGTGTTGGTGGGCTACGCCATCATAACGTCCGACAGTCCACAAGCTGATGAGCGTCAGTAGAGAGGCCGCAGACCAAGCAGACCAGTGGATCTGTGCCAATTGATTTGGAAATTCCAGCATCAAATTGCGTGTCAGATGCGGGGACAAAAAATACAGGCAGACCGAAAGGATACCCAGCGGTAAAATCACTCTGAGCAACACCTGACCAATATTTCGTGCTTTGACTCGATGCGTCATCTTAATCCCATCCACTGTAACCCCTCACGTAGGTTATTTTGGGTGCGTGACCATGTGATTAACTGAATGCCGGTATTCATGGTTCTTAGCTGGAAACTCAAAGATTTGTATTGATGTTTTTAGTTAAGCTGTGTCGATCCGCCGTTTCGTAATTCCTGAGTGCCTTGTCAATATGAGGTCTCTTTTGCACAGCCCATGGCGCAAACTATTTGATCAATTCACCGTCTCTGAATGTCCTGGGGTTAGCTTTGCGAAGTCGTTTGCTTGCGACGCTCACCTGCATGCCTTAAGAGAGCCACAACTGAGAGGGACTCGGACCCTATCCTATACTGAAAGGACGCCCATGGCCCGGCGCAATAAAATTTACGAAGGCAAAGCAAAGATCTTATATGAAGGTCCAGAGCCTGGTACGATTGTCCAGTACTTTAAGGATGACGCCACTGCTTTTAACGCAGAGAAAAAAGACGTTATCGACGGCAAGGGTGTTCTGAACAACATGCTGTCGGAGTACTTCATGAAGGGTTTAACTCAAATTGGAGTCCCAAACCACTTTATCAAACGCCTGAACATGCGTGAGCAATTGTGCAAGTCTTGCGAGATTGTACCACTTGAGATCATCGTGCGTAACTACGCGGCGGGAACTATGTCGAAGCGTTTGGGCATTGATGAGGGCACACAATTGCCGCGTCCAATTGTCGAGTATTGCTATAAAGATGACAGCCTTGGCGATCCGTTGGTCTCCGAAGAGCACATCGCGGCCTTTGGTTGGGCCAGCCAGCAAGACATGGAAGACATCCTAAGCCTTGCGCTACGGGTAAATGACTTCATGTCTGGTGTGATGTTTGCTGTTGGTATTAAACTGGTCGACTTTAAAATCGAAGTAGGTCGCGTTTATGACGGCGATTTCCAGCGTTTGATCGTTGCAGATGAAATTAGCCCAGACAGCTGTCGTTTGTGGGACATTGAAACAGGCCGCAAGCTGGACAAAGATGTGTTCCGCCGCGATCTGGGTAGCCTTGCAGATGCATATACCGAAGTGGCCAACCGTTTGGGCGTTATGCCTAAAACATCCACAACACCGACAAAACCAACCCTGGTCAACTGATCTGGGTCGGTTTTCGAATTTGATCAAACCAAGAAGATAGAGGCGATGGCGCTATGAAAGCTCGAGTACATGTAATGTTGAAGAATGGTGTGTTGGATCCGCAAGGTGAAGCGGTGCGTCATGCTTTGGGTGCAATGGGTTTTGACGGCGTGAACGGCGTTCGTCAGGGCAAAGTCATCGAACTTGATCTTGCCGACGGCACAACAGAAGCCACTGTGAACGAGATGTGCGAAAAGCTGCTCTCGAACATGGTTATTGAATCCTACACGGTGGAGATGTCCTGATGCACGCAGCGGTCGTTGTTTTTCCTGGATCTAACTGTGACCGCGACCTTGCGGTAGCTTTTGAGGCGGCGGGTGCCAAAGTGTCTATGGTTTGGCACAAAGACACCAAACTGCCAGACGGCGTTGATATTGTTGGTGTTCCGGGTGGTTTTTCCTTCGGCGACTATCTGCGTTGTGGCGCAATCGCTGCCAACTCACCAATTTGCAATGAGGTGAAAGCCCACGCAGATCGTGGTGGGTATGCCATTGGTATCTGTAACGGTTTTCAGGTTCTGGCTGAAACGGGTGTTTTACCGGGCGCTTTGCTGCGCAATGCGGGCCTTAAATACATCTGCAAGACGGTCGGTTTGAACGTTGTAACGTCTCAATCTGCTTATACCGAAGGGTATTCGGTTGGTGATGTCATCGATATTCCAATTGCACACCACGACGGCAACTACTTTGCAGACGACGAAACAATCGCGCGTTTGCAAGGTGAAGATCGCGTTGCATTTACGTACACAGACAACCCAAACGGGGCCAAAGGCGACATTGCAGGCATTCTGTCTGCCAACAAACGCGTCCTTGGCATGATGCCACACCCAGAGCGCGCAGCTGATGCGGGCCACGGCGGCACAGACGGACAGGCGCTGTTCCGCGCATTGTCTGGCGTTCTAACACCTGCGTGACTTGAGCCGCGCCAACCTTCAGTCTAGGTTGGCGCGATGAAAAGCGAGCCTTATTTCAAGCATAACAAAGCGATGAGCTGGCGTGTCCGGCTTTCATTGGCGTTTTTGTTAATACTTGCAGTGGTCACGATCTCTGTCACCAATCGACTTTTGACCGATCGTTTTACTGAAACCACCCGAAATCGCGCTGAACTGCGTCTTGCCCTGTATTCTGGCAACTTGTTGTCCGAGTTGCGCCAAAACGCAATTGTTCCACAATTGTTGGCGCGTGACCCCACATTGATAGGTGCGCTGAATTCTGGTGATTATTCCCAGTCTACACAGCGTTTGATTTCCTTTGTTGAGGAAATTGGGGCTGCATCATTGGTTCTGCATGACAGTGATGGGCGGACAGTCGCGGCTACTGATCGGAACCGTTTGGGGCAGAGCAGCCGCAGTGCGGCACACTTTGTGAATGCGTTACGCGGGCAGGGCACCATCTTTACAGCTGAGCCGCGCGAGGCGGGTGGATTTGTTTTTACCTACTCTCGCCGTGTGCAATCCGCGGGTGAAGTTCTTGGCGTTATATCTGTCGAAGTGGACTTGCAGAAGTTTGAGCGGGCTTGGGCCGGAATTTCGGATGCATTGATTGTAACAGACAGCGAAGGTGCCATCATCTTGGCGACGGAGCCGCGCTGGCGTGGGCGCACTGAGGATGAGGCGTTGGCGCGCGAAGATCCGCAAAGTGCGATCGAACGAGCCATTCGTGCCACCTCTGATTGGACCGCATTGCCATCAGACGCATATATGAAGGGCGAAGCTGTGATGCGGCTTGAAAACCGGATCGCGTTTCGGGGTTGGCGAATGGTTTCATTCACCACTTTTAACTCCGTGCGCGAGCGGGTGAATGGCGTTTTGGCCCTCGAGATCATGGGGTTTGCGATTCTGCTGGCCTTTGCCTTCTATTTTCTTAGCCGGCGTACCGCGTTTCGCATGGCATTGTTTCAGCGTGAATCGGCAGAGCTTCGCGCATTGAACTTACGCCTGCAGCGGGAAATTGCCGAACGTGAGAGGGTCCAAGAGACACTTGCGGTGGCGGAACAGACGCTGGAACAATCCAGCAAACTGGCCGCTTTGGGCGAGATGTCGGCAGCCGTTAGTCACGAGTTGAACCAACCTTTGGCGGCGATGAAAACTTATCTGGCTGGTGCGCGTCTTTTACTAAATCGCAATCGTCCTGATGAGGCGCTTTCTGCTTTTGGCCGGATCGATGGTTTGATTGAGCGCATGAGCGCGATTACACGCCAGCTAAAGTCATACGCCCGCAAGGGTGCAGCAGAGCTAAGCCCTGTAGATATGGGCCTCGCGCTTGCCTCGTCGCTATCAATGATGGAACCGCAGTTACGTCAGCGTCAGGTCGAAATCACGCGTATTATCCCTGATGAACCTGTCCTTGTGATGGGGGACCGGATGCGTATCGAACAGGTCTTGGTAAACCTTCTGCGCAATGCGCTTGATGCTACCAAACTTGAACGGAATCCACAGGTCGATATCATCCTTGCCGCGGGTGACACCGCAACCCTCACTGTGCGCGACAATGGGCCGGGGATTGAGGACAAGGATCAGCTATTTGAGCCGTTCTACACCACCAAGCAGGCGGGTGATGGCGTTGGGCTGGGTCTTGCCATTTCGTCAGGCATCGTCAACGATTTGGGCGGTCGACTGACAGCACGCAACGGCCAAGCCGGCGGTGCGGTGTTTGAAATGCAGTTGCCGATATTGACGGACGAGCCTTTTGACGAGGGCATGAACGAAGAAAATAATATGCACGTTGAAGTATCAGCGGCAGAATGAGGAAGCAAAGTAACATGACCCAAGCCATGAAAATCGCCATCGTTGATGACGAACAGGACATGCGCCAGTCGATCAGCCAATGGTTGGCGCTGTCGGGCTATGACACAGAAACATTCGCCAGCGCCGAAGATGCGTTGAAGGTTCTTGGGCCAGAGTATCCAGGGATCGTGATCTCGGACATCAAGATGCCGGGCATGGATGGAATGCAATTCCTTAAGAAGCTCATGGGCAACGATTCAGCGCTTCCTGTGATTATGATCACGGGTCACGGCGATGTGCCGATGGCTGTTGAGGCGATGCGCGTTGGTGCGTTTGATTTCTTGGAGAAGCCATTTAATCCTGATCGTATGAGCGAGCTGGCTAAGAAAGCTACAGCATCACGCCGTTTGGTAATGGACAACCGTATTTTGCGCCGCGAATTGTCTGACGGTGGCCAGTTGATGAAGAAGCTGATTGGCGGATCACCTGTTATGGAGCGCTTGCGCGAAGACATCCTAGATTTGGGGCAGGCGGACGGCCATGTTCTGATCGACGGCGAAACAGGCACGGGTAAAACGCTGGTGGCTCACGCGCTGCATGCTGTTGGCAGCCGTGCAGGTAAGAAATTTGTATTGGTCAGTTGTTCTGCGCTGGAAGACGAGGCGTTAGCCAAACGCTTGTTTGGACCAATGCAGCCAGAAGATGGTCAATTGCCAGCAATCGAAGAGGCCCGCGGCGGAACGCTGGTGCTTGAAGATATCGAAGCGTTGTCTGAAGCCACACAAGCACGCCTGTTAAGCGTGATAAATGAGCAGGGCACGCCCGCTGAAACGCGCATCGTTGGGATTTGCAATCTGCAAGAGGCAGGGCGTACCTGCGAGGACGCTTTGCGGCCAGACCTTTTCTATCGCCTTGCTGCTTTGCGGATCACTGTGCCGCCATTGCGCCAACGCGGTGAAGATATTTTGACGTTATTCACCCGTTTGGGCGATCAGTTCGCCGATGAATATGGTTGTGACGCACCTAAGGTGTCTGCCCAAGAAGCTGCGCAGTTGCTCCAGGCCCCGTGGCCGGGCAACGTTCGCCAGTTGATCAACGTGGCGGAGCGTGCGGTTCTTCAATCGCGCCGTGGTTCGGGTAGCATTGCATCCTTGTTGATGTCTGATCACGAGGAAATGCAGCCGGTCATGACGACTGAGGGCAAGCCGCTGAAAGAATATGTGGAAGCGTTTGAACGCATGTTGATCGACAACACGATGCGCCGTCATAAGGGGTCTATTGCTTCAGTGATGGACGAGTTGTGCCTGCCAAGACGTACATTGAACGAAAAAATGGCCAAGTATGGTCTGCAACGCTCTGACTACCTGTAGTAGAAAGTGAATGCGAGAACAGGGGCCATTTAGTCCCTGTTTTTTATTGCGCAAAAGCGCTTATTTCCCAACATGTTGATGATTATATTGCCGATTGCGCAAGGCTAGGCCGATTGTCCATTGTATTTGGGTCCCAAAAGTCATTATCTAGGCCTAAGAGACACTTACCTTTGATGTGTAAGCCTCTTTTTGAGTTTCGCTGTTGTGGACATTGGCTGGCTAAAATGACCGCCACGTTCATGCAGACCGATTGAGCCCCAAAAGGGCTGAGAGAACGCTGCCATCTTGGAATACCAATTTGCGGCACTTAATGGATGCGCGGGCGGCTATTGTTGCCGCGTGTCGGAGAAGAACGCGATGACGCGCGCGATAGCATTTTGCATCACAGCAGACGGGCTTTTGGCCTGGTTTTGCCGCGCGTCCATGATCGCCCTGACAAGACACATTCCCAAAACGGCGGCCCCTCCGGGTGCGGCCGTTCTTGCGTTGTGCAAACGGATAATATGCCTAAGAAAATGCTTATCGATGCCACCCACGCGGAAGAAACCCGCGTTGTTGTGGTTGATGGAAACAAAGTTGAGGAATTTGACTTTGAATCCGAAAATAGACGCCAAATTGCTGGCAACATCTATCTAGCCAAAGTTACGCGCGTTGAGCCTTCACTTCAGGCGGCTTTTGTAGATTATGGTGGAAATCGCCATGGTTTCTTAGCGTTTAGTGAGATTCACCCTGATTATTATCAGATCCCTGTCGCGGACCGTGAGGCCCTGATGGAGGAAGAACGTGCGTATGCTGAAGCGCAAAAAGCACGTGAAGAAGATGATAAACCAAAGAAACCCCGCCGCTCCCGGTCGCGTTCGCGCACCCGTGCTGCTGAGGTTTCTAGCGATGATGCCGTTGTTTCAACCGAAGTCGAGACACCTGAGATTGACGGCATGGAAACCATCGACTTGACGGAAGATGATGCGGTTGAAGCGAATGTAGCCGTGGTTGAGGCTGAAGCTCCGACACAGGATGCGCCGGTGGCTGAAGAAGCGGTTGCTGAAGAGGCACCTGCTGAAGAGGCTGCGACCGAAGAAGTTGCAGCCAGTGAAGAGGCACCTACCGAAGTTGAAACCACTGAAGAGCCATCAGAAGATGGTGACACAGACGCAGACAACGGCGAAGAAGCCAGAGGGTCCAAAGCATCCTCAAAAGATGACAGCATCGAATCTGTAGCAGATGAAGATGATAGCGAAGACATTCGCCCAGTGCGCAAACCACGTGCCCGTCGTTACAAAATCCAAGAAGTTGTTAAAGTTCGCCAAATCCTGTTGATCCAAGTGGTCAAAGAAGAACGCGGCAACAAGGGCGCGGCCCTGACAACATACCTTTCCTTGGCGGGGCGCTATTGCGTCTTGATGCCAAACACTGCTCGTGGCGGCGGGATCAGCCGCAAGATCACTAACGCACCAGACCGTAAGAAACTAAAAGAGATCGCAAACGAGATCGAAGTGCCACAAGGCGCAGGTCTGATTGTTCGTACTGCTGGTGCCAAACGCACCAAAGCCGAGATCAAGCGTGACTATGAATACCTACAACGGATGTGGGAACAGATCCGCGAGCTGACTTTGAAATCTATCGCACCTGCGAAGATCTACGAGGAAGGCGACCTGATCAAACGTTCTATCCGTGATTTGTATAACGGTGAGATCGACGAAGTGTTTGTTGAAGGTGAGCGCGGTTATCGCATTGCCAAAGACTTTATGAAGATGATCATGCCGTCACACGCCAAAAACGTGAAACGCTATGAAGACACTTTGCCATTGTTTGCCCGCTTCCAAGTGGAAAGCTATCTGTCTGGGATGTTTAACCCGACTGTACAGCTGAAATCCGGTGGTTACATCGTCATCGGTATCACCGAGGCATTGGTTGCTGTGGATGTGAACTCTGGTCGTTCAACCAAAGAGGGGTCCATCGAGGATACCGCTGTGAAGACCAATCTTGAGGCAGCTGAAGAAGTTGCCCGTCAGTTGCGCTTGCGTGACCTTGCTGGTCTGATCGTCATCGACTTTATCGACATGGACGAGCGTAAGAACAACGCGGCCGTTGAAAAGCGAATGAAAGACAAGCTGAAGACAGATCGCGCCCGCATTCAAGTTGGCCGTATCTCTGGCTTTGGCCTGATGGAAATGTCGCGTCAGCGTCTACGTCCTGGCATGATTGAGGCGACAACACAGCCTTGCCCATCGTGCCACGGCACTGGCTTGATCCGTTCAGACGACAATCTTGGCCTGTCTATCCTTCGCCAGATTGAAGAAGAAGGCACACGCCGCCGTACACGGGAAGTGTTGGTTCGTTGCCCAGTGGGGATCGCCAACTTCTTGATGAACCAAAAACGTGACCACATCGCGCATATCGAAGTGCGTTATGGTATGTCGGTTCGTATCGAAGCGGATCCATCTTTGGTTACGCCTGATTTCACGATCGAAAAGTTCAAAACTGCAACCCGCGCGTTGCCTGTTACGAATGCAGCATTTGTAGCGCCTGACACCTCGGTTATGGACAAGATTGACGAAGCTGATGCGTTGGCTGCGGATGCCGCCGAAGCTGCGGACATTGCGGCGGAAGCTAGTGATTCGGTTGATACCGGTGATCAATCAATAGCGGCACCTGCTGCGACGGATGAAGATGGTGAGGTTAAACCAAAACGCCGTCGTCGTCGTCGTCGTCGCCGCAAATCAAACGGTGATGAAGCTGCGGCAAATGGCGAAAACGGTGATGAGGGCGCGTCTAATGATGCTGCTGCTCCGGCTGTTACCGCTGAGGGTGATGCAAACGTTCAAGTATCAGCCGAAGCTGTAAGTGAAGAAACTGTAGCTGAAGATGCACCAGTGGCGGAAGCAGCTGAAGAAAAACCAGCCAAGCCAAAGCGCAAACGTGCGCCGCGCGCTAAGAAGGTAAATGAAGAAGCACCTGCTGACGAGGCTGTTGCAACTGAAGCTGCGGCTGAAGCACCTTCCGAGGAAGCGGTCGCAGCCGAAGAAGAACCTAAGCCAAAACCAAAGCGCGTCCGCAAATCACGTGCCAAGGTGAAGGTTGCTGAGGTTGATGAAGCACCAGCAGCTGCGCCTGAAGCGGTTGTTGCTACGCCAGTTGTTGAGGCGGCACCTGCACCAGTTGTTGAAGCACCAGCGCCCGTTGCTGAGCCTGCACCTTCGCCTGAACCGGTTGCAGAAGCTGCACCAGAAGAACCAGCCAAGCCTAAGCGCCGTGGTTGGTGGTCACTTGGTAAATAAGCCAAGCACATAGTCACAGATTGGGGCGGTCCTTCGGGATCGCCTTTTTTTTGTATTAGCTAGATTTGCGGATCACATAGGTCTGATCGTTCCCATAGGCCTCGCTGGATACCAATTCATGTCCAGCCTCCATGCAGAAATGCGGGACATCGATCACGGCTGCAGGATCGTCTGCTACCATTGTAAGCGTTTCACCCACTGCAACCGCCTGCAGGCGCTTGCGTGCTTTTAAGACGGGAAGAGGGCATAGAAGCCCACGGGCATCGAGATGTGTTGTTTCATTGCTCATACCTGCCAGATAGGGCGATTGTTTCAAGCTGTCCACAATGATGTGACCGATCCTTAGGTGACGTGCCTGCTCAATTGGAATATGGCTATCCTATGTTTGGAATTGATATCTTTGATGCAGGCCTGATCCCTGCAATGTCTGTGGCCCTGATTGCTGGCATCGTCAGCTTTTTATCGCCCTGTGTTTTGCCCATCGTGCCACCGTATTTGGCTTATATGAGCGGCGTAAGCATAAACGAGATGAACGACGAAGCCACGGGGCGCCGCAAGGCCATCACGGCTGCGTTGTTCTTTGTAATGGGGTTAAGCACCGTCTTTATCTTGCTGGGGTTTGCAGCCTCAGCATTTGGTGCGTTTTTCTTGCAAAATCAGGCACTTTTTGGCCAAATCGCAGGTGTCACGATCATTGTTTTTGGTCTGCACTTTGTTGGAATTTTTCGCATTCGATTCCTTGATCAAGAGGCGCGGTTAGACGCGGGTGATAAGGGAGGGTCGTTTTTTGGGGCCTATGTTCTTGGTCTTGCATTCGCGTTTGGCTGGACGCCCTGCATTGGTCCGCAACTGGGTGCAATTCTAGCGTTGGCCGCATCCGAGGGGTCAGTTGCGCGTGGGACGCTATTGTTGGGTATTTATGCAATTGGTTTAGGAGTTCCGTTTCTTTTGGCAGCATTGTTCATCAGCCGTGCTATGGGCGTGATGAACCGCATCAAACGTCATATGAAGACGATTGAGCGTGTAATGGGCGGCTTGTTGATCATTGTGGGCTTGGCTTTATTGTTCAATCAATTCTCAACCTTCTCATTCTGGCTTTTGGAAACCTTTCCGTTTCTTGCAACACTTGGCTGATTGATCGGTTTCAAACGTCTTACTCTTGTCAAAAATCCGCGTTAGGGTGTTTGTAAGCCAAGGGTGCGGATATGAGCAGTGACATCCAAAATACGGTCAAAACGCGTCGGGTGTTCTACATTCCGGGGTATGATCCGATTCACCCGCGCCGATATCGCGAGTTGTACCGCATTGAGGGCGCCGCGCAGGCAGCTATTTCAGACTATCAGCTAACGCTCAGCCCCAAACAGGGTGGTGGCAACTATGGCTGGCAGGTCGACAGCGTCATTGATGGTGGTGCGGTCCATGTCGATGCTGAGGTGCTGGTTTGGTCTGACATCGTGCGTGACAGTGTGGCCAATTCGATTGCTGCGACCTACTGGCAACTTGTCCGCACAGCATGGATTTACATCGCGACAGGTGCATTGTGGCGGTTGATGAAGCTGCGCAAAGGCCCAGTTATCGCAGCGCTTTATCCTGTTGGAATGCTGTTGGTTCAGCTGCTTCTGGCATGTCTGGCATTTTATTTGGCGGCCCTGCTGATTGGCAAAGGCGTGCGATTGTTGGAAACGGCGATTTACGGGCCAATGACCATCTGGCCGCGTTGGTTGACGCAGACAATCATAGCGAGCCTCATCGGTGGCAGTATTGCGTTTTGGACCGTGTTGCGCTGGTTCAAGGCTAAGGATTCCAAATTTTTTGCCTATTACCTGATGCATGATTACGCATATTCCGCAAAGACGCGTGGTGCCAATCCGCCCGAACTTGAAGTTCGTATAGCGACATTTCAGTCCGAAATCGCAGCGGCAATGAATAGCGATGTGGATGAAGTGTTGGTTGTTGGGCATTCTTCGGGTGCGCATTTGGGCGTATCGATCCTGTCTGATCTGATCCGTTCGGATGGTGTGTCTGTCAACGGGCCAAAGCTTTCGTTTTTATCGTTGGGTCAGGTGGTGCCGATGGTGTCCTTCTTGCCCAAGGCCTATCGCTTGCGCGCGGACCTTCAGTTTTTATCGACCCAAGAGAACATAACATGGGTTGATGTCACAGCGCCCGGTGATGGCTGTGCCTTTGCCCTATGCGATCCTGTATCAGTGTCTGGTGTGGCAACAGATGCCAAACGTTGGCCATTGGTTTTCTCTGCGGCCTTCACTCAAACACTCAGCCCTGCACGCTGGAAAGAACTCCGTTGGAGGTTCTTTCGCCTACATTTTCAATATATGTGCGCCTTTGATCGGCCTCGTGATTATGACTATTTTCAGATTACCTCCGGCCCGCAAACACTGGGTGAACGCTATGCCAATCGTCCGGCGTCAAAATCGCGGATCGATTATTCTGTTTCAAAATACACATCGGTGGCACCATGACTGATCTTCCGCCAAAGCCGCAGAGCCGTCCAAATAAGGTATCGCTGTTACAATACGCGCGTTTGTTTCGCCAAGATATTCTATCGGCACAACCTGCACGGCTTTACCGCGCGTGGATGGCTGAGTTTCGCACGCCGTTTTTTCGCAGTTACATGATCAATCAGCCAGAGTTGATTAAGACCATTTTGAAAGATCGCCCCGATGATTTCCCCAAATCCAATCGCATTGGGGAGGGGTTGCGCCCCTTGCTGGGAAACTCGGTCTTTCTGACCAATGGAGAGACGTGGAAACGCCAGCGCCGCATCATCGATCCTGCGTTTGAGGGTGGACGCCTGCGTGAAACCTATCCCGCGATGTGGGAGGCCGCAGAGGCGGCGGCGGCGCGCCTAAACCAGCGCGATGGTGATGTGGTGGAGATTGAGGAAGAAACCAGCCACGCGGCTGCTGATGTGATTTTCCGCACGTTATTTTCCATTCCGATAGAACATAAAATTGCGCGTAATGTGTTTGATGAATTCCGCGTTTATCAGCGCAGCCAACCGATTTTGAACATTGCAGCCTTTCTACCATTGCCCAGATGGATGCCGCGCCTGTTTCGTCGTGATACAAAAGTCAGTGCGCGCAAGATCAGGGCGTTGATTACACAGCTGACGACAGAGCGGATGGATGCGATAGACACGGGCACTGCACCGGATGATCTGGCGACCAAGATTATGACAACCGCGGATCCTGAAACGGGTGAGACGTTTGATACTGAGGAGATGGTTGATCAGGTTGCGATCTTCTTTCTTGCAGGTCATGAAACCAGTGCTTCGGCCTTGGCGTGGGCTTTGTATTTGATGGCGCGTTTTCCTGAATGGCAGGAAAAGGTGGCCGATGAGGCGCAGGTTTTGACGTCTGACCAATTTGGGTTGATTTCCAAGCTACGCATTTCACGCGATGTGTTTCGCGAAACCTTACGATTGTATCCGCCCGTTCCGATGATGGTGCGCGAAGCGTCCTGTCCTGAGCAGTTTCGAGATCGCGAAGTAAAGGTTGGCAGCCAAGCTGTGATCAGCCCGTGGCATCTGCATCGCCATGAGCGGCTTTGGGACAATCCAGATGGATTTGATCCAACACGGTGGGGCACGGAGAATGGTAGGAAGTGTCAGCGCGATGCCTTCATTCCGTTTTCAGCAGGTAGTCGTGTTTGCACAGGCGCAGGTTTTGCCATGGTTGAAGGGGTTTTGATCCTGTCGCGTATTTTACGCGATTTCCGAGTCGAATTGGTGGATGAAGAACCACCTGTTCCAGTGGCACATTTGACCGTTAGATCGCGCGATGGCATCCGTTTATGCATTGTCTGTCGCTAACATTGGAAATGTCTGTCGCTAACATGTACCAATGAATTTTCGTCTGTCTTAGGGATACTTAACGAAAGTATCACTCACGGAGGCGTATTAGATGTTGGATCAAGTCACACAAATTACAAGCGGCGCAGGGTTTATTGCAGCCTTGGATCAATCAGGCGGTTCTACACCAAAGGCACTTGGCCTGTACGGTGTTGATGCATCAACCTACGGCTCAGAGGAAGAGATGTTCGCCGAAGTTCAGCGCATGCGTGAACGCATCATCCTTGCCCCAGATTTTGACAACAACAAAGTCATCGGCGCGATCCTGTTTGAACGCACGATGGATGAGACAATCGCTGGTAAGCCTGTTGCGCATTACCTTTGGGAAGACACTGGTGTCGTTCCGTTCTTGAAGATCGACAAGGGCCTTGCGGACGAAACTGACGGCGTTCAGTTGATGAAGGCAATGCCACAGCTTGAGACCACATTGGCAAAAGCCAAAGAGGCGGGCATCTTTGGGACAAAAGAACGTTCTTTCATTAAGGCGGCCAACCTTAAAGGTATCGTAAAAGTTGTTTCCCAGCATTTTGAGATTGCGCAAATGGTAATGGCTGCAGGTTTGGTTCCAATCATTGAGCCAGAGGTAGATATCCACGCCCCAGACAAGGCAGAAGCCGAAGACATGTTGCGGGCAGCATTGTTTGCAGAACTGGCGCTATTGCCAAAAGGGCAACAAGTGATGCTGAAGCTTACGATACCCGAAAACGCTGGCCAGTATGACGAGCTTGCAGATCATCCGGCAGTAATGCGGGTTGTTGCTTTGTCAGGTGGCTACTCGACGGACGAAGCAACTGCACGATTGTCGCGCAACAGCAAGATGATCGCTAGCTTTTCACGTGCGCTGACCCAAGGGTTGCAGCGTGATATGACGGATACAGAGTTTGACACGGCTTTGGCCGCAAATATCGACAAGATCTATAAAGCGTCGGCTTAACACCTAAGGTTTTTGGTCACGCTCGGCCTTGATCGCCGCAAGTACATAAAGACGGATCGCAGAGGCCAAGCCAATATCTGCGGTCCGATTTACATCAATTTCTGCTGCCAATGCATTGATGGGAATTGATTTTTGGGTAGATATTCGCCGAAACTCTGCCCAAAACTCATCCTCTAGTGAAACCGATGTTCGGTGTCCCTTAAGGGTGAGTGAGCGTTTGACAGGTCGTCCGCTCATGACTTTGGTGTATCTAGTTTATGGCCATCCAACAGGCGCACAACGTTGTTGGTTGTTTGCGCCTGTTGGTCTTTTTCTGCTTTGGTCCGCCCGAACTTAGCCGCGTTGGCATCGGCTTGGGTCTGTTTTTGGACCCGTGCCTTTGCCTTACGAAATTTATTCAGGTTGACCGGTTCGCTCATTTTGGGCCGATCATGTTTTCTGGACGTACAACCCGCTCGAATGTTTCAGCGTCCACAAAACCAAGGGCGATTGCCTCTTCTTTGAGGGTCGTGCCATTTTTGTGTGCTGTCTTAGCAACCTTAGTCGCGTTGTCGTAACCGATCTCAGGGGCCAATGCGGTCACCAACATCAGGCTTTCGCGCATGAGGCGTTCAATACGATCTGGGTCCGCTTGCAAATCAACCATCAGATTGTCGGTGAATGCAGAGGACGCATCGCCCAACAACTGCATGGATTGCAGAACGTTGTAGGACATCATCGGCTTGTAAACGTTCAACTCGAAGTGGCCTTGTGAGCCAGCGAAACCAACGGCTGCATCATTGCCCATGACGTGGATACAAACCTGCGTCAGCGCTTCGCACTGTGTCGGATTTACTTTGCCCGGCATGATGGATGAACCCGGTTCGTTTTCTGGCAATACGAGTTCGCCCAAACCACAACGTGGGCCAGAGCCCAGCAGTCGGATGTCGTTGGCGATTTTGAACAGGGACGCTGCAACAGTTTTCAGCGCGCCAGATATTTCAACCATGGCGTCATGTGCTGCCAAAGCTTCAAATTTGTTCGGGGCTGTCACGAAGGGCAGGCCGGTAATTTCTGCCATGTTGGCAGCGACCATAACATCCCAACCCTTTTGTGTGTTCAGGCCTGTGCCAACGGCTGTGCCGCCCTGTGCCAGTTCATAAATGCGGCCCAATGCGTCTTTGACGCGGCGGATGCCCATCGCAACCTGATGGGTGTAGCCAGAGAATTCTTGGCTCAGTGTCAACGGTGTTGCATCTTGGGTGTGGGTGCGTCCGATTTTGATGATGCCGTCAAACTGAACCACTTTGGCCTGCAATGCCGCGTGCAGTTTTTCCAGACCCGGAAGCAACACGTCGCGTGCTGTCATTGCCGCAGAGATGTGCATTGCTGTTGGGAATGTATCATTTGAGGACTGACCCATGTTGCAGTGATCATTGGGGTGCACTGGATCTTTGGAACCGATCACGCCGCCAAGTAATTCAATTGCGCGGTTCGCGATGACCTCGTTTGAGTTCATGTTGGACTGTGTGCCGGAACCTGTCTGCCAAACCACCAATGGGAAGTTGTCGTCGAATTTACCTTCGATCACTTCGCCAGCCGCCTCAACAATCGCGTTGCCCAGTTTCGGGTCAAGCGATCCTTGGGTCATGTTGGCTTGTGCGCAGGCTTTCTTGATCACGCCAAGGGCGCGGACGATAGCGATGGGTTGTTTTTCCCAACCGATTGGAAAGTTGATGATAGAGCGCTGTGTCTGCGCACCCCAATACTTGTCCGAAGGGACTTCTAATGGGCCAAAGCTATCGGTTTCTGTACGGGTGTTTGTCATCTGGGCGCTCCTAGCGAATACGTTGCGTAGCGTTTAGCGCTACAAACCCTAACAGGCAATTGGAGTCAGTGCGCTAACATGCTCTATTTGCGGAAGCTGTCCAAAGATACGACTTCCGCTGGTTTGGAGGGTTCATCATCTGGTGCAGATTCTTCTACGACAAATGGTTTTGGATCTGGCATTTGAACCGGTTCGTTTTCGCCCAGCTCTTCGTCGGCTTCGCCGTCAAAATCTCCGTCATCTTCAGCGGCTTCAAAGCGCAGTCCAAATTCAACGGATGGATCAACGAAAGTTTTGATAGAGTCATATGGAACAAACAACGGCTCTGGCGCATCGCCAAAGTTCAGGCGGATACCAAAACCATCTTCGCCAACTTCAAGGCGGTCATACCAGTGCTGCATCACAACGGTCATTTCTTCAGGGTAACGATCAGACAGCCAATCCGCCAGTTCGGCATCTGGATGTGTGGTGCGAAACGTAATGAAGAAGTGGTGAGAGCCGGGGAGACCATTGGCCTGAACGTCCGTTAGAACGCGTTTGATAAGGCTGCGCATCGCGTCGTGCATCAGATTGCCGTAGTCGATGGTGTCGCTCATGGCGGATCCCCTTGTCTCAATTGCAACAACCATACCCTTTTTCACGGCGGTGAAAAGAGGGCAGCGCAAATTGGCCCTGATCTACAAGAGAGACAGTGCCATACCAGCCAGCGCCATCACGCCCATCGTCGTCACAAGGCCGAGTTTGAAGCGCAACATCAAGATCGCGGCACCTACAGTTAGGGTTGTCGCGATGACGTTGATAGAGGAAAACGCGGGCAGGGGCATGGGACCCCAATTGTTCACCTGATCAAATATAACATGCAAGGCAAACCAGATTGAAAGGTTCAGGATAACACCAACAACAGCGGCGGTAATGGCGCTAAGGGCTGCTGACAATCTTGGGCGTGATGTCAGGGTTTCGATGTAGGGGCCGGCTGCGAAAATCCACAAGAAACAGGGGGTGAACGTCACCCAAAGTGCCAAGAGGCCAGCCGCAATTGCAAGGCCAATGCCGCCATTTGCTGCCCCCGCAAGGACCGCGACAAATTCAGTGACTAAGATCAATGGCCCCGGTGTGGTCTCGGCCAATCCAAGCGCGTCGATCATTTGGCCTGATGTCACCCAGCCGTAATCTTGAACGACAGTTTGGCTCATGTATACCAACACAGCATAGGCACCGCCAAAGGTGACAACTGCCAGTTTGGAAAAGAACAGTCCCAATTGGGTTAGGAAGTCAACTTGCAACAGCCATAGTATGATCATCGGGGCGGCCCACAGTGCAGACCAGATCAAAACGGTGCGCAGTGTCTGACCTGCAGGGATGTGGACGGGGGCGATTGTTGTGCTGTCGGCTTTGCTTGTGACGTACCCATAAATAGCAGCAACAGCGATAATCAGAGGGAAAGGTAACCCAAACGCAAACAAGGCGACAAATGCCAATCCTGCTAAGACCCAAGCAGAATTGGTCCCTAAGGCTTTGTTCCCAAGTCTTAGAAGTGCTTGTAGCACAACGATAATTACCGCAGCCTTGATGCCCACAAAAGCCGCTTGCACAAGGGGCACTTGGCCATAAGAGATATAAGCGAAGGCCAGTGCAAAGATGACCAATGCGCCCGGCACCACGAACAGTAAGCCTGCGAGTAGCCCACCAAATACACCGCGAATGCGCCAGCCCGCATAGGTCGCCAATTGCATTGCTTCAGGTCCGGGCAACAACATGCACAGTGATAGGGCACGTAGGAACTGATCCTCGGTCAGCCAACGGCGGCGCTCGACCAATTCTTCATGCATGATCGCGATTTGGGCCGCCGGACCGCCAAAAGACAGCAATCCAATGCGCCCAAAGGCACGCAACATATCGGGTAAGGTTTGCGTGCTCATGATGGTTTTCCTGTTGGCCAAGTGTGGCGTTCTTCGGACCCATCACGCGCCCACCGATATAGCGCGTCATACAGGTGCATGCCTGCCTCAAGCTGTTCCAGATCGTCACGGTATAGGCGTGATAAACCCACTGACATTGCCAATAGGCCGGCAGCCTCTGGCGCAAGGACATGTTTGTCGGTGTCTGCGGCACGAACGACTGTTGAGAGACGATCAAGGGCAGCGGTGCGCAATCCAAATTCGTCTAACATTGTATCGAAGGTACAGCTGTCGCCGCGGTGGCTCCAAAACGTATCCTCAATGTCAAACGGGATTGCGTTGTAACGCTCTGATACACCGATGACTTCAGCCGGTGAGACGAATAGAAAACGTGCGTCTTTGTCGACAAAGCGACGGATCAGCCAAGGACAGGCAATGCGATCAATCTTGGGCCGGTGGCGTGTGACCCACAGCGAATGGCCTTGGTCCATTGGCGGCAAATTGGTCGATGGGATACGGGGCGCTTGGGTCAGATCGCGCCAACCATAGTTGCCGCCAGACAGGTATTCAGACCGCAATCCTGCGCTGCGCAACTGGGCCGCCATACCTTGGCTTAGCTTGATCCCTTTCTGGCAAATGATGATCGAAGGTTGCCCGTTCAGGCGGGTAACCAAACCCGGTAAATCAGTGTGGGGATGGCGAAAAGCACCAGGAATTAGGTGCGGATCGTCAGCAAAATCAGGGTCAATCGAGATATCAACAATCTGCGGGCAGTTGGGCGTGCCAACGAGGCGCAGCAATTGTTGTGGGGTAATTTCATTCGGAGCAGCCATAGCATGTGTCCTATTCAAGTGGAGACATGCGAACCTTTGGCTAACGCCTCACAGGGTGTTCGCAGATAAACCCCATAGGCGTAAATAATCAGCCAAATGCGGAAGGGTCAATTGAAAACTATGGGGGAAGTAAGTGCAGGTTTCTGTTGCCAGGTACCTGCAAACCCCGCCTTAGGTCGCTAAACGTAAGGACTTAAGTTTCAATAGATCCGGTTGCTTACGCAGCCATCGCCATTGGAGCACGATTGTTATTTGCAATTGTACATTTTGGGCCGATACGGTGGCACCCAGCCGAGAAAAAGCTAACCTCTTTAGACGTTTGTCGATCCTATTTCGACCCCATGATCCCCAAATAAAGGATGTTTGGTGGAGTCGCCGGGTACCGCCCCCGGGTCCAATCCGTTTATTACAAGCGCGTTTATTTCCATAGTCCCGAAGGACAAGTTATATGTAGGGGGGCTGCGCAGAAATCTCAAGGGGTAAGGTGTTTGGGGGCGATTTTTCGTGTTTTCGAGAAATTCTGCTGAAAGTCAAATATTATCAATTATTAACGGGCTGTAATTGATGTAAATTCAACGTCGGTATTGCGTCAGTATTATATATGCGTTGTGTCGGTGCATATATCTGCACCACCAATTGATTAACCCACGGAACGCAGCTTCACCCCAAATTGAGGATCAAAAACGCAGCCGCAAGGGCCGCTTCGATCCCGCCAAAAACCAGGACTTTGACAACAGGTGGTTTGTCTAGGATCAGCGACAAAACCCGACCCGTTGCGGCACCAACAAAAGCAAAGCCGATCATTGCGTAGGCGACGGGGTCATCCAGCCAAAGGGCGGCCAATCCTGCCACAACAAACAAACCACCCACAGAGGCGCGCATCTCGCTTAGGCCCATCGTGGATTTGGTTGGCTCCAGATCAAGGGCAGAGGCGGTGTAGCGCGGGGCCACAAATCCGAACAGACCAAAGCCAATGGTGAGGAGGGCGCAAAGGGTGTTGATTATGTCTATCATGTGAAAGAGGTAGCATGTGATGGGGAATAGGCAATGGTGGGTTTGTGGGCCTGAGCCGTCGCTTGCGGACACGGTGCCAAAGGTGATTTCAGCGCATTAGGCAAAGGTAGAAAAAGCGTGCGTTAAAGTCTGTTTAATAATCTCATTAGGGATACCTTCTTTTTGCATCCGCATAGCGCCACCGTTTTGCGCATCGCAAAAAAGCGCTGCCGCTTGGGTCGGGATGTCAGCTTTGAACTCGCCACATGATTTTGCTCGTTCGATCCACGCTTCGTAGTACCGAAGTGTTTGGGAACGAAGCATATCAACTTTGTTGCCTGTGACCTCTCCAAGGTCTTCCCTATGGGCACGCATGGCGACCTGCAAGCAACCACTTGGTATCCCAAGTGATTTGCGGTCCTGCACAGTAAACGCAATAAGTGCCTCGATCTGCTGGGCAAACCCTTCGTTACTGGTCAAAATGTTGTGGAATGGGCCAAGTACCAATTCGCTATAAAGATCTAGCACCGCGGCCTTCAAACCATCGTCGCTGCCAAATTCACGATAAAGACTGGGTTTGGAAACATCTGCTTCTTTGCAGATGTGACTTATCGCTACACGCGTCGGCCCTCCTGTCCAATAACTCGTCAGAGCGATCTTCAAAACCGCATCGCGATCCAAAGTTTGGGGCCGCCCTCGTTTAGGGGTAGTTTTTAATGTTGGCATATTCGTACCTAAGAGTATTTAAAGTTTGACCTGCTCATATCGTACCGTTAGTTACGAAATTATCAAATCTTCATTCGCTCTACTAGAGCGTTGTTTTGTAATTAATTTAGCCAAAGGATATGGATTATGATCGCTGGACACTTTGCAACGGCCCTCATTGCGCATCAGAAGTTTCCAAAAGGGACGTTGTTGTTCTTTCTTGCCGTATCGCAATTCCAAGATATCTGCTGGTTCATTTTTCATTACCTTGGGCTAGAGCCGACGGGACCGATTGACGTCTTTGATGCAACCATTGCCAATATGACCGTATCGATGATGTACAGTCACCACCTGATCCCACAATTTATCTGGGCTGCTGTGGTGTTTTTGATCGGTAAGGTCTTGTTCAAAAGTACAACGATTGGCCTAGTGGCGCTGGCCTTGTTCGTTAGCCATATCGTACTGGATTTCTTTTCAGGCCACGGTCACCACTTGTTTGGGGCAAACACCGTTGCGATAGGTTTGGGGCTTTATGCTAAAAACGCATATCTCGCGATACTCATCGAAGCCGTCTTTATTGTCGCTGCTATAACCTATTATTTCCGGGCCGAGACGGACGCAGGCGTCGTTCGTACCACTAAAAACCGTGCAGTGATCATCGGGGTTTTCGCTTATGGTGTCTTTTTCCTGCTGTCGGTTGCCACGGTTTCATTTCGGGACTTGTTGGGCATTCCAGTGTTTAATCTTGCCTTCAACACGACGGTGCCGACCATCATGCTCACTTATATCGCAATGACCGCAGTGCTGTGCTGGGCAGTTCCCAAGATCGTCAAAGTCTAATCGAGTTGAATTAATCAAAGACAGATTACGCGTGAGTGCCCCTGCATGGGCGCTTTCACTTCTACAGCATTGGTTATCGAGGAGCAGGAGAGATTATTTCATGCTGCCATTCATAAACGCTGGTCGTTTGTGTTTTTGGATGTAAGTCCATGCGATAAAACGACTTACCTTTTGCCCCTGCGCCATCTCAACAACTTTGAAATCGGCAATTCCTGCTCTTTCAAGGTTGTTCAAAAGCAGTGGCAGGTTGTCTTTTTTCGACACCAGTGAGGTGAACCAAAGACATTGTTTGGCGAAAGCTTTGCTTTGCTTAATCATGTTGGAAATAAACCAAACCTCACCGCCCGGACACCAAAGTTCTGTGTTTTGCCCGCCAAAATTGAGGGTCGACGACTTTCCTTTGCCAAGGTTGCGCCACTTGCGTTGCGTCCCTCTGTTGGCTTCTTCCATTGAGGAATGAAACGGCGGATTGCACAGGATGACGTGGAACCTGTCACCGGTTTGGATCGTGCCTTTGAGCGTATCCTCGCGATTGGTTTGCAGTCTAAGCGGGATGTTCAGGGTGTTGCGGTCGCAAATCTGTTTGGCGGATGTGATCGCGACGGGGTCAATATCGGTGCCCGTAAATTCCCAACCATATTCGCTTTGACCAATCAGCGGATAGACCAAGCTGGCACCGGTTCCGATGTCGAGCGCTTTGTATTTTGGCCCACGTGGGATTTGTTTCTTGTTATCACCAGCAAGCAGATCGGCAAGGCAGTGGATATAGTCCACGCGTCCAGGGATCGGTGGGCACAGGGCGTTTTCAGGGATGTCCCATTCTTCAACGCCGTAATGTGTTTTGAGGAGCGCCCGATTGAGCATCCGAACCGCCATTGGGTCCTGAAAGCTGACGGTCGTTTGCCCCTTTGGGTTCAGCGTTGTGAAGGCCTCAAGCGCGGGAGTGTCAGCCACCAAGCGCGTGAAATGATATCCTTCGCGGTGCTGATTGCGCGGGTGCAGTGTGGTTTTGGTAGCCATGAGGACGCTTTCCTTGAGGTGGGTGCCTAACCCGTCGGTCAGTTCACAGGCTGCGCATAGACGGACTATGCCAGTTGTTTCAAGTCTAAGCTTTGTTCTTGCGCTTTTCCATGACGGACTTTGCCAAATTGGTGGTGTAACTTTCCAGTCCTGCCAATGCGGTGTCGACGCCAATGGCATTGTTGGCCTCCAGCGCGTCGGCAAGTGCGGTGTGCAGTTCGATGATCTTTGCCCGATCCCGTGCAGAGAAGGTGATCATGTTCATCAAAGGCTGCATCGCCTCAACGGCACCCGCCAATTGATAGCTCAGCACCGGATTGCCAGCGCCATCAACAAGCGCACGGTGAAATGCCACGTCTGAGGCGCAGAATGCCTCGTCCGTAAGCCCGGGTTGGGATTGACGGTGGATTTCGGCACGCATGGTCGCAAGATGATCGGCGGTGCGGCGCAGTGCAGATAGGGGCGCGCAAGAGCGTTCAAGGGTGTAGCGCGCCTCACACGCGGTTTCGAAGCTGACGGCGTTCATGGATAGCAGCAGTGTAGAGGTGGTAATTTGCTGGGGGTATGCTTCTTCAAAGCTAAGTTTGTTGACGAAAGCACCGCCTGTCGCACCCCGTTGTGTTCGGATCAGGGATTGCGCAGCCAGCCGTTTGAGCGCTTCGCGCACGGTCGGGCGTGAGACGTCGAATTGATCTGACAGCTCGGCCTCTGAGGGCAGGCGTTGGTCGACGATCAGGTCGCCCGAGATGATTGCATCACGGATCGATTTGGCGATTTGGGCCGACAGGTCAGCATTGCTGTTTGGATCAATTTTCATATGTCTTACATTTAATGTTTGTCAGTTATTTAATTGTCTGGCATTTAAATGGCAAGACTAGCTTTGAGTCGCCACCAATCGATGAGTTTTGCGATGCCTCACATACTGCGTTCCACACTATGGTTGTCCTTCTTTGCCGTGATCCTTGGGTCATGGTGGATGATGTATATGATGAGTATGGATATGGGATTGGACCTACTGGGCCGTCCTAACATGATGGCGCAGAAGATGCGCATGATGGATCCGATGATGAGTGACATGGCGATGACCCGCTTTGGGCCTGTGTTTGCGATGTGGGCTATTATGATGGCGGCGATGATGTTGCCAACCATGGTGCCGACCTTGCGCAGTTATGAAGACTTAATGGCGTCCGCCGATGGCACACGCGCTGGGTTCATAGGCGTGATCTTGGGGTATTTCGTGGTTTGGGTGGCGTTTGCAGCCTTGATTGCAGGTGTTCAAATTGCGCTGCTTTATGCGGGTATTATCGATCTGCTGGGCATTGCGACATCGCGTTGGATAACCGCCGGATTGTTGATCGCTGTTGGACTGTTCCAGTTCACTCGCGCCAAAGAAATCTGCCACGGCGTTTGCCATTCCCCAATGATGTATTTCTTGGGCCACTGGAAAACCGGATTTGGCGGCGGGGTACGCATGGGCCTTGGTCTTGGGGCGTTTTGCGTTGGCTGTTGCTGGGGCTTTATGGTCTTGGGTTTTGTCGGCGGCGTCATGAGTTTGCTTTGGATGGGGGCCGCGACCCTGTTCATGGTTCTAGAAAAGTTGCCCCAAATCGGGCATGTTATAACGAAACCAATGGGTGTGGCCCTTATTGCAGGCGGATTGCTTGTGATCGCATCACCTTATTTCATCGGAGGATAAGATGGCTGTAACGCGTCGTAAGGATTCAGATAAGCTGCCTATTAGTCAGCGTATTGATCAACGGATGCCCAACCCGGGCCGCCGTCAAATGACACCGACCAATTGGGCGATCAAAGGCGAGCTGTTCTTGAACTGCTCATGCACAGTATTTTGCCCATGCGTAGTTTCTTTGGGCGGTCATCCACCCACCGAAGGTCACTGCCACGCATGGATGGCCATCGCAATTGATGAGGGCCATTATGAAGGCGAGGACCTATCAGGTTTGAATGTCGGTCTGTTGGTCGATATTCCGGGCCGCATGGGCGAGGGGAACTGGAAAGTTGCTGCCTATGTAGATGAGCGCGCAAGCGGCAAAGCCTACAACGGCATTTTGCAAATCTTCAGCGGTGCTGCTGGTGGTACGACTGGTTTGTTCACGATGTTGGTGTCTGAGATTATTGGCGCGGAACGTGCACCTGTTGAGATCACGCGTGAAGGCAATAAACGTGGCATCACCATTGGTCGTAAAATCCAAGGTGAGATCGAGATGCTGACGGGCAAATCCCCGGATCATCCTGTTATGGTGTCCAATTCTAAATACTGGATGGGTCCTGATATCATCGCTGCGAAGGGCCTGCGCTCTAAGGTGCGGGACTATGGCCGCGTTTGGGATTTCGACAATATGTCTGCCGAAATTTGTCCAATCGATTGGAAGGGCCCAAAGCCTTAAGTCGTTTTGTTTCAATGGGATGTGGCGCTTGGTTTATGTGAATAGACTGCGCTGCATCTTGTCCTCAGTTCGGAGAAAATCTGATGGCACTTCTTTCCCCTTCACGTCGCCTGCGCCGCACACCGTTTTCTGATGGTGTCGAAGCGGCTGGCGTAAAAGCCTACACCGTTTACAACCACATGCTGTTGCCAACGGTCTTTGAAAGCGTTGAGGCCGATTATCGTCACCTCAAAGACCACGTTCAGGTCTGGGATGTATCTGTTGAACGTCAGGTCGAATTGCGTGGTCCAGATGCTGGGCGCCTTATGCAGATGCTAACGCCGCGCGATTTGCGCCGTATGTTGCCAGGTCAATGCTATTATGTGCCTATCGTCGACGAGACAGGCGGCATGTTGAACGATCCTGTCTGCCTAAAGCTGGCAGAAGACCGCTGGTGGATTTCTATTGCAGACAGTGACCTGTTGTATTGGGTCAAAGGCATTGCCAACGGTTATCGTTTGGATGTTTTGGTTGACGAGCCTGATGTCAGCCCATTGGCTGTTCAGGGTCCGAAGGCTGAAGACCTTTTGGTGCGTGTGTTCGGTGAACGAATTCGCGACATTCGTTTCTTCCGCTTCGACTGGTTTGACTTTGAAGGCCGCGAGATGGCGATTGCCCGTTCGGGTTATTCCAAGCAGGGTGGTTTTGAAATCTACGTTGAGGGTGGCGATATTGGCATGCCGCTGTGGAATGCTTTGTTTGCCGTCGGTGAAGACTTGAACGTACGTGCGGGTTGCCCAAACTTGATTGAACGGATTGAGGGTGGGTTGTTGTCCTATGGCAATGACATGACAGACGATAACACACCGCATGAATGTGGTTTGGGTCGTTTCTGTGACACGCAGACTGCGATTGGCTGTATCGGCCGTGATGCGTTGTTGCGTGTTGCCAAAGAGGGTCCTGTGCAGCAGCTACAGCCGATTGAGATTGCAGGACCACCGGTTCCGCCATGTGATCGGTATTGGCAGCTTTGGGCCAACGGTAAGAAGGTTGGCAAAGTGACGTCAGCCGCTTGGTCGCCAGATTTTGATGTGAATGTTGCCATTGGTATGGTGCGCATGACCCATTGGGATCCGGGTACTGATCTTGAGGTGGAAACACCGGACGGTATGCGTCCTGCGCTGGTGCGCGAACAATTTTGGATTTGAGTGTTCTTTGAACAATAATGCAGGTTCTTGCCTGCGACGGGAGAGATAGATGTTTAACGCTTTGGTAATGAACAAAGACGAAGAAAGCGGTTTTGCTTCAGCTGCAATTGAGCAGATGAATGTGGATCAATTGCCCGCGGGTGATGTTGTGGTTGCGGTTGAATACTCAACTGTGAACTACAAGGACGGCTTGTGCCTGAGCGCCAAGGGCGGCGGATTGGTTCGTAACTATCCACACGTTGGCGGTATCGATTTTGCAGGGACTGTCGAAAGCTCTGAAGACCCACGTTACAAAGCAGGCGACAAGGTTGTTCTAACCGGTTGGCGCGTTGGTGAAGTGCACTGGGGTGGCTACGCCCAAAAGGCACGGGTTAAGGCAGATTGGCTTGTTCCACTGCCTACAGGTTTGGATACACGTCAGGCGATGGCTGTGGGTACTGCCGGTTTCACAGCGATGTTGTCTGTCATGGCGTTGGAAGATCACGGTATCAAAGACGGTCCCGTTTTGGTCACTGGCGCTGCAGGTGGTGTTGGTTCTGTCGCAACTGCTATCTTGGCTGCGTTGGGTCATGAAGTTGCCGGCGTTACAGGACGTCCAGAAACAGGCGATTACCTGAAATCATTGGGTGTCACACAGATCGTTGCCCGTGAAGAACTGAACGAAGCGATCAAACGTCCGATGGAGGCTGAAACATGGGGCGGTTGCGTTGATGCTGTGGGCGGCGAAATGCTGGCACGCGTTTTGGGCCAAATGAAATACGGATCGTCTGTTGCAGCCGTTGGTTTAGCTGGTGGCGCTGCTTTGCCAACAACCGTCATCCCGTTCTTGTTGCGCGGTGTGAACCTTTTGGGCATCGATTCAGTCATGCAGCCATACGACAACCGCGTTCGTGCGTGGGGTCGTATTGCTAAAGACCTGCCAATGGACAAATTAGAAGCAATGGTTCAGCCGGCTGTGTTGTCTGATCTACCAGCGCTTGGTGCTGATATCCTCAAAGGCCAAGTAAAAGGCCGTGTTGTTGTAGATGTGAACGCCTGATCAGTTTAAGAGGGTCTTCAATAGATATTGGAGACCCTCATGACTGCTTATGATGATCAGAACATCCTTGCCAAAATCCTGCGCGGCGAGATCCCAAGTTTCAAAGTCTATGAAGACGATGAAACCCTTTGCATCATGGACATTATGCCCCGTTCTGACGGGCATTGTCTGGTGATCCCCAAAACCCCTTGCCGTAGTATTCTAGATGCGACTGACGCCCAATTGGCAGCTGTGATGGCTACGGTCAAAAAGGTGGCGAATGCTGCCAAGGTTGCATTTAACGCCGATGGTATCACGCTTCAGCAGTTCAGTGAGGCAGCGGGTGGCCAAGAGATTTTCCACCTACATTTCCACATTCACCCACGCCATGAGGGCGTATCGTTGCGCGGTCCTGGTGTGATGGGCGATATGGACGCGATCAAAGCGAATGGTGCGGCAATTGAAGCGGCTATCGTCTGATCCAATAAACGCGTCTCCACATGGATCAAATTGGGCTGTATCTGTGTCACGCAGGTGCAGCCTTTTGTTTGGGTAAAAAGATT